>Ga0224535_1000044_pt1 | contig 46381 bp, 33 predicted proteins | sample 714E13034metaG_FD_179898 | JGI IMG/M metagenome (GOLD analysis project Ga0224535, IMG submission 179898) | Peat soil microbial communities from Stordalen Mire, Sweden - 717 E1 30-34 | ecosystem: Environmental > Terrestrial > Soil > Wetlands > Peat | place: Sweden: Norrbotten County, Stordalen... | reverse complement strand
AGGTACTCGATGCACGCTTCCTCGCTGGAAAACCGCTTTTCCAACTCCAGCAGCGTCCTGGGATAATCCTCACTCACAACCCAAAACACTACTGCTTGGGGCCGGTGGCGTCAAGTAGATAGCCAGAAATAAGTGAATTCTGCCACGAGCCTCTGCCGCACGCTTCGCTAAATACAAATCGTAAGAAGGAGCCGCTTGCAAAAATACCTGGGAACCGGCATTACGGGTTCCGCTGCCCCTTCGGCGCCAGGGCTTGCTCCGAGGGCGTAGCGGCATCCTATACGGCCTACCCCCCCCACCCGTATTTTGGGCGTAAAATACTTGTTTTCATGAGCTTGCAGACAGTGTTCCGCTGTAAAATCGTCAAAACAAAGGAGTTGCCTGCAAAATCGTCCAGGATAAGGAGTTAGCAACGCCTTTGCAGCAGAAGGAGGACGATTGGGAAAAGCGCTCCCGAGAATTATTGTGCGCCGAGGCGGCAAAATAATCTGCAAACAACTTTGGCTGTTGCAAACCCTGACGCCAGTCGCACTCCACTTTTGAATTTTGCAAGCGGCTCATAAGAAGGATCGGAATCCGCTGTAGTCCGAGTGGCTGTCTCTATGCTGTTTACCGACTGCCGGGTGGCCCACATCTCGATTTTGAGATGTGGGAACCATGAACCTGAACCGGCTCTTTTTGTTTTCTGGAATTTTCGAGTCTATCAATCCCAGGTCTCAAAAGCGAGACCTGGGCCACCCAATCTTTTTCGGATGGTCAGATGCTGGCCACCCGCCGAGTGGTAATCTCCGGTTTAGGTGTCTCCCCGGTCCCCAATTGCGAGGAACCGGGGGCACCCGCCCAGAGTTGCGCGGAAACTTAATGGCGAAGCCTTGGCGACTTTTCGCGAGAGATCTGTGAGGAGTTAGATTTTTGAGCTTTCCCGGATCGGGGTCTGTGCTCTCCCAGGTGCCCAAAGGCGAGGCACCTGGGGCACCCATCTTCATTGGTTGTTCTCACTTCTTCCGGCACCTGGGCCACCCGCCTTCTCCTCTCAAACAGGCCTATACTGAGTCACAAACTCACGAGCTGCCACAGGAAACGCATGGATTTGCGGGGTCGGGCGCAAAAACGCGAGGGTTCGAGAAATGACGAATCGAAAAAAACTGGGGAAGCTGAAGCCGATCTGCGAGCTGACCGAGGGCGCGTGGGTGCGTGAGTTGGAACACATAGATAGTCAGCTGACTCATGTTCTCGACGTCTTCAATTTCCTTGAAGAGCTTTCCCGGCTGAGCAATGAAAGCGAGGCCGCCTTTGGTGCTTTCAATACGGCTCCCCTGTTCTGGACGGTGTTTCGGGATTGCCTGCAGGAGTCGATGTTTATGGGCTTGGGCAGGCTCTGCGACCATTCACCTGATGTGGTCAATGTTAGGCGCGTTCTCATGGGAGCAATGGCGCACGCCGAGTTCTTCTCGAAAGAAGCCTTGAGGCGGAGGGTGATAGAGCGGGGCCTGACGGAGAGCCTCATGAATCATCTTATTGGGAGTGCTTGGGTGCCGGGCGACGAGGCGGACCTCTGTTTTCTGAGGAATGCGGTTACTTCACATCTGGACCGGATCGAGAAAATTTACTCGCCAATTAGGAACTGCTATTACGGGCACCGACTGAACGGGATTGACGCGCGCGCCATGTTTGAAAGGACGAACAGGCTGGAACTTGGGGAAACCCTCGACGTGGTACGTCAACTAGTGGCCGGGCTGCGGTTTTTCTACGACAACGGCGTCAAACCTACGGTGGACGTGCGCGGCATAAAGGCACTCGATCTGCAATGTAGAGCCCATTTTCGCGAGGTGGTCAAGGCTTTGGCGGGCCGCGAGTTGTGATGGTCGCGCGGAGCACGCCGGGTGTAGCGCAAACGAGTCCGCGACATTCGAGGCGGCACCGTCCAACGGGAAGTATGCGCGATCCAACGTAGACACACGAACACAATTCCCGAATCACCGCCCCCTCGGCAGTTACTCTCTCTTCAACAGTCGCGTAACAGTAAACCGCCAACGCGCTAGTGTGGTGTCCCAGAAATTCGTAGTGGAATTCGCAAAAGCAACCACAGGTCCTTCGACTCCGCAGGCCGCAAAATACGCGGCCTGCTTCGCTCAGGATGACAATTCATTATTACGTGAACTTCTGGGACAGGAACTAGGAGGCTCTGATTAAGTCCGATGCCACACTGAACATTCCCTCAGGGGCTAAACAGGCTGCGGAAAAAGGCTGCATTTTGGGCGATATTGACAGAAAAGACCTTCCGGGGCTAAAGCCCGCCATTGATTCTGCTGGCTTTATGCGGGGGTTGAAACCCCCGCCTCCCTCCGAATTGAGTTTTTCCGCAGCCTGTAAAGCCCGCTTTGATTTTGGGCTACTTACGGCACGACTAAAGTCGTGCCCTGATACAAAACCAACATAATCAGAGGTTCCCTAGACGGGCACCGCCGGGAGAGCACGCCGCTCTCTCAACCGCCCCAGCCGTTACACTAGACTCAGGACCCTTCCCACCTGGACTTGCCCCTTGCAGCCGCTACTCGCCAATTTGAATCCTGAACAACGCGCCGCCGTCGAGGCCACTGAAGGCCCCCTGCTCATTCTGGCCGGAGCCGGCTCGGGCAAGACCCGCGTCATCACCAGCCGCATCGCCTGGCTCATCACCGAGAAAGGCATCGCGCCCGACTCGATCCTGGCCGTCACCTTCACCAACAAGGCCGCCAAAGAGATGGGCGAGCGCGTGGACAGGCAGCTCGACCACTCCTCGCTGGCCAAGCCGCTGATCTGCACCTTCCACTCGCTTTGCGTCCGCATGTTGCGCCGCGACGTCGAAGCCCTCAGGGTCAACGGCGAGGGTCTGACCCGCTCCTTTGCCATTTACGACGAAAACGACCAGCAGGCCATCGTCAAGCAGATCATGAAGCGCATGGGGCTGGACACGAAGCAGCTCACCCCCCGGACGGTGCTGGGCAAAATCTCCTGGGCCAAGAACCACATGGTCGATCCGCAGGAGTTCTACCTTTCCTCGAAGGACCCCAACAGCGAGCGCATTGCCCACATCTACCAGGGCTACAAGACCGAGCTAGGCAAGTGCAACGCCCTCGATTTCGACGACTTGCTGCTGGAAGCCGTCCGCCTGCTGAAGGTCTCCGGGGACGTTCGCGAGCGCTACCAGCGCCGCTACCGCTATCTGCTCGTCGACGAGTACCAGGACACGAATCGCCCCCAGTACGAACTGATGCGCCTGCTGGCCGGCGAGGCGAAAAACGTATGCGCCGTGGGCGACGAGGACCAGAGCATCTATTCCTGGCGCGGCGCAGACATTCACAACATTCTCGACTTTGAAAAGGACTTTCCCAACGCCCGCATCGTCCGGCTGGAGCAAAACTACCGCTCGACGCAGACGATTCTGGAGGCCGCGGGCGCCGTGGTCGCCAACAACTTGCAGCGCAAGGGCAAGAAGCTCTGGACCGACCGCCAGGGCGGCTCGCTCGTCGGCTACTATGAAGCACCCGACGGCGAAAACGAGGCGCTCTTCATCGCCGACCGCATTCGGGCCTTTCTCCGCGAGTCCAACCCAGCCAAAGGGGGAAACTCCGGAGGGACGGTCCAGCACTGCGCGGTGCTTTACCGCACCAACGCCCAGTCCCGGCTGGTTGATGAGGCGCTACGCCGCTACAACATCTCCTACACCATGGTCGGCGGCTTCAGCTTTTACGAACGCGCTGAGATCAAGGACCTGCTCGGCTATCTGCGTCTCATCCGTAACCCGCACGATTCAATGGCTTTACAGAGGGTCATCAATACCCCGACTCGCGGCATCGGCAAAACTACGCTGGAAACCCTGGAACGCCTCGCGCTGGAAACCGGCGCATCCACCTGGGACGCAATCAGCGCCGCCATCGCCAACCGCCTCATCCCCAATCGCGCTCTCATGGCCATCGAATCCTTCCGCCAACTGATCCTCGACGCCCAGGCCATGACGGACCCCGACTTTGCCGGCAAGCTCTCCGCCGATGTGGCCGCCACTGCCGAATCCGAAGAAGATGCCGACACCGGCTTCGAGTTCGGGGATTCTTCAGAGGCTGAAGCCGGTTCAGAGGATGAAAGCGCGGGAGCAAGGAAACCAGCCCCTCCCAACCCCGATTTTGAATCGGACCCGGAAGAAATCGCAGAAGAGGCGCAAGGAGGAAAAAGCGCTTTCCGCTCTCCCGGCGATGCCGCCACCCTCCCCGAGCTGATCCGCTTTCTCATCGACCGCACCGGCTACATCAAGGCTCTTGAAGCCGAAGGCTCGCCAGAGGCCTTCAGCCGCATTGAGAACCTGAAGGAACTGGCCAACGCCGCCCGCGACGCCGAAACCCGCGGCGAAACCCTGGCCGAATTCCTCGACAACGCGGCTCTGGCCTCTGACACCGACCAGTTCGATCCCGACGCCCGCGTCACCCTGATGACCCTCCACGGCGCCAAGGGCCTCGAATTCTCCCTTGTCTTCCTCGCCGGCCTGGAAGAAGGCCTCTTCCCCCACTCCCGCACCCTGAACAATCCCGACGAGCTCGAAGAAGAGCGCCGCCTCTGCTACGTGGGCATGACCCGCGCCAGAGACTCCCTTATCCTTACTCGCGCCATCTACCGCCGCCGTTACGGCAACGACGCCCAGGAGGTAAGCATCCCCTCCCGCTTCCTCGAAGAAGTTCCCAGCCAGTTGATCGAAAATCTCAGCAGGCCTGCTCCCGCCTGGTCCGCCGCCAGCTACTCGAACTCGTACGGAGGAGGCACGAAATTCGGCGCATCCCGCCGCCCCGGCCAGACCGGCGATTTCGGTGACCGGCACTTCAACTACGAAGACGAAAGCCAGGAAATTCCGCGCCTGTCGGCTAGCCCAGGCATCAGCAAAGGATTCGGCGCCGCCTCCAGGCGCGACTCCTCCAAGCCCTTTGTTGCTCCCTGGATGACATCGAAGGCCACGGCGCCGTCACCCAGCAAAGAACCCACTCCGGAAAAGGAAAGCTCGGAAGCGCCGCACTCCATCGACAATATCGCTCGTTTCTTCGGAGGAACGGCGGGCCACGGCAAGCCCGGCTCACTTCCCCGTCCGGCATCGTCAGCCCCGGCGATAAGCCTGCCCCGCTCCAGCGGCGCCACCAATCTCAAGAAAGGCCAGCGCGTCCGCCACGCCAAGTACGGCGAGGGCACTGTGCTCATGCGCGAAGGCGAGGGCGAGGACGCCAAGCTCACCGTCCTCTTCGCTCGCCATGGCATGAAGAAGCTGATGGAGAAGTTCGCCAATTTGCAAAAAGTCTGAGCGAATTCCAGCCTGGATTTCTGACAGTTTGAAGTTGTACCAAAACTGGATGCCCCACATCTGGCGCTCCTGCGCGCAGTCGAAGGATCTGCGTTTTGCCACCGCGCCAAATGTGGGAAGTTGTGCCGCATTTCGCCTGCACAATCCCCTTGCGCTACCATAAAGGCAAGATTGAGGTTTCCTATGTTCGTCGTTGTCTGGCAGTTTGAGATCGCCGAGGAAAAAGTCGCCGGCTTTGAGGCCGCCTATTCGCCTGAGGGCGCTTGGGCGCAACTGTTCCGCACCTCGCCTGACTACCAGGGCACGGAGTTGCTGCGCGACGCCTACATTTCCGGAAACTACCTCACCATCGACCGCTGGGCCAGCGAAGAGGCCTTCCGCGCCTTCCGCAAGGACCACGACCAGGAATACGAAACCCTGGATCGCAAATGCGACGACCTGACCGCCAAAGAAACCCGCATTGGCGCTTACACCGTCTGAATTGCCGGTTTCTCTTTACTCCAGGAGCAGAACGTTCTGGCTGAACTCCGCTCCCGCCATATATTGAATGCCCTTGTCGAATGTGACCAGAACACCGTTCTCCTTGATTGCCAGCCCTAAAAGATAGGCATCGGTCACCTGCTGATGGCCGCGGACACGCGATGCGAATCGAGCTGTAAGGGTTATCCAACTTTCATCCATTGGGCAATACCAGTAGTCGTCACGCCCCTTGAGCACCTGAAGTATGGCGATTGCCTGCTCCAGACTGCGTGGACCGGGACGGAATATGGGGTTGGTCGTCACGCGCAAGAACCCCGCCTCCGTCAGAGAACAGATGCCCAATCGCTCTCTGCCCGAGACAGCAAACCAGTTCCGCGCCTTTTGGTGATGCTTGTGCTCCGGATCCGTAAGCGCGATCAAGACGTTCAGATCAAGCAAACTTCTTTGGATCAAACTCTTCCTCCTCGAGCCTCTTTACCATCTCGCTTGTGATAACCCGGCCGGTCCCTGAAGGAGGAAACATCGGAAAACCGTCTGATGAAAATATGATTTCTGGTTTAGGTTTCGGCGCTGCTTGCGCCTTGCGGATCAGCTCATCAATGGCCGCACTGAGCGTGAGTCCACGCGCCTGGGCGTAATAGCTGGCAAACGTATGGGTCTTCTCGTTCAGTGTGATCGTGGTTCTCATGTCCTCATTCTACATCGGAAAATAAAATGATGCGATTTGTCAGATATGATGCATTTTGCAAAACTTGGCCGCTCAGTCAATACTTTTCCGTTTGTTCGCTTTTTTCCTGTCAATGTCTCTCCAGCTTTGCTACAATCCCATCGAAATCAAATCCAAGCCGCCGCGCCGTTTCCTCGCAAAAATGAAGAAGCCGTGCGGGCGAGCATTCTTTGAGGAGCCCCCCAATGGCGATTGCCGATGACCGCGCCAAAGCCGTAGAACTTGCCCTTGCACAGATCGAAAAACAGTTTGGAAAAGGGTCGATTGTCCGGCTCGGGTCCAAAGAGGCGATGGTTCCCATTGCCGTCATCTCCACCGGCTCCATCAGCTTTGACGCCGCCCTGGGCGTCGGCGGAATCCCGCGCGGCCGCGTCACGGAAATCTACGGTCCTGAATCCTCGGGCAAGACGACCATCACCCTGCAAATCATCGCCGAGGCGCAGAAAGCGGGCGGTCTGGCCGCCTTTGTCGACGTCGAGCACGCTCTCGATCCCGCCTATGCCAAGAAGCTGGGCGTGGACATCGATAACCTGATGGTTTCGCAGCCCGACTCGGGCGAGCAGGCGCTGGAGATTACCGAAACCCTCGTCCGCTCCGGCGCCATCGATGTGCTGGTCGTCGATTCGGTGGCCGCTCTGGTGCCCCAGGCCGAGCTGGACGGCGAAATGGGCGACTCCCACATGGGCCTGCAGGCGCGGCTCATGTCGCAGGCCCTGCGCAAGTTGACCGGCACGGTTTCCAAATCCCGCACGGCCCTGATTTTCATCAACCAGATCCGCGAGAAGATCGGCGTCATGTTCGGCAATCCGGAAACCACCACCGGCGGCCGCGCGCTCAAGTTCTACTCCTCGGTCCGTGTGGACATTCGCCGCGTCGCGGCCATCAAGGATGGCGACGCCGTCGTCGGCAACCGCACCAAAGTCAAGATCGTCAAGAACAAGGTGGCCGCGCCCTTTCGCGAGGCCGAGTTCGACATTATCTACGGCGAGGGTATCAGCAAGGAAGGCGACGTGCTGGACCAGGCCGTGGCCAATAACATCGTCGAGAAGTCCGGCGCCTGGTACAGCTACGCCGGCGAGCGCATCGGCCAGGGCCGCGAAAACACCCGCACCTTCCTCAAGGAAAACAAGGAAGTCTATGGCCGGATCGACACCGAACTGCGCAAGAAGCTGAACATCGGCAACTCCAACGTCGATGTGCCCGAAGTCCCCGCCTCCGGCCCCGCCGAAGCCAAGGAAGCCGTCCGCGGGCGCAAGGGATAGGAACTGCGCGTCCAGCGATTTCCCAGGTCTCAAAAATCGAGACCTGGGGGTTCGGCAATCCTAGCGAACTTGGCATTATGGGTGCGATGTAACATGCTCAAACAACACCCCGAGAGAGAAGCGATGAACACAGTTACAGCCGTTCCCAGCATCCAAATCCCGCTGTCTTGGAAGGCTGTACCCGGCAAAGAGGTCTTCGCTTGGCATCGAGCCCCACTCCCTAGTGACAAAAGGCTGATAGGCGGACCAAAGGTCTACAGCTGGCTTATGTGCAAGGAACACGGTGAGGTTGAATCCATCTACATAGGTGAAAGTGGGGATTTTTCCAAAAGGCTTAAGAGTTATCGGCTACGCGTCCAAAAGCCAAACGATAAAGACAAGCTCGTGGAGGCGATGGTGAAATGTGAGAGTCTCGGCGGGAGGGTGGAACTCCATTTCCTTGACCTCGGCGAAGGCAGCTTCAACCTCAACGGGAAACTCATCGATCAATTGTCGCTCGCCGACCACGCCGTTCGCTTGATGATGGAGAGCATTGCAATCTTCATGGCAAGAGCAACTAACCTTAAGTTAATCAATGACCTGAGAGAGAACGCCTATCTAGCGTCGATTCTGAAAATCACTAAAGGGGACCGCGCTGCTGCAACTAAGCTAATCCAGGATTACTTGGCTGAAAAGGGAAACGCGTCTAAGATTTTCACCTACTAATCAAGGGGGAACGCTGTGCGCATATTACTCAGTGCAACTCTATTCTTTGCTTACATTTCCATGATGGCGACCGCGCAGACCAATAGCCCTGGTGCCAATCCAAAGATATCCGAAGCTAATACCGCAAGGGCAATCCCGACTATCAAATGCGTAGATCACGAAACGGCGGCAGCATGCAAGAGCTTCAAGGAGCTTGTAGATGCGCGAGATGAGCGGCTACTTCGTCAGGTCCTGGGTGATAGGGGGCACGCCCAGAGGCACATTGCATATGTCTGTCTTCGTCCGAAAGTCGACGCTTTCAGCGTGATTGAGTTCGAGGTTCCAGGACCTGAAACATATCGGCCACCCTCAAGCATAAATGAGGACATCGCGCGATACGCTGACGATTCCCTTCCAACAAACCGTTTGTTCCGAGAGACAGAGGAGATAGCCAAGAAAGGGATCGAAGATTCGATCTTCATGGACTTCTCTGACCCTCCGGCCGTTAGTCAGTACATCAAGGACCAATGGTTTCAGGATCATAGCAAGGACTTCGTTTATAGTCTCGGTTTAGTGGCCGATAACCTGTACCAAGACGGTCTGGATAAGGGGATAGCGATTGAACCGGGCGAATGGAGCATGATGGCTGGAAACAAGGGCAGCAGGAGGCATGACCCGCCAACCTGGTTCATGGGATCATATGCATGGATTGAAAGATTCAATTTTCAACACGGAGATGTGTCCGCGAGGGACGATGACCAAGAACATGCGCACATTAGCATAGACCCGTCATCTATTCATATCCACGATAAGTTCGAAAACCCTGGGGGTAGTCTGGTCGACTACACAATGCAGATCAATCGTTTAACGGGGAGATTCGTTGAATACTTTAAGATTCCAGACGCCAACGGTGAAGCGTCCGGAACGTGCATGATTTTCAAATAACGGCTGACGGGCGGGTGCCCCATCCTTTTCACGCACTTTGTGAAAAGGGTGGGAGACCATGAACCTCGATTGGTTCGTGCTGATCTTCTCGATAACCTGCCTCGTGTCAGGGCACGACTTCAGTCGTGCCGATAGCGATCGCTAAAGGATGGGGAGCTTTAGCCTTTTCGGAGGGAGCAGGAGCCTTCAGGCTCCTGGAACTGGCGTATTGGCATATCGCGGCCTTTAGGCCCGGGCCTTGTTTCCAATTAAATCTCCGCGGCTAAAGCCGCTGATCTTGCAAGCATGAATTCAGAGGCCTGAAGGCCTCTGCTCCCTCCAGATGAACAGCTGCCGAAGGACGTCTGTTCCATATCTGGCCAGAACAGAATTGGGCTCCCCAGAGCCTGCGCCTTCGAACCGTTCCACTTTTGGAACCTGCGAGACCACGCCCCCCAACAGTCCATCTACAATTCTTCTGTCGGATTCCAATTTCAATGAATCATATAGATGGAGCATCCGACACAAGGGGGTTTGTTTGCCGACAGAGACCATTCGCACAGCAGAACCAATTCGCGCCCTCGCTGAAATGCGGCTTCGCGCCCAGGCGCTGGGGCCAAAGCGCCTCGCCGTTATCATGGCTGACGATGACGCCGTGCTGACCGCGGTTTCAGACGCATTGAAGCTCGGCTTGGCGAACCCGGTTCTGCTCGGCAACGAGCAGAAGATTCGCGCCAAGGCGGCCTCGCTGGGGCTGGATGAGTTGCTCCGCGCAGCCACGATTGTTGCGACCAGCGAACCTGCGGCCGTGGGCGCGCGAATGGCTGGCGACGGCGCAGTCGACATTCTCCTCAAGGGACATCTGCGCACCGACGAGCTGCTTCACGCCGTGCTCGACAAGAGCGCCGGATTGCGCACTGGAAGGCTCTTGAGCGACGTGAACCTCTACGAGGACATGCTCAGCGGCGAGCGGCGGCTGGTCGCCATTACCGACGGCGGCCTGAATGTTGCGCCCAATCTCAAACAGAAGAAGCAGATTGTGCTGAACGCGATCGACGTGCTGCACTCGCTCGGCTTCAAGCGGCCAAGGATTGCCCTGCTGAGCGCTACGGAGGCTGTCTCCGAGGCTGTGCCTTCCACAATGGACGCACGTGCGCTGACGGAGATGGGCCGATCCGGTGAATTTGGCGATGCCGAAGTCTTCGGCCCCCTGGCGCTCGACAATGCCTTGTTGCGCTCGGCCGCGGAAGCAAAGGGAATAGACAACGACGTGGCCGGCCGCGCAGACTGCATGGTGGCGCCAACGATCGAGGCGGGCAATATCCTGGGCAAGGCCGCGCTCTACATGGCCGGTTCGCATTGCGCCCACGTGGTGGTGGGAGCAAAAGTGCCTATCCTCATTCCCTCGCGCGTCGAAAGCGCGGAGGACAAACTGAACGCCATTGCTTTGGGAGTGCTCTATGGGAGCCGCTGAATACAAAATACTAGCCATTGATCCGGGATCGATATCGACTAAGTTCGGCATCTTCACGAACGCGCGTGCGGAAAAGCTTTGGACTCTTCGCCACACGGACGAAGAGATGGCGGCCTTTCGCGGCCGTCCGATCCTCGAGCAGGAGGCCTATCGCCGCGCATTGATCGAGCGCGAACTCAAGGGTGACGGCTTTTCGCTGGAGGGCCTCAGCGCCGTTGCCGGCCGCGGAGGAAGGCTGCGTCCGCTGGTCAGCGGCGTTTACCGCGTGAATGACGCCATGCTGCAAGAATTGCGCCAGGCTGTGAACGGAGAACATGCCTCGAATCTGGGCGCGATTCTCGCTCACGCCTTCGCGCAAGCCAGCGGGGTGGAAGCCTACATCGTGGACCCGATCAGCGCCAACGAGAAGCCCGCGAAGGCGCGCTTGTCGGGGATGGCGCTGCTGGAACGCGGACAATTCTGCCACGTCTTGAATTCGAAGGCCATTGCCCGGCGCTACGCGCGCGACCAGAAGCGCTCCTACGCCGGCTTGCGCCTCATTGTGGCGCACCTGGGCGGAGGAATCTGCATTTCGGCGCACGAAGGCGGCAGGATGATCGAAGCCACGGATGCCATGGAAGAAGGTCCCTTCTCGACAGAGCGCTGCGGCGCCGTGCCGGCGCATGAACTGGTGGAACTCTGTTTCAGCGGCCGCTATACGAAGCTGCAAGCCGAGCGCCTGGTCAACGGCCAGGGCGGAATGTACTCCTATCTGGGAACCACGGATTTGATCGAAGTGGAGCGGAGAATCGCCGGTGGCGACGCGAAAGCCGCTCTTGCCTTCGAGGCCATGGCCTATCAGATCATGAAGGAAGTTGGCGCGATGGCCGCAGTGCTCGGTGGGCGCGTCGATGCCGTGCTTCTCACCGGCGGCATGGCCCATTCCAGAAAGCTCGTCGCAAGCCTGAGCGATTCCCTGAGTTGGATTGCCCCTGTCGCTGTCTTTCCCGGTGAGGATGAGTTGCAGGCCCTTGCCGAAGGCGTCCTGCGGGTGCTGCGCGGCGAAGAAGCGGCGCGTGATTTTGGCGAGTAGCCCTGTGGCCGAGCTCTCAGCGCCGCCCGTGCCCATAGACAAATACAAGCATCCGCAACAGCAGCAGCAAAACCGCAAACGCAACCACACACACCACGATCAGGCTGCGCGAGCGCGTCTTTGTTCGTCGCGACTTTGCTTTACGAGTCATTCGAAGGGCAAAAGCGAAGCGAAACCCATCTTACCGCGAATCGCGCCCTCCGGATGCGCAAGTCCGCGCTGCATTGCGGTGGGCAAACCGAACCTGAAGTGTTCTGCAGCCCGTTTCACACGGTTCGAGGCTGAATCATAGGCTCAAAAACCCGCATTTAGGGCTGCTGTTACAATAGAGATTGCCGCACTGTGTGGTGCATTGCCCTGTTTTTGCACCCAAGCGCAAACCCCAAGCGGCCCAACACAAGAAAAGGAATACCATGCCTGCTACCCAGACGATACGCAATATCGCCATCATTGCTCACGTTGACCACGGCAAGACAACCCTCGTAGACGCCATGCTGCGGCAATCGGGAACCTTCCGCGACAACGAGAAGGTCGCCGAGCGAGTGATGGACTCCAACGAGCTGGAGCGGGAGCGGGGCATCACCATTCTCTCCAAAAACACCGCCATCAACTTCCAGGACTGCAAAATCAACATTGTCGATACGCCGGGCCACGCCGATTTTGGCGGCGAAGTGGAGCGCGCGCTCAAGATGGTCGATAGCGTGATGCTGCTGGTGGACGCGGCCGAAGGCCCGCTGCCGCAGACGCGCTATGTGCTTTCCAAGGCTCTGGAAGCCAAGCTCAAGCCCATCGTGGTCATCAATAAGATCGACCGGCCCGACGCGCGGCCGAATGAAGTCCTGAACGAGATTTACGACCTCTTCATCGACCTCGATGCGGAAGAGTCGCAACTGGATTTCCCGGTGCTTTACGTGGTGGCCAAGACCGGCACGGCAACCCTCGACCTGGATGTTCCGGGCGTGGATCTGCAGCCGCTCTTCGAGACCATCGTGAACACCATGCCGCCTGCCACGGGTAACCCGGACGGCACCCTGCAGATTCTGGTTGCGAATCTCGATTACTCCGATTATCTGGGCCGTATCGCCATCTGCCGCGTCTTCCAGGGAACGCTGCACACCGGCGACGACGTCACCATTTCAAAGCGAGATGGCTCGCTGCAGAAGATTCGCATCACCAAGCTCTTCACCTTCAATGGCCTGAAGCGGACGGAGATTGCCGAAACAACGATGGGCGACATTGTGGCCGTAGCCGGCGTGGAAGGCATCACCATCGGCGAGACCATCACCAGCGCCGAGAACCCCGAGCCGCTGCCGCTGATCGCCATCGATGAGCCGACCATCGCCATCCAGTTCAGTGTGAACAACTCGCCGTTTGCCGGGCGCGAGGGCCAGTATGTGACCAGCCGCAATCTGCGCGAGCGCCTGGAAAAAGAACTGCTGACCAACGTCAGCATTCTCGTGGAAAAGACCGAGTCCACCGACAGCTTCAAGGTGCTGGGCCGCGGCGAACTGCAACTGTCCATTCTGATCGAAATGATGCGCCGCGAGGGCTTCGAGCTGATGGCCGGCCGGCCGGAGATCGTCACCAAGACAGTGGATGGCGTGCTCATGGAGCCGGTAGAGCGGCTCACCATCGACGTGCCCGAGGCCTACACCGGCGTGGTCATCGAGAAGCTCGGCCCGCGCAAGGGCGAGATGACCAGAATGCGCAATCACGGCTCAGGCCGCGTGCGCATGGAGTTTCGCGTGCCCAGCCGCGGCGTCATTGGCCTGCGCAGCGAGATGCTGACCGATACCCGCGGCACCATTGTGATGAATTCGTTGTTTGACGGCTACATGCCTTATCAGGGCGGGATTCCGCAGCGGCCCACCGGCTCCATGGTTTCCGACCGCCAGGGAATGACGACCGCGTATTCCTTGAACGGCCTGCAGGAACGCGGCGTGCTGTTTGTGGGAGCGGGCGTTGATGTTTATGAGGGCATGATCATTGGCGAACACTCCCGCAACAACGACCTTGACGTAAACGTGGTGAAAGAGAAGCACATGACCAACATGCGCGCCTCGACAGCTGACGACGCCGTCCGTCTTGTGCCCTGCAAAACGCTGAACCTGGAGCAGGCCATCGAGTTTGTCGCCGATGATGAGGTAGTTGAAATTACGCCCAAGTCACTGCGCCTGCGCAAGAAGATCCTGCAAGCCAATCGCCGGCCCAAGCAGTGGGAAAAGAACCAGTAACGGGTAGCTCAAAAACCCGCTTGAGCGGGGAGCAACTTCATCTTGAAAGGGCGCGGCTGAAGCCGCGCCCTTTGACGTACAGAATAGGTTTTAGGCTTGTCTGCCGCGAAGGAATGCCGCTTACTCTGGCAACTTCTGATCCAGCACTTCCTGTGCGCGAGCCGCGCGCCACGCGGCCAGCCGTTCGTAGAGAGCCGCGTCGTTCAAAGCCAGAATCTCGGCCGCCAGCAGCGCCGCATCGGCTGCTCCGGGCTTGCCGATGGCCAGCGTGCCCACGGGAATCCCCTTGGGCATCTGCACAATCGAAAGCAGCGAGTCCAGCCCGTTCAGCGGTGTGGCTGCAATCGGAACCCCCAGCACAGGCAGCAGCGTCTTCGACGCCATCACCCCAGCCAGATGCGCCGCGCCGCCGGCCGCCGCAATCAGCACTCGCAGCCCTCGATCCCGCGCCGTTACAACGTATTCAGCAAGCTGATCCGGAGTGCGATGCGCGCTCAACACCCGCGCCTCATAAGGGATTTCCAGCGCGCGCAGTATTTCGATGCCTGCCAGCAGCACCTCATAATCGCTCTTGCTGCCCATCACAACGCCTACCAAAGGTTGTTCGCTCATAAGGCCGATTATATAAGGGCGCGCGGTCGGGTTGAGCGCAACTACGTAAGCGTTTGAGTGTCCAGTCCCAAACTCAATGATGGCGCAACGCCTCCACGGCCACTTCAACCACCGCGAACAGCACGCTGACCGCCGCCAGAAATCCCTTGGCCCGCTGCCAATTCTGCTCGTGCCGGTCCATGCGCTGCTCCAGCTCGGCAATCCGTCCGCCGTTGCCGTCGCCCATCAGGCTGGTCATCTGCGTTTTCAGCACGCTCAAGTCGCTCAGCACCTGCGCTTCAAATTCATTCATCATCCGCATCCGCCCGCCCCCACTCGTCCGTTTTTGAAAAATTATCCCTCACGATCCCAGCGGCAGGTTGATGAACAATGCCGTTGAGAACTCCGAGTAGTTCGGCGGCGTCGAACCGTCGTACATCCGGATATAGAACCGGTCATTGGCGCTTTCGCGGGCAATAATCATGTTCGGCACGGTCGAGCGCATTACCAGGTCCGGATCCTCGCCCGCCATGAAGGCAAAGTCCCGCCGCCGGATCTCGAACCCTCCACCCGTAGGCGGCGTCACGCCGGCATTGATCGTCACTTTGCTTCCAGTCAGCGCGGTCACCGTGAGGCTATTCAGATTGGCGAGCAGAGTGGGAGCGATGGGCGCCGGAAGCCACGTATCGGCTGGAACCGTCTCGCTGGTCTTGATAGCCAGATCGTCCGCCCAATCGTTGGCGAAGGCAATGGAGTATTCCACCAGATCGGGGTAACTTGCTTGATAACTCACCTTGACTGTCCGCACAATGACCTGTGCGTCCAGGCCGGTGGAAGGCGCATTCAGCAGCAACGCGTCTCCTGGCCACACATCGCTGGCAAAACTATTCCTGGCGCCCTTGTAAGTGCCACGCCACAGCGCGCTCACCCCGGCCGCCGCCTGCTCAATCGCCTGGGCGGCGTTGCGGCAATCCGCGGAACTGCGCCCCGGCGGACTAGTCACTGAACCGATCCACGTAGCCACCGCTGGCATTCCGGCCTGCGTAAGCGCTTGTTGACTGGCGGTGTTCACCGCTCGCCCCACAGCCCTGCCCACCGAGCGGTAACTCACCGCAACCTGCTCGCCCGCCACCGGCGCATATCCGGTGTAAAACACCACCTTGCCCGTGCGCTCAAGATGGCACTCGGCCGCCTCGGCCGTCGTGCCAATTCGCCGTGTATACCCCCCCCCGTTGGGAGGCGTGCTCACCACCCAGCCCGAACCGAGACTGGTCAAATTGAACGCGCGCATGGTTCCAGTCATGTTAATGCAGCTCGCGGCCAGCACATTGCACGCTGCCGGAAGGCTGGCTACCGCGCCGTCATAGAGCGTCACCGGCATCCCGCCCACTCCGTCGACAAACTGCTGAATCTCCATCTGGATGCTGCCAGGAGCTGTATTCCACTGCCCGCCATAAGTGATTTGCCCGTCATCTCCAAAGGAACGATAGAATGCCAGCTCCCTTTCATTTTCAGGGCAATGCACCCTCACGCGCAGCGTGTATTGATAGGATGAGTTGATTGAATAAGTTATTCCGACAGCGCTTCCTTGAACAAGAGGTTGCAATGTGACGGTTCCAGTGCCTTGCTGCGCGGTCACCTGAAAGCCGGCGATGCACGCGTCCTGCATATTCATCCCAACGAAGAAACCGGCCAGCGCTCCCGTGCTTCCCGCCGCAAGTGTTACACCCACAGCCTCCAGCAGCAGGGTTCCGTCCATCTCCACCGGATCAAGCCATGCTAGCAGCGTTTCTCCGTCGGTTCCATTGCCGCCGCTCATCACCATTCCGCCTGAGCCCAGCGACAGATAGCCAGACGCCCCGCTTTTGTTCCACAAGCGCGGGTCAATCTGAGTCCCGTTGAAGAGCTCGCTGATAATGGTGGACCTGGATGAAGCAGGAAAGTACGGGTCTGCCGTCAGATAGAACTGCGTTGTTGTCCCGTCGCCCTGAAAGTATTCGGTCACATACGCAACCGGCTCATGCTCGCCGCAAACTGTTACATCGTTTGCCAGCGCGCGCTTGACGCTCGCCGTGAACGCCAGGTTCGCAAGACTCAGGCTGCCGTCCGTTTCGTTCAGCGAATGCACAGTGCTCTGCACCGAAGAAACAGTCAGCGCCCCATTGATCGCCCGATACGCGGCTCGCGCCATGCTTGCCGCTTGTCCGGCGCTCTTGCTCCACGATGCGCCTGGCTCAGGAACAAAGTAACTCACCGCGGCGCTAGAGGAAAGCCCTTGAGTCGAAAGTCTCGTAACTCCCGTCCGAGTTACCATCGATGTCATCAGCGCCCCGGCGCTCTCGCCTGTTGCGCCCGCGCTCGGCGGCATCAGGTTCTCATCCAGCAGCACTTCGTCGCTCAAAGCCTGGACGGCAATCCTGTAGCGTGGGCCTTCGATTGCCATGCCGGCATATTCTGGCAGGGGACTTACTGCGATGTAACCCGTAAAGTAATAGGTTCCATCGTCACCTGTCACCGCCAGTGGCTGATTGCGCAAAGGCGTCGCCAGACTTCCGCTGACCGGCAGGCTAAGCCATAACTGGCATAGGGAGGGCTCGTTCAGTCTGCGCTCGATCGTCAACGGCCGCACTGCATCGAGCGCGGCCGTGTAGTCTTGCCCGTTGATCGTGATCTTCATCGTGACTTTCTGCTTCGCTGACTTGCTGTCTTGCTTAAACCAGAGCGCACTTAGCGGGCAGGAAACTCCGGTAACATACCACCCGTTCTCCGTCCAGTGGATCGGTCACGGGCAGCGCAAGAAACTGGCCTTTCAGCAGCACGCGTCCCAACCCGTTCTTCTCTTTGCCATCAAGCGGCAATACGGCTTCCTGCGCGCCGGCCATTGTTTGCAGTCTTGGATAGTAATAGAAGATTCGCTCCCCCTGGCTGCCTTCCATGACAAACAGCGCCGACCACTCCTGATAGAAGCTGCCGCCTTCGCGATCCACAAATCCTGTAACCGCTTGCAGCTTTGAGCCAGCCGCCGGTGCGCCAGCCGGCAGCGCCTCGGCCAGTGTCAGGCCCGTGGTGGTTACTGCGGAGACCAATGCCACATTGAAAGTTACGCGGCGAATATAGTCCACATCCGTCAGCGCCTTGCGAACATACGCGCCAGAAACCGGCGTGCCCACATAACCCGTCTGCCCTGTGTAATCCGCATCCAGCGCGATGATTGAGCCTGTGGAGAAGGTGGCCGCATCGGCCGGTGCCAACACGATGGATGTGGAGGTCGATCCGCTCAGAACCGTAACTGCCGTTGCCGCCGCTGCTCCATCCGCCGCCTGTGTCGCTCCACTCGCGGCGGCCAGCAGGTTCATGTGCTGCGAGCCTGTAGCCAAAGCCATCGTCAGCTTTGTCCAGTTCAGGAATTCCAGGCTGACTTGCGCCTCGAGCGTCTCGCGCACCTGCTCCAGCGTTGCGGCTGGAATGCCCGCCATCACTGGAGTTGTTTTGCTTCCTGCTTTGCGCACAAAGTTCTGAATCCAGCCAAGGCTGATCCAGGGAGACGGCGGAGAATCCAACGAAAGTCCACCTTGCTCCGCCGGATCAAAGAGCACCGGCATCTGAGCCGTCCGGTTCACGGGCGCAAAATATCCTCGAACCCTTCGCGCCACCGGTGCGGGAGCCGAAAACCAATTCACTGCCATTTACTCCCCCTGTTCCTGGTAGCTGTAAACCATCACATTTGCGGAACGGCTTAGCCGATCCCGCTGGATTACGATAGGCCCAAACCCCGGCTCGTCCCAGAACACCTTGGTCAGCATTGCCACTGCCGGCGTGACCGTGTAATTGAGCTTGGGGATGTAGAAAGGCTGCAGCATCACCATTAGTTCCTCGTCCATCACGCTCAGCGACCGGCCGCGGTCCAGCCCGCCAAAGCTTTGCGTTCCGCACGTTTGATAGATAATCTCGCACTGCTCGGCCACCATCGTGGACCCAAGGTCCATATCCGCGCCCAGTCCCAGCCAGCGCAGAATGAACACATCATTGGGAAGCTGGCTGAAGGGGGCTTCCGCCTCTTCTACGAGAATTCCCGGACGCACTGTTCCGCGCAGCAGGATCGTCCGCTCCGGATTGATCGCCGCCAGCCGCGTGCGCAGTGCCATATAGAACGAGTCTTTTGCATTTTGCATGGAGAACAACCTCTCGTATCCTGCACTCAAAGCATGAAGCGTCAGAGGACAGGATACTGACCACTGAACACTGTTCACCGTCCACTGTCTTCACACTGCCTGCTGATGCGCTTCCCGCAACAGCAGCCGGTAAAGATACACCTGTCCGAAGGCTTCGTTCGAGGCAATCGACTCAATCAGATAATTCTGTCCCGCCAATGTAACCGCCAGAGTCATCGCAAAGAGGGCCTGCGCCGATTCCAGGTCCAGCGCATTCACCTGCTGCGCCACACTGATCGCCGAAACGAACAGTTCCCACTTTGACTCGTTCTTCTCCTGCCAGGTCGGCCGCATTTTGCGCATCACTACCGGGCTGACAACCACTTCGTAAAAGGTCGTTGCCACCAGTCCCACCTCGGACTGGCTCGTATCCCTATTCGTTCCCGTTACCCGCAGAAGGGCCGTGGTTCCTGTCATGCTTCGCAGCAGGGCATCGGCCAGCATCTGTGGCGCTCCCACCGGGTTGCGCGGTGCCGTATCGCTCATCGCTCACCCCAGCCTGTTCGCTATGTAGGGACGCAGCCACGCCTGCACTGTCTCGTCCACCAGCGAACTAGAGAAATACTGCATCTGCATCGTGTCGATTCTTGTCATGCTGGCGTTCAACGCCGGCGTCGATTGCGCATTGCGCACAATCTGCGCGCACGCTGTCTTCACGTCGTCGCCAATCGTCGCCAGGCCCGCCGTATAGGTCACCGACACCTCGTTGTAGGGCAATCCCAGCACATTCCACGGAAGCGTCAGCTCCCCTGTGTTCGGGTCATAGTCCACCGAGTTTGCATCGATCGCCGTCCACTGCCCAGGCAATGAAAACATCAGCGCAATCTCCAGCAGTGGCTCATTCGGAAGCTCTCCGCGTCGCGGCTTGGCATAACGGCCCTCAATGCTTACAAACGGCGTCTTGGCCGTTCCCAGCGGCGCCAGCGGAAGATAACTCAGCAACACCGTCTGCGATTCACTGGTCAACCGCAGCCGCTCCGTATACTGAATCACGTTCAGGTCCGGTCGCCTGCAATAGCTGTTGATCAGTGCTGTGGCAGCCGTAATCCAGTCCGCCGTCGTTCCAACCGGCAATCCATAATTCTGGTAATCCGCTGGCTGCAGATATGCCATGAGGTTCCTTCTTTCATTGATTAGTGGTCAGAAGAATGCCAGAGCACAGTGAACAGCGGTCAGTTGTTACTGCTCACTGACCGCTGTTCGCTGACCGCTGCTCTTGTTTACCGGTCCACCAGCACCTGGTAATGCGCGTAGCTGGCGCCCTTCACCACAACGCCGCCGAACTTTACCGCAACATACTGATGCGCGAGCGAGTTCGGCAGACCCAGTTGGAAGACGCGCGGTGCCGGATCGCCGAGCCAGTGGTACTCGATCAGATCCTCGGTCACGATGTAGGCCGGCAGTACCGCAGTGCCTGAACCCGGCGTGCCCGTATAACTCAGGCTCCAATCCGGAATCAGAGGCAGATCGCCCGCCTGCGTCGACAACATCTTCACTCGAACTCCACCCGTGATGCTGTCGGTATTCAGCACCACGTTGAATTCGGTCTTCATCTCCTGGTCGATCAGGTCCAGCAGCACCGGGTTGGCGTAGATTGCCGTCGGCCGCACATAGTAGCCATTATTGGCCACCATCTGCGCCACTGCCGTTTTGAGCCCGTTCACAATCGAAGCTGCCGTGCCGATGGTCGTCGTCTGGCCGCCTGCTACGATCTGCTTGATCGCACCCATGTACTGCGTGGTGGTCGGTGTGCTCAGGCTGGTGTCGTTGCCGTTCCAGAGAGCCACGTCGTGCGCCACCATTACGCCGCTGACCGTATCTACCAGGTCTTTGGCCTGCAGATAGGCAAACTGCTTCTGCTGCTCGCCCAGTTCGATGTCGAACAGGTTGTAGTTGATCTGCGAGACGATTGCCTTCAGCGGCACGCTCCGCTCCACACGCGTTGGAGTTACCGTTGCGGGCACAATATTGCGCGGATCCATGAAGCCGGCCGTACCCGGATTCGGAATCGCCGTCTCCTCGAAGAAGCGCGACGGATGTCCGGTCGCCGGAACCTGCTTGATGCGCTGCCCGAAGGGGCTCGAACGCCGGCAGATGTCGAATATCTCGGTCTGATACAAGGGAACTTCGATAGCGCCCGGCCCGATAAAATCTGCTGCCGCGTGAATGTCTGCAAAGGTTGCGTTCATAGGCTCTTTCCGCCCCCTCCATGGGGCCGTTGCTTGAGTGATCAGTGATCAGTGGTCAGTGATCAGTTAACGTCGATCAGCAGTCAGGGCTGTGGTCACAAACAACTGACCACTGATCACTGACAACTGACAACTGCTGTTACGCAATCGCGCCAGCGCGCAAGAGTTGGGTCTTTACCGCGATGCGCTGTTCCAGGCTCAATCCAGCCAGCGCCGCATCCAGGGTTCGCACGTCCACCGGACCCTCGTTGATGCCCTGCTTGGCCAGCATCTCGCTGGTGGTCGAAGGCAGCGTCCTGCGCAGCGGGCTCAACACATTCTGCGCGGCCCCAGCCTTCAACTCCGCCAACTCCTGCTCGGCCGCAGCCAACTTTTCCGCCAGTTCCGCTTCCCGCTTTCCCTGTTCGACTGTCGCCGAAATCTTCTCGACTTCGCCGCTCAAGGCGCCTTGCCGCTCTTCAAGCCAGCTCAGTGCCCGCTCCAGTTGCGTCGTCGCGACTTCCAGCCGCTCGGCAATCTCTTGCACTTTGTTCTCCATTTGCATTCCTTCCTTGTTTGCCGTAAATGTCGTTTACGAGTCGGGCTGACTCGCTCACCAACCAACAAAAAAGGCTCCAGTTCAAGGAGCCTTCTTGCTAACCGCGCTAACTCCGCTAACTTTGCTAACTCCGCTAACTTTGCTAACTCCGCTCCTCCAGCTAACTCGCCATGCGGAAGCTCGTTGCCCGATAAGCAGCCTTATCCCTCAGCAGAATCGCCGCTCCGGTAAAGGTCACGCGGGTCAGCTTCCAGACTTCGGCCCGCATATCTTCCACCCGCGCATCAGCCAGTTCGTAACTCATGCCCATCACCTCGGGCGATTGCGCATGAATGGCTTCGGCCACCTCTGGAAAGTCCCGCGCATACAAGTAGCCGCGCACCACCAGCCTCTGCCCAACCAGATCGGCCTCGGTCAACAGTCCGATCTTGCGCCGCGCATCGTGGCCGTCCCATCCCGGCCGGTAGTCCACCGCCATGCCCAGCAGCGATGGCAGCGCCTTTTCCGCCGCCTCGCGCGTCAGCATCACCCGGTGTCCGCGCGCCCCCGCGGGCGCCTTGTCGCTGGCTGCATTCACCATCGTCAATACCCCTTCGAATGCCACCCGGTTCGGGTGCCCATCCACATGGGGAATCTTTACCGCCATCGCTTCCAGTCTCATGCGCTCTCCGCTCTGTAGAGCAGGGACTGAGGGACTAGGGACATAGGGACTCGAAATTGCAATCCTACTTCAGGACGGGCTCAATCTTCTGCTCCCGTTTCGTTCTTTCTTAGTCCCTAGTCCCTTAGTCCCTAGTCCCTGGTTCCTGTATCTGCCGCTTCTCCCGTCAGCTGCACCGCCCCATCCTGTCCCAGCGGCCCCAGCCCTCGCATCCCTCGCACCTCGTTCACCGTCAACACACCGGCCTTCAGCAGTTGCACCTGCACCGCTAGCTCTGTCTCCTCGTCCCTCGCGTTCAGTTCATTGAAGACAAACTCGAACTCCCGCCAACCAATGCACTTGCCGAATAGATCCCGCGTAATGTGCCCGGCCAGCAACATCGCCAAGGGCGAAATCGCCCCGCGGAAAGCCTCGTCGTTCATCTCCGATGCGGTCGAGCGATTCACATCGCTTTCCAACCCCAGAAGCATCGGAGGCAGTCCAAACGCATTGGCCACCATCCGGATCAAAAACTCTTGCCAGGCCAGACGCATATCCGCGTCCGTCCCCTGCGCGAAGCGCAGCACCTCCGGCTTCTGCTCGGTCGAAATCAACGGCACCCTTCCGGTTCCCTCGATCTCGTCCTGCCACCAGCGGATCAGCCGGTCATGCTGCGCTGGCGTGGCCTCGTTCAGCCACAGTGCGTATTGCGCCACGGAGTTTGCTGCCAGCTTGCCCGCAAACCGGTGCGCGCTCAGAAACTGGTTCACCGTTTCGAAGGCCACTTCCAGCGGCCCCAGTCCGAAGGGCGTAAAGCTGCGCGGATTCATGCGCACGTACATCAACTGGTCGTCGCGCAATTCAATCGCGCTCGACTCCAGTTGCCCCGGCATTGCCTGCGCATACCGCGGCGTTTCCGGCTGCCCATCCCACTTGGGATTGACCCGGATCGACGCGCCATCCACGGCCCACAGCATCGCCGGCCGCTCCCCGTCGCCGGTCGGCTCCATCTCGATGGCCCCGTATCCACCCGTCAGCGCGTCCTCAATCACCTGTTCAATCAAGGTCCGGAAGCTGTCCGCTGCGTTCGGCTCTTCCAACGTCCGCCGCAGCGCCCGCAGTTTTCTTTCAGCAAAGGCCGCATCGCCTGGCCGCACGCCGCGCCGCACGCGCACCTGCCAATCCATCGCCGCAATCCGGTCCTTGATGACGTTGATCGCCCGGCGCACCACCGGCGTCTCCGCAAACCGGCGCAGATTCATCGGCGTCGGCTTGGGCAGGAGCTGCCCCGGAAACTGGACCGGGCTCAATATCGCCGGCAGCGCCAGGGTCTTGCGCTCCGCCTCCGCATCGGCCGCGCCTGCCGCTATCTCCGCCTTCCGGCCACTCCCGGTCGCCTGCCGCCAGATCTCCCGCAATTGCTCGCCTACTTTCACGCGCACCTTCCTTTTTCCGCCGCCCCAAAAACAAAAAGGCACGGCCCCGGAAAGGGCCATGCCTTTATCTTTGCCAGAGATCAGAGATCAGAGATCAGAGATCAAGGATCAGTGGTTAGTCGTCTGTTAGCAATCTCGGACTTTCATCCGTCTCTCAACAAAATCAATCCTATCGCAAAGACAGGAAATTATCTGCAAGCTTTCGAAAGTCAGATAAGTCGAAGGAATCACTTATTCGCAGTTAGAATACTGATCCCTGACCCCTGCCTTTTCACACCCGCAGCTCCCGCCTTGCCGTTTCCGCCACCCGGCCCAGGTCCGACGTCGTCAGCACCCGGATATGGTGCTCTTCCATCGTCTCCACGCCAAAGCGGTACATCTCCAGCCTCTCCGGCTCTTCGTCCGTCGCTCCCAGCTTTGCCGCGGGCTCAATCACCGCGGTCAACTCCAGTTGCGCCTTCTCCACCCGCTCCACGCCGGCCCTCAGTCCCGCCGAGGAAAAGGCCAGCACCTTGGCCATCTCCACGCCCGGTTCCAGGCTCACTGCATGAAACATGCGGATGAGCGGGGTCCCCGCGGACTGGTCTTTGTCCGTGGGGTGGTTCATTCCATTCGGCCTGTATCCCACGTCTATCCGCAGCGGATCCCCCGGCCGCGTATACTCCGAGGCCGCGATCTTCTTCCTCAGTAAATCCCACACCCCGGCCCGCTCGAACTCCGTCCGCATCTGCGCCTGGATCGCCGCCCGTCCGCTCAGCCGCGAAACGCGCTCCCTGGGCGGCGGCTCCACATAGAGCCGCATCAACTCTTCCATCCCCGCCGGAAGGCTCTCCGCCAAGTAGGCCTTGGGCTCGGTCATCTGCACGCTCAGCGAAAGCGCTTCGGTGAGAATCCTCATCAGCTTGCCATCCGGGTCCGCCTGCAAGCGCCTCCGCAGTTCGCCTTCCATTCCTTCCAGCAGCGCGGTATCGGCCTCCGGATCCAGGCAGCGCACCCGCCGCCAGTCGTGAGTAAACCGTATCTGAGCCGGCTCCCGGCTGCCCTGCTCGCGCAGCATCACCCCGATATGCACATACTCGTTCCGCACCGCGTCCGGCACATACCGGATCAGCCGAAACTCGCATGTCCGCCGCTCGCTTTCCTTACTCATGCGCCCCGCTTGTTCCCGTTACTCATGTTCTCTGCTCGTTTTCGCCACTCACGCACGCCACTCGTGTCTGCTGCTTTCCCTTTCTAATTCACCCTACCCACGATGCTAGACCCCCATCGAGTCTCTTTCCAACCATCTTTTTCTCCACTCTCTCCCATCCCGCCCCATTTCGGAAATGGCTTCCGATCCGATCTCCCAAAGTCTTCAATCAGTTCCCGAATCCGGCTCCGCCGCGCCAGCAATTTTTCCACCAGCGCTTCCATCTCGCTCAGGTCGCCGCCGTACCATTCCGGCGGAACTTCGCTGGCCGCCGCCCACACCGTTTCGGCCGCCATCGTCTCAAACCGTTTCAGCCACGGCTCAAAGGATTCCCATCCACTGATCTCTCGATAAACATCATTGCGGTAATACACCCCGCGCAGCGGAATATTCTCGAACTTCCAATCCCCGGCGTGAAAGCAATACCCATAATCGATAAAAATCGCGCGGTACCGCTTCTCCCTCTGCTTGCGCGCAAACACAGCCTGCCGCCCGTTGGCGTTTCCCGTCCACTTGTCCAGCGCAAGAATTCCGGCAAACTCGCCCAGGTTCCGCACCTCGGCCATCTGCTCCTCGGGCAGGTAATCCACCACCTGTCCCGGCATCAGCCCGCCCACAAACCGCGACCCGAATTGCAGTCCCGCCTTGCATCGGACGCGTGTCTTGCCCAGGTCGATCTCCAGCTCCGGTGTATTCTCCACCAGCCAGCTTGAAACCTCCACCAATTCCACTTCCGGCACTGTTAGCCCCGCCGCCGCCGCCAGCTTTGAGGCCAGGAACTCGTTGGCCAGCACCCGCAGATGCTGCGGATTATTCTGGAATTTCACCACGTACACGTGGCCGTCCGCGCCCAGCATCAACTGGCCTTGCGCGCCGCCCCGCATCCGCCGGATATGCTGCACCGCCAGAACTGCCAAGCCCGTTCCCCCGCCTGTTTCGGATCGTTACTCGCATTCTAGCGCTCAGACCCAACCGCAGTGGAAAGTGAACAGTGGTCAGTTACCCGCGCCGCACGTGTAGCTACGTTCTGAAGCTCCGATAAATGCTTGACAATCCCCCGACTCTGCGAATCATTTCACTGACCACTGACCACTGACCACTGACCACTGACCACTCCGTGCCCCATCCTTTTCGCGTTCTTTGCGAAATAGGTGGGAAACCACTAATCCGCCTTCCATCCAAAGCATCCCCAATGGCTGACTACGAGCGACCGGCAACTGATCTCTGATCTCTGACCCCTGATCTCTGTACAAGCATTTCCGCCCTTGCTCCCAGCCCAATCGCCATCGCCATCACCCGGTCGTCATGCGTTCCCGGCCTCGCTCCGGACTTCCCGTCCGGCAACCGCACAAAACTCCGGCACTCACCCAGCAGCCGCCGGCTCTGGAAGCACTCCGGCCTTTCCACCAGCCCCGCATCCAGCCGCCCCAGCGCCGCCGGCCGGCTCATCGACGTGGTCAGCCAACCCGCCTGCCCCGCTTGCCGATAAACCTTCCCGTAGCCGCACACCGTCTCAATCAGCGCCAGCACTCCGCTCCCGTGGTTGTTCCTCTCCACCACCAGCCAGGCTCCGTTGTATTCGGTGGCCAGATTCGTCACCTGCCGCGCCAGCTCCAGGCCTCCCACATGCCCGGCAAACTCCGCGCACTGCAATCCCGTCTCCAGTTCCAGCACCTGGGCCGCCGAGTAGTCTCCCTCGCTCCCGCCCCCGGCCGGGTCCACCGCCACTAGGTATTCCTTACCCTTCAACGGCGGCAGCCAGATCTCCAGACCCCCGTTCCCCCGCCGCTCCACCGGCTCCGGCGCCGCCGCCAGCCTCGCTTCAATTGCCTCCAGCTCAAAGACCGAATCCCCGCTGGCCAGAAAGCAGCTCTCCTCGTCTTCGGCATACTCTTGCCGCGCCAACCCGCGAAAATCCGCCCGAAGCTGCCGCCTAAAGCCAATCTGCCGCAAATCCAGCCGCTTCCGCGCCATCAGATCGCGCTCTTCTTCCGTCAGGCTCGCCTCGCCCACTGCCTTGGCCCGGTATCGCCCCTCCATCCACCAGGGGAAGAAGTGCCGCACCATTCCCGTCTCGCCAGCCTTCTGCCACTCCTCGTGGAAGCTGCCGCCCACCCCGTCCGGCGTCGATTCCAAAATCAGTTCCGCCCCCGGCGCCATCGCCGCCCGAAGTCCCGCCAGCGTCTCCGCCGGGTCTCCCGGCCAACGCGCCAGCTCCGAGCAGTGCAGATTCTGCACCGTCAATCCCCGCCCCGCGTTCCGGTCTCCGGCCGACACCACCCGGTACTGCGCGTCGATCTCCGCAAACACAATCTGCCGAACATTGGCCTGTGAGGTCCGCAGTGGCCCCTCCCGCAGCTCCTCCGGCAGCCAATCCAGAAACCTGTGCACAATCCGGAAGATCTCCTCGGCCGCTTCCTGCGTATGCGCCACTTCCAGCGTCAGTGTTCCCGGCTGGGTAATCGTCTTCAGAAAAAACCGCGCCGCCGCCCAGGTCGTCAGCCCCATCTGCCGCGCCTTCAGCACGATATTCCGTTCGCCCCGCCGCAGCTCGAAGGCTCTCTGCGCCGCGTTCGCCTTCAGCGGCGCCGTCCAGCCCTCCCGCGTCCTTACCCGCAAAAGCTGCTCGGCCAGCGCCATCCCCACGGTCCGCCCACGAAAGCTTGCCGGCCGGGCATCCAGAATCCGCCCAAACCGCTCCAGTTCCTCCCGGTCCAACTCCTCGGGACACAGAACCCACTCTTCCTCAATAGCCGCGCATTCTCCTGTTGTTTTCGCCACGGATCCCCTTTCCAACCGGATAAAGCAAAACCAGAGTAGCTGTACCCAGAAGCCATGTCCTCAAGTGGCTTTTTACTTTCCGGGGTCCCCGGCGAGCGATTTTGCTCGTTGGGGTGGAAATAAAGCCACCTTCTCGGCTCTTAACAAGGGCACGTTTAATCTGGTTTTGCTCTAAGCGAAACTGCCTTCAGGGTTGCCCTGTCTTTTGCAGGCCTCCGTTGTCAGGTGAATCCAGATCAGGTCAGCCTTGGGCGGGAAAACACGCGGCGCCACAACCGCGCTCTCTAATTCCCGCTGCAGTGGTAGTACAGCGTCCCCGTCAGCGATGCAAAGGTAAATGTCACCGCCGTCTTGCTGATCGCGCTTACATACGGCTGCGTAGCAGCCACGCTCGTATTTGCCACGCAGGACGCCCATGTTGACCATCCCCCATTGGCAAAGGTGAGTGTCACGGATGTTGCCACGCTCAGCCCGGAGACATACCCCGCGGCATTTGTGCCTGTGACCGTTCCCGCCGATGCGGTTGGCGCTGTGCCGATTTGATGCTGCGTGCCGTAGTGGTCAATCGAGTAGAGAACTGTTCCATTTTCCGCTGCCTCGAACAGATTTCCTGTTGACCCCGATGTGTCCTCTGCGCGAATGATCGCTCCAGTGGAGGTATATCCGCTAAGGGTGGATGAGCGAAGGGCATAGAGCGTTTGAGCGCTTATGGCCGCCGTAAGTGTTCCCGTCTGCAAGGCCTTCATGCCAATGCTGCTTGTGCTCGTGCCATATACGCCAACGCTGCTTGCGCTTATACCATGTGCCCCATATCCGCTCGTGCTGTTTCCTGTGACGCCCTCAGCGATCGAGCTGGACCCATAGACGCCGGAATTATTCTGACTTTGCCCATAAGCGCCATAACTACTCGTGCTGATACCAGTAAGGCCGGCACTGCTTGTGCTGATTCCATAGACACCGGCGCTGTTGGTGCTGCTTCCGTAGACGCCGTAGCCATTAACGCTGGACCCGTTCACGCCAACGCCGCTCGTGCTTGACCCGTTTACGCCAATGCTGTTCGTGCTGGACCCATTCACGCCATAGCCGTTCGTACTGCTTGCGAAGACAGCAGCTCCGGTTCGGCCATAAAGCATCAGGTAAAGCTGCGCGTTGCTCGCCGTCCAGGTACTTCCGTCCGGCGCCGTGGCAAATTTGCTCGTTCCTGAAGCTGAGTCCATGTAAACTGTCGTTCCCGCGGGCAATGCCGACAGTTTTCCCACCAGCCAATAAGATGTTCCGCCGGTCAGTTGCAGGCTGGCGCCACCGAATTGATAGACAGCATAGCTGGTTCCAATCGATCCTAGCTTGATTCCCGATTCCGTTGCCAGAACCGAACCAGGGACGCCTGAATTGTCAGAATATATATATCCAGTGATACTCTGCGTTGGGTTAGTGATCCCGGCGGCCGCCTTGAACCGTAATCCGAATGAACCAATGTAATAGGTCGAAGAAGGCGTAATCTTGGTTGCGAAATACAGCGTTGAAATGGCCGTGTTGGTCCCCGTCGCGGCTGAACCATCATATTGCGTCTGTGCGGTCTGCGTTATTGTTGTGCTTGCAGTGGTCGTATCCGTCGTCAGAGTTGACGTTATGGTGTCCCGGAAGATCAGATCTTGAAGATTCAAGTCTCTGAGGTAACTATACCCATAATAGTAGTCAGTCGGACTGCCGCTTCCTCTTTGAGAGGATACCAGGCTTGGCGGAATAGACCCCTGTGGCTCGGAACCACAATGGTCGAGAGCACCATTGTAACTGACTATTTGATGGTAGTCTCCTGCTGACTGATTTCCGCTATAGAGATCTCCGACAATCACCGCATCTGCGCTTTGCGGGATGTAGTAATCGCTGCTCCCGGGATAAGACGCGTTCCAATAGTGCATCGTTCCTGAAATCAATGGATGCGCGTTTGAGGTCAGCATAAACCCATAGCCGCCCGGAGAATCCTGATCCGTGCCGTACCAGGCATTTTTACCGGTTTCAATGATGTTCGCGGGCGCTCCACAGCAGGGATGCGCTCCATAAAACGCATCATCGCCGCCTGTGTTATAAATCGAGGCAATTTGCCCCCCGCCTGCTTGCAGGTTATTGGCCGTGCTGTCAGACCAATTGCCAAAGAAGATCCCATAATTCGTGTCTGCCCCTGCATCATACGCCAGGGCTTCCACCGTTCCAGTGCAGCCGGAATAGCCGGAGGCGGTGACAGCGGTGATTACGCCATTGGCAATCGTTGGGGTAAGTGTTCCCATGGTCGTGCAAGGCGTGGCCCCCGTCCCATAACCCTGTAACCATGCCACCGTTCCAGCCACCGAATAGTTCGTCCCTCCGCTCGTGACACTGACGGTGGGAACGCCGCTGCTTAGAGAAACTGAAAAGGAAGCCCCCAAGCCTGAAGTACCGTGCATTTGATTGCCAACAACAACATCATTAAGATATGTCTGAAAGGCCCAACCCGGTAAAGCTCCGCTATAATTGCCACCAATCTGTACAACGTGAGAGGTAGACGTGCCATCTCCCGTCGCATCGCCAAGCCATAGATGATCAAGCGAGGATACGTAGACCTGGCCAGTCAAATCTAATGCGGATGTTGCGAGATATTGAGCGTCAACCTGAAAATTGGCGAAATGAAATGATACCGCTGAACCTGATGCCGTTGATGGTTGCCACAGAGCAGCCTGAGAAATATCTCCATTGGAACCAGAGGGTACTGAGGTGCGATTTATCTGACAGGTAAGTGTCAGAGTAGTTATAGCCTTTCCTGCGCCAACAATGCTGAAGCCCGTTGCTCCTGCCTTGATAGGTAATATCCATCCAAGTCCGTTATTACAGAACGTCCACCGATAGGGCCCTAGATCAAGCTCGGCTCCGTCATTCGCTTGTGCCCACGCAACGGCGGCATTGAAGGCCAGGTCGGCAGCGGTCATGGTAGAAGTCGCCTGCCCCACATAATAAAGAGGACTGAACACTCCATTTAGCTGGCCTACCGTGGCAGTTGGGCTCGATAATGAAGCGTTTGCCACGACGCTGCCAGGCAGACTGATTATTTGAGAGCTTCCCGAACCACTTAACGTGGCTCCCGGAATCAAGTTGCTAACAGCTCCGGCTGCCGTCATGGCCCCTGTTCCGCCCGCTGTTAGTGGAACCGTGCTCATGCCGCCGATTGTTGTGCCGGCGGCGGTGTAATAGGCGATTTGTCCGGCGTTTCCGGAATTGATCGTTCCGCCAGTGCCGCCAGAACCCGACCCGCAGGCCGAACCGGTGTTCGTGACATAGCCTGAGTTATCGATCTGCAAACAACTATGGCCACTGCTTGCCGCAAGGCCTGGAAATTTGATCGCTGTGGTTCCCGTGAAGCTGGCGTACAAACTGCTGCTGCTGCCGCCGTAGATGTTGAATCCCGTTCCTGCCCCGGATTCATAATTGACGCGGACGACCCCAGACGAATTTGAGGCATTGATATATGTGTCGCCGCTATTGGTGCTTTGGTACGCCTTGAAGCTGTCCAATCCGCCGGTAGCCGAATTCAGCGCCCAGTTATTGTTCGCGTCCTTCACCATGTACCACTGGCTGTTGCCATTCCAGTCCTTGTATGTGAAGGACTCCTTCTGGCTCGTGGTCAGCCCCGCCCAAAGGAACTGGTCGATCTCCGCATCCGCCTGGTTTTTCACTGTAGTGGAACTGATGAACGTAGAAGCCCCGCCCACTTGCAGTGTCCCGATGAACTGCGCATTTCCCGCATTGTTGATCGTGGCCACCGTACTTTCGCTCGGTCCGCCCGACCCGAATACTACTCCCCCGGTTCCCGAGTTATTCGAACCGTTCAGAACGATTGCGCCCGTTCCCGCCGCATTGATGACCGTCTGGTTATTGGTGCTGGGCTGCCCATTGTTATATTGTCCGATCGATAACCGGTACACATTGTTCAGCTCATCCAGAATCTGATAGAACTGTTCGCCCGCCGTCGCGTCGCTCAGGCCCATGGTCCAGCGGTAGCCATAGTCGGTTTGATAGCGGCTTAGCAATCCGCGCTCGTTTCCTGTTCCAATTCCGATGCGGTAGTGATTGGTGACCGTGGCGTCCTTCTGGCTTCCATACCAATCGCCATTCAAGCCGTTGAAGCTTCGGTGAAATGTATCAAGAAAGCTGTTGCGCGTGCCGTTGTCGGTTAACTGCCCCGTAAACATCGTGCCGCCGGTCATCCAGTTGTTGTACGCGCTGCCCGCGTCCGCGACCACCTGATTGGTCGAGTTTTCGTTTCGCAGCCCCACAATCGTGTTGTTCTGCGCGTTCGCCCCCAGGTGCAATGCCGTCGCGCAGCCCTCAACGTCGCCGCCTGTAAATGTGTTTCCATCGCCTTGCTGCAGGTTGATCCCATAACTTCCACTGATCGGACTTCCATTGCTCGTCGGGCAGTCAATGTGCACGCGAATAAATGTGCTCGCGTTCATCCAGTCGGTCGTGGCTGAATTCGATATCTGGTGACCGATGGCGTTTACCGCCGTCTGAAATCCGTTGATCGCGTTGTCGAGAAATGTTCCTCCCGTATAGTTGCCGGTTCCATCCAGTGTCATGCCCGTCTGGTTCGAGTTACCTAAAAAGTACAGGCTTTCCAGATTCAGTTCCTGTGTCCGATAAGCCACGAATCCTTGCGTGGTTGCGCTGCTCGAAGCAGTTGTATTGATCACCACGTTGTCCAGGTGGAAGCCGTTTGTATCCGCTGCATATGTCGGGTCGCCAACTTGTATCATCGCGTTTGTTCCGGAGTATAGAAACACCGTGCCGCCCTGGCTTCCGCTCGCCGTGCTCGCGCCCCGCAATGCGCACCCTCGCAGCGTCACATTTCTCGTTCCCGCCGTCACGATTACTTGACTGGCCGTCGAAATCGTGGCGCAAGGCAGCAGTACCGTCGCATTCCCTGTCGAAATCGTCAGGTTCGATCCCATCGGCTGCGTTCCCGTGAAGTTCCGCGCATCGCAGGTTCCGCCGTTCGTCGAGCTCAGCCCACTCAGGCACGCGGCCAGCTTGGCTCCGAAGTCCGCTCCCGAAAACTGGTCCACCTGGTACAAAGCCCCTAGTTGCACGCTCGTCAAGGGCCCCGTCATCGCCGCGCCTGTCAACGGCACAGCCAAGGCTAATTCCCCGTCCACGTAATGCTTGTCTGCCGCCTGCAACGACTGCGTCGGGTCGGCATTCAAATACAACGGCCCTGTCATCGTCGCGCCTGAAAGTGTCAGTAAGCCTTCCGAAAGTTCCGCGATCGCCTGATCCACATACGCCTTGCTCACTGTTTGAACAGCCTGCGCCGCCGGCATCACCTGCGCCTGTATCGCCCCCAGAGTCGCTTGCGCAGCCGCCGGCACTACCCAGTATTCGGTGCTCGTCGTCCCATCGCTCAGGTAGTAGGTCGCCGTGTAATATTGGCCCGCCGGCGTCGCTCCCTGGTTAGGCGCAAGATTTACGCTCACAAATCCATCCGGCGCAATCGTCACAGTCATGCTGTCGGCTGCTACCAGCGCGCCACTGGCTGTTGTAAACGACGGCCAGCTCACCACCACTGTCCCCGTCGCGGGCGCGCCGTTCGCCAGATACACCGTCCCCTGAACCGTCGTCGTGCTGACCGTCGCTTGGGCCATGCTTCCCAAACTGATGCCCATCAGACATACCACTGTCGACAACAATCCCATCCATCTGCCGGTGTGCAACCACTCATGATTCGTGAGCTTCATCCGTGTCTCTTCTTTCTTCCTGGGATAACTTCAAAGAGTCCATTTGCTCTCTCCGCCATCATCCCCGCAGAGTCTTGTCTTCGTGCCTGCGTGGTGGCGGTTTCCACGCCCGCCTCAGCCCATTTACTGATCCGGTCCGATCCATTCCCCGCCAGACAACCGCCTGCAAATCCGCGGAAGTCGTCCGAAAGAAGAATAGGGAGAGACTGGTTCTCTCTCCCTGGCCGTTTCATTTCTCGTTGAATGTTCTTAGCTTAACCAACTTCCACCAAATTACCTGCAATCCAAAGGACGCCTCGTTATTCCATCCTTTCAACCACTTAACCAAATATCTCTGACATCGGCTCTTTGACATGAATTCCCAAACGGAAGATATCTTCCTCAAAGTGGAGATTTTCCCCGCCCTCCCGCGAAATGCTCTACGATATTCAGGTGACGACCCCATCGAGCCGCGCACCCATTCTTCTCGTTCACGGTGGCGCCTGGGCCATTCCAGCCAGCGCGTCAGCTGCCCATCTGACCGGTGTCCACAACGCGCTTGAAGCCGGCTACCGCGTCCTATCTCCCGGCGGTTCGGCTCTCGATGCTGTTGAAGCGGCCGTTACCGTGCTCGAAGACGACCCCACCTTCGACGCCGGCCGTGGCAGCTTCCTGACTTCCAACGGACGCGTTCAGCTCGACGCCCTTCTCATGGACGGCGGCCGCATGAAAGCTGGCGGCGTGGCCTGCGTCGAGCATCTTCGCAACCCCATTCAGGCCGCCCGCCTGGTCCTGGAAAAGAGCCAGCACGTCTATTTCGTCGGTGCTGGCGCAGAGCAGTTCGCCCACTCCCACGGCATGCCCCTCATCGACAACGCCGAGTTGGTTCTCGACCGCGAGCGCGAACGCCTCGCCCAGGCCCAGGCCCGCGAGGCCGCCGGTCTCTCCGACGACACCTTCTCCGGCCCCGCATCCCCTTTGCATCCAATCCTGCACGATGACAAGAGCCCAGAGACCGCCGTCGGACCCGGCTCCCAAACCCCGGGTGCCCCCGCTCTCGCTTTGGACACCTGGGAGACAACGAACCCAGTGTCTTCTTCCAGGCAGGACAGTCACGACACCGTTGGCGCCGTCGCTCTCGATTCCCACGGCAATCTCGCCGCCGCCACTTCCACCGGTGGCACCCTCAACAAGACTCCCGGCCGTGTCGGCGACTCCTCCCTCATCGGTTGCGGCTGTTACGCCGACAATCTCGCCGCCGCCGTCTCCCTCACCGGCTGGGGCGAACCCATCATGAAGCTCGTCCTCGGCAAGTGGGCCACCGACCGCGTCGCCTCGGGCGCAGCCCCCGAACTCGTCGCCAGCGATGCCATCGCCTACCTCTACAACCGTCTCGGCGGCCACGGCGGCATCATCCTCCTCGGCCCCGACGGCCGCTTCGGCCTCGCCCACAACACCCCCGCCATGGCCTGGGGCCTCGCCACCCCCAACGGCCTCCAAACCGGCCTCACCGTCTGACCGCCATCTGAATCCGCAAACTGGCTGACTCGCTGGGTGCCCCACCCTCGCCGCGTCTTTGTTTTGCGGCTAGGGTGGGATTCCACGAACCCCTTCCAACCCCGCTTCCTGCAATAATCTCCCTATGCTCGTCCTCGCCTCAGCCTCTCCCCGACGCCGCGAACTCCTCACCCAGGCCGGCTTCACATTCCAGATCCACCCCGCCCACATCCCTGAAGACCCATACCCCAACGAGGACCCCGTCGCCTACGTCACCCGCCTCGCCCGCGAAAAAGCCCAGTTTGTCTTTCGCCAACTAGCTGAAGTGTCCGCGCCGTCCGCTGACAACTCGGCTTTGTATCAGGGCACGACTTCAGTCGTGCCGCAAAAGCCCCAAATTGAGGCCGTGGCTTTAGCCCCTGAGGGAAGCTCCTCGGATCCCACGAACCCCCTGCGAGCGAATAGCGAGCGATTGGCCCCACCGCAGGTGGTGCTCGGCGCCGACACCACCGTGACCCTCGACAACGCCATCCTCGGCAAACCCTCTGACGCCGCCGACGCCGCCCGCATGCTCCGCCTTCTCTCCGGACGCACCCACCGCGTCATCACCGGCGTGGCCCTCGTCACCGCCGAGTCCGTTCAGCTCGCTGCTGAAGTCACCACCGTCGAATTCCTCGAATTATCCGACCAGGACATCGCCGACTACGTCGCCACCCGTGAGCCCATGGACAAGGCCGGAGCCTACGCCATCCAGGGCCGCGCCGCTCGTTGGATTCCCCGCATCGAAGGCGACTACTTCAACGTCGTCGGCCTGCCCATCGCTCTCGTCTCCGCCCTTCTCGAATCCCGCCAACTTCGCTAACCTGCCGGCTGCTCGCAACAGACGCTGGGTGCCCCATCCTTGACACGGTTTCATCGTGTCAAGGGTGGGAAACCACGAAACCTTACCGTCCGTTAGCTCTTACCAGGCAAATCATCTGGCCCACCCTCGACGCCCCCCGGCCGCCGATGTAGAATCGCTGCATTCATCTCCACCATGTACCGACTGTCTTTTATATCCTCAGCTTGCAAAGGAAGAACCATGCGGATTTCCGTTTTCCTGCGTCATCTGTCCATGTTTTTCGTTATCGCGTCCCCCGCCCTCGTTCTCGCCCAATTCAAGAATCCCTCCAGCGAAGAACTCCGCATGACCACCGATCCCAAGGCCCCCGGCGCCGCTGCCGTTTATCTGAATGTCGAGGAGGTCGCGGACGATGACCTCCATTACCACAGCTTTTACGCCCGCATCAAGGTCCTCCAGGAAAAAGGCAAGGAACTGGCCACGGTTGAGCTGCCCTATTTGAGAGAGGCCGCAACGAATAACGACAACAAGAGTCCCTTCGGCGTCAGGGAAGATACAAGGATCGAGGACATTAAAGCCCGCACCATTCACGCCGACGGAACTGTGATTCCGTTGTCAGGCAAGCCGGAAGATCTCCTGGCAGTAAAGGAAACATCGAAAAACAGCGAAATCCAGATTTACCGCAAGGTCTTCACTCTTCCCAGTGTCGAAATCGGCAGCATCCTGGAGTATTACTACAAGATTCGCTACGACGATTACTCCTCTTCCACGCCCTTTTGGGAGATTCAAAGGCCATATTATGTCCACCAGGCGCACTATTCCTTCACGCCCGCGAAGGAATTCCTGCATGGCCTGGCAAATTATTTTCTCGACGAAAATGGCCATCCCATCAACACCATGATCAGGTGGCAGGTTCTCCCTGCGGGCGTATCCGTAAAACAGGACGTGAAGGGCCGCTTCTCTCTGGATGTCCACGACATTCCAGCCTTGCCGAATGAAGACTGGATGCCCCCCATGCAGAGTCTTCGTTATAAGGTTTTCTTCTACATGATGGCCGCCGAAGGCTCCGGCGACTTCTGGGCCAGCGAGATCAGGCTCTGGTCAAAGAATGTCGACCGTTTTGCCGAACCGACCAGCTCCCTCCGCGACGCAGTGAATGGCTTGATTGCTCCCACAGACAGCCCTCTCGACAAGGCCCGGAAGCTCTACAAGGCTGTGCAGGCGCTCGATAATACAGACTTCTCGCGCCGGAAAAGCGAGTCCGAACTGAAGCTGCTCAATCTGAAGGACACCAAACGGGCTGAAGACGTCTGGAAACAGAAAAGCGGATCGAGCGAGGAAATCGCGCTGTTATATCTGGCCATGCTGCGCGCTGCGGGACTCAACGCCAAAGCCATGAAGGTCGCCAATCGCGACGAGAACATCTTCGATCCCACTTACCTCAGCCTCCGCCAGCTCGAAGACACAATGATCGTTCTCAACACCGGCGATGAGGAGATCCGGCTTGACCCCGGCCAGAAGATGTGTCCCTTCCAGACTGTTCATTGGAAGCACTCGAATGCCAGCGGCTTCATCGAGGGCAACGACGGCAAAACGCCCGATCACACCCCTCCACAGACTTACACAGACAACAACACTTCGCGCACTGGCGACCTTACCATCGACAATCAAGGGGGCGTGCAGGGCGCGTTGCGCTTTGTGATGGACGGACAGCAAGCCCTCTACTGGCGGCAAATTGCGCTCCAAAACGATGGGAACGAAGTCAGCAAGCAGTTCGACCGCTGGCTTGAAACGGTGGTTCCGTTGGGCGTCGAGGCGCATGTTGACCACTTTCTGGGGCTGGACAATCCGGACGTGAATCTGGTGGCCACCATCAATGTGCGGGGAACGCTGGGCTCGGTCACGGGCAAGCGGCTTCTGTTGCCGGGCTTCTTCTTTGCGACTCGCGGCGGTCATCCGTTTGTCGACGAAGCGAACCGCCAGATGCCTGTCGACATGCACTATAGCGAAGTGGTGGAAGACGAGGTGGTCTATCATCTGCCCGCCGGAATGAAAGTCGAAACTGAGCCGCAGGATGCCAAGATCTCGTGGCCCTCCCGCGCCATCCTCAGCACCACCACCATACCGGCGCCCGGCCAGGTCACCATCTCCCGATCGTTCTCCCGCGCCTTTACCTTTGCCATGCAGAACCAGTATCAGGACCTCCGCGCCTTTTACCAGAAGGTTGCGTCGTCCGATCAGCAGCAACTGCTTTTGACTACTGCCGCCCCTGCGGCGAAAGGCAACTGACCATGCGGATTCCCGTTCTTGTCGCCAACGCGCTCGCGCTCGTAGCCATCGCGTCCCCGGCCCTTCTTCGCGCTCAGTTCCAGCAGCCCACCGCCGAAGATCTCAAGATGACCGACGACCCCAAGGCACCGGGCGCCGCCGCCGTCTACCTCAACGTCGAGGAAATCACCGACGATCCGCACCATTTCTATTCCTTTTACGCACGCATCAAGGTGCTCCAGGAAAAGGGCAAGGAACTCGCCACGGTCGATATACCCTACCTGCATGGCGGCTACAAGGTTGCTGATATCCAGGCCCGCACCATTCACTCCGACGGCACTGTCGTTTTAGTCACAGGCAAGCCGGACGATCTGTTGATCGCCAAGAAGGAAGACCTGGAGGTCGGCCGCAAGGTTTTCAACCTTCCCAGCGTGGAAGTCGGCTCCATTCTTGAATACCGCTTTTCGCTTGATTACGGCGAAAACACCTTCTCAGCCCCTTACTGGGAGATTCAGAAGCCCTACTTTGTACACCAGGCGCACTACGCCTTTACGCCATTTCAGGGTTTTCTCAGAAATGGATTCATCGCCCCCAGCAACCAACACCTCACAGACTCGAAAGGAATCCCGATCTCTACGCTCACCTGGTGGACTACCCTTCCTCCAGGAGTTGAACTCAAGGCGGACGCCATCGGCCGATACAAAGTTGACCTCACTGACATTCCTCCCAAACCGGATGAAGAGTGGATGCCGCCCATCCAAAGCATTCTTTACAACGTGATCTTCTCTTACTGCAATTCCGTGGACCTGCAGAATTACTGGCTATTGGAGACCAGGCTCTGGTCCAAAGACGTGGATCGCTTCGCCGAACCATCCAAGTCCATCAAGGATGCGGTTGCCGGTCTGATTGCTCCCGGCGACAGCGATCTCGATAAAGCCCGGAAACTCTACAAGGCCGTGCAAGCCCTCGACAACACCGACTTCTCCCGCAAAAAGGAGGCTTCCGAGCTCAAGCAGCTCAAATTGAAGTCTGCAAAGCGTGCTGAAGAAATATGGACACAGAAAAGCGGCTCCAGCCAGGACATCACCTTGCTCTACCTGGCCATGCTGCGCGCCGCCGGGCTTACCTCATACGGCGCCAGGGTCGTCGATCGCGAAAAAGGCATCTTTAACGCAGGCTTTCTCCATTTCGACCAACTCGATGACGACATCGTGATCCTCGCCATTGGTGGCCAGGAAATCCTCCTCGACCCCGGTCAGAAGATGTGCCCATTCCAGGTTTTGGACTGGAGGCACTCCGGAGCGAGCGGCGTCCGCCAGAGTCCCAACGGCCATGACGCAATTACCACCCCGTTTCAGAACTACAAGGAGAACACCTCTCTTCGCATCGGCGACATCACCGTCGACGAGCATGGCGTCATCTCCGGCGCTTTTCGCTTCATCATGACTGGCCAGAAATCCCTGCACTGGCGCCAGACGGCCCTTACAAACGATCTGGACGAAGTCAAAAAACAGTTCGACCACATGCTCGAGTCCATCGTTCCGGCAGGCACCGAAGCCCACATCGATCACTTCCTCAGCCTCGACAACCCGGATGCCAACCTGATGGCCGTGGTCAACGTGCGCGGTACTTTGGGCGCGGTAACCTCCAGGCGCCTCCTGCTTCCTGGCTTCTTCTTCGAGACCCGCGGCAGCCACCCCTTCGTCAGTCAGGACAAGCGGCTGGAGGTCGTCGATATGCACTTTGGCGAGGTAGTCACCGACCAGGTCGCTTATCACATTCCTTCCGGTCTCGCCGTCGAGGGCTCGCCTCAGGATGCGCAGGTGGCCTGGAAGGGCCATGCTGTCCTCGTTACCAAAACGGTCGCCAGCTCCGGCACTGTCACCATTGGCCGCACCTTTGGCCGCTTTTTCACCGTCATCGAACCCAAGGAATACCAGGACCTCCGTAGCTTCTACCAGAAGGTCGCTGCTTCCGATCAGTCACAACTGGTTCTGACCACTGCCGCCACAGCGGCAAAAGGAAACTGACCATGGGCTTATGTGGTTCTTTGTTTTTCGCTAGCCGGACTGCTCGGTTGGAAACCGGTCTCCATCGCAATCCGGCTGCGCTTCCGCTTTTATTCCTGCTTTCACCAGCAAAGGACAACCTTATGCGTACTCTCTCTTTCGTGCCTGCCCTGCTTCTGCTTCTCGCCGTCGCATCTCCACTTCCGCTTCGCGCTCAGTTCCAGCAGCCCACCGCCGAGGAACTCAAGATGACCGACGACCCGGCGCATCCCGGCGCCGCGGCCGTCTATCTTTTTCGCGAAGACAAAACCGACGATTCGATCCACTTCCATAGCGAATATGACCGTATCAAGGTGCTCAAGGACGCGGGCAAGGAACTGGCCACAATTCATCTCGGATATCTCAAGGGAAACACAACCATCGAAGCCATTCGCGGCCGTACCATTCATGCTGATGGCACCATTGTTCCTCTCGACGTAAAGCCGGAAAGCCTTCTGCTTGCGAAAGCGGGCGACACTGAGGTTAAAGAGACAGTCTTCAACATGCCCAGCGTCGAGGTAGGCAGCATCCTCGAGTATTACTATCAGGTGCGCTACGATAGCAACCACTTCTCCGTTCCCCATTGGGAGATTCAGACATACTATCCGGTCCGCAAGGAACGCTATTTCTTCCAGCCGCTGCGTTACCTCGTCGGAAATGCTCTTATGTGGTACGTCAAGCTGCCAGCCGGTAAGTCTGTTGCGCCGGACGCGCTCGAACGGTTCACCGTCGAATTGGCGGACGTTCCGCCTCTGCCCAGGGAAGAATGGGCGCCACCCGCCGAGAGTCTGCGTTATCAGGTGTTGTTCTACCTCACGGATGCGACCACCGGCGCCGTCTTCTGGACGGATCAAGCCAAATCGTGGCTCGGTGAAGTGGAGGAATTCACCAAACCCACGAACGCCATCAAGCAAGCAGCGGCGGGTCTGGTTACTCCTGCCGACAGCGAAATTGACAAGGCGCGCAAGCTCTACGCCGCCGTGCAGGCCCTCGACAACACCGACTTCTCGCGCAAGAAGAGCGAGACGGAAAGAAAGGACCTCAAGCTGAAGTCCGTCAAGCGCGCTGAGGACGTCTGGACGCAAAAGAGCGGAGACCGCAACGACATTGCCCTGCTCTATCTCGCCTTTCTGCGCGCGGCCGGCCTCACCGCTTATCCCATGAAGGTGGTGAATCGCCAGGAGGGGATCTTCAACCAGAATTACCTCGACTTCAGTCAACTAAGCGATGTGGTGATCATTCTCTCTACCGGCGGCCAGGAGATCGTTCTGGACCCCGGCCAGAAGATGTGCCCCTTCCAGACGCTGAGCTGGAGGCACTCCGGAGCCGGCGGCGTCCGCAAGACCGAAAAGGGCAACGGGCCGTGGGTTACGCCCTTCACGCTCTTCTCCGACAACACCATCACGCGCCGCGGCGATCTGACCATTAGCCCCGGCGGAGAGATGACCGCCAAGCTTCATCTCAGTCTCACCGGCCAGGAGGCCCTGCACTGGCGTCAGCAGGCTCTGCGCGTCGACGAGACCGAACTCAAGCACAGCTTCGAAGAGTGGATGACGCATCAGCTTCCTGCAGGAGTCGAGGTGCATCTGTCGCGCTTCGCCAATCTTGACGATCCCGCCTCCGATCTGGAAGCTTACGCCACCGCCTCGGGTTCACTGGGCGCCGCCACCTCCAAGCGCCTCATGCTGCCCGCGGCGTTCTTCGCCAATGCCGAAGAACACACCTTTGTCGAGCAGTCCGACCGCAAGCTGGATGTCGATATGCACTACGCCGAGCAGTATAAGGACGGCGTCCTCTATCACCTTCCTGCTGGATTCTCCGTTGAGGCCTTGCCGCCAACAGCCTCGCCCGCTTGGCCCGGCAATGCCGTCATGCGCTTGCAGTCCAAGACCTCGGCCACGGGCAGCGATGTCCTGGTTAATCGCGCTCTCGCCCGCGCCTTCACCCTTCTTGACGCTGGCGACTATGGCAAGCTGAGAGACTTCTATCAGAAAGTCGCGGCCGCCGACCAGCAGCAACTCGTGCTCTCCCGCAACCCCGCGGCAAAAGGCAACTAATCATGAGAATCTCTTTTCTCGTGCTCTACGCGTTTCTTCCCCTGGCCATCGCATCGCCAGCGCTAATTATCGCCCAGTTCCAGCAGCCCACCGCCGAGGAACTCAAGTTGACATCCGACACAAAAGCCCCGGGCGCCGCCGCCGTCTACCTTTACCACGAAGAGATTTTCGACAATCCGGGTCATACCAGAGCCTATTACGAGCGCATCAAAGTACTCACGGAGAAGGGCAAGGAGCTGGCCTCGGTCAACATCCCCTATGAACATGGCGTAGACAAGGTCATCGATATCGAGGGTCGCACCATCCTCGCCGATGGAACCGTGATTCCCTTGACCGTCAAGTCCTCCGACCTGGTGGACATCAAGACCAAGGGCTTCCAGATGAACTCTGTGATCTTCACCCTGCCCGGCGTCGAGGTCGGCAGCATCCTGGAGTACCGCGTGAAGTTTCGCCGCGACGAAGATTGGGATTTTTTACCAATATGGCAGGTACAGAAGCCGTATTTCATTCACAGGGCGCACTACCTGTTCCGTTCCGGCTCTTACGTCGCCGTGATCTATGCCGAACACCTTGGTTCCGATGCCAAGGTGGTTAAGGAAAAAGATCGCGCCTTTACGCTTGACATGACAGACGTCCCGCCCGAACCCAGCGAGGATTGGATGCCGCCGCTGAATACCCTCCGCTGGCGTGTCGCTTTCTTCTCCGGCAACTTGTCTTCCTCCGGCGAGGCCTTCTGGAGCGATACGCTCAGGGACTGGGATACTTGGATCGAGAATTTTACCAGTCCTACCGGCGTGCTCAAGAAGGCCGTCGCCGAGATCGTGGCGCCCGGCGACACCGATGAGCAAAAGGCGATCAAAATCTATACCGCCGTCCAGAAACTCGATAACACCGGCTTCAGCCGCGCAAAGTCTGAAGCTGAGCGTAAGAAGGATAAGCTCAAGGACATCACGAAAGCGGAGGACGTCTGGAAGCAGCAGAGCGGTTCGGGTAACGATATTGCACTTCTCTATGCTGCAATGGCGCGCACCGCCGGCCTTAAGGCTTGGCCGGCCTTTATCGTCAATCGCGACCGGGCCATGTTCGATAAAGGCTATCTTTCCAATTCCCAGTTCGACGATGACATTGTGATGGTCGACCTGGGCGGCAAGAACGTTTACCTGGACCCCGGCCAGAAGATGTGTCCCTTCGGATCGATGCATTGGAAACACACCCTGGCGACCGGCTTCCAACTCGCGGAGAAGAGCGCCGTCTTTACAGTGACTCCCGCCGGCGCCTACAAGGACTCGACTGTTCAGCGCATTGCAAATCTCAGTATCGACGAGACTGGCAGCGTGAAGGGGACTGTACGCTTCGTGATGAACGGCCCGACTGCGCTCTATTGGCGGCAACTAGCGCTGGAAAACGACGAGGATGAGGTGAAGAAGCAATTCAAGGAGTCAATGATCACACAACTCCCCGATGGCGTGCTGGCTGATTTCGATCACTTCCTGGCTCTGGACAATTACACCGCCAGCCTCGTCGGTATCCTCAACGTCAGCGGCAACATCGGTTCGGTAACTGGCAAGCACCTTTTCTTGCCAGGACTCTTTTTTGAATCCCGAGGAAAGCACCCCTTCGTAGCGCGGGACGAGCGCACGATTCCAATCGATGTCCACTATCCCGAGTTGGTTCAGGATCAGGTGACTTACCACCTGCCGCCTGGATTTGCCATTGAAAGTTCGCCCCAGGACGCCAATACCTCCTGGCCCGATTTCGCTTTGCTGAAGATCCACTCCAGCGCAAAAGATGGCTCTGTCATCGTGTCGCGCACTTTGGCCTACAACTTCACGCTCCTTGATCCCAAGGGTTACCACAGCCTCCACGACTTCTACATGAAGGTAGCCACGGCCGATCAACAACAACTCGTCCTCACCCGCACGCCGGTTGCGAAAGGTAACTGATCATGGATTCTCCGCTCTCTTCCAATTCTTTTCGTTTTCCCGTGTGCTTGGTCGCTCTCCTTTTGTTGCCCGCAATCCCCTGCTTCGCCGGTTGGTTCGGCAAGGACAAGCCTATTCCCGACTGGGGCTTGGAAGCCGCCAAAACCCCAACTCCCGCTTACGCCAAGGACGCCGCCTCGGTGATTCTCTACGATGAATACCTCGAAACCGTTGACGCCCAGGGCCGCGCCGTCGAGCGCGAGCGCAAAGCCATTCGCATCCTCAAGCCGCAGGGCCGCGAAGAGCGCTGCGAAGTCGGTTACGACGTGGACGAAAAAATCAACTCCTTCAACGTCTGGACCCTTACAGCCGACGGAAGGCAAATGCAGGCGCGGGAGAACGACTTCCTTCAGGTGGGTGACACCGGCGTTCCGGTCATGCTCTCCACCGAGAAGGTTGTCATCGCGCATCCTCTCGCAGAGGATGTGGGCGCCACCATCTTCTGTGAGTCCGAGGAACAGCTTGCGCCCTACCGCCAGGAGATAGTCTGGCATATTCAGAGCGGCAGCCCCGTCGTCTATCAGGCTCTGGAGGTCGATCTGCCTGTTGGTCGTGCCCACTCTGAGAGTTGGCATCGCTACCAGCCCGTCAAGCCAACGGAAGTCGCGCCCAACCACTGGCGCTGGGAAATCAAGGATGTGCCCACGCTCGATCTGCGCGAGGTCAAGTCCCATCCGGATTGGTCTGCCCTCGTGGCGCGCGTCTCCGTCCAGTGGGGCGACACCGCCGCCGAGGGCAAGGACAACCAGTGGAAGGCCCTGGGCCAGTGGTGTGCGCGCCTACAGGCCAACCGCCCCGACCCCTCGCCTGAAATCACTGCCCAAACCCAGAGCCTTATCGCTGGCGCGCCAGATTTCTACGCCAAACTCAGCCGCATCACCGAATACATCCAGAAGAACATCCGCTACTTCATCGTCGAACGCGGCATCGGCGGCTGGCAGGCAAACCATGCGGCCGACATCTTTCGCAATCGTTACGGCGACTGCAAGGACAAGACCACGCTGCTGATCTCCATGTTGCAGGTTGCCGGCATTCGCGCTTACTACGTCCCTGTGGACAGCCATCGCGGCGTTGTCGATCCCGATGCGCCCTCCTTCTACGGCAACCACATGATCACCGCCATCGAGATACCCGCCGATCTGCGCGATCCGCGCCTCCAGGCCATCGCCAAAGCGCGGGATGGCAAACAGTACCTCATCTTCGATCCCACCGACGAACACACTCCCGTGGGCAATCTGCCCTACTACTTGCAGGGCGGCTACGGCATTCTCTCCGCTGGCGATGCCAGTCAGATTCTTGCCCTGCCCGTGCTCGCTCCCGACGCCAACGGCACCGAGCAGAAGGGCAGCTTTACGCTCGCCGCTGACGGCTCCCTGACCGGCTCGGTCGATGCTTCCCACTTCGGCCCCGATGGCGCCGATATGCGCTGGATCATCAAATACACCGACGACAAGGAACGCCGCGAATATTGGGAAAAGCAAATCGCCCAGGACCTGCCCGGCGTCACCCTCGACTCTTTCCAGATCACGCAGCCTTCGGCTCTGGACAAGCCGTTGGAGTTCCACTACAAGGTCACCGTGCGCCAGTACGCGCATCCTGCCGGCCCCCTGCTGCTGGTGCGGCCCCGCGTCGTCGGCTCCCACGCTCTGCCCTTCGATGACAAGCCCCGCATCTATCCCATCGTCCTTGAAGCCACCGGACGCTGGCGCGACAGTTTCGACATCATGATCCCCTCCGGCTACATCGTCGATGAAACTCCGGACCCGGTCGGCGTCGATCTTGACTTTGCCAGCTATCACTCCATAACTACGGTGAAAGGCAATCTTCTCCACTACGAGCGCGAATACGTTGTTCGCCAGCTCGAGATTCCACCCGCCAAAGCCGCCTCTTTCCGCCTGCTTGAGAACGCCATCCTCTCTGACGAAAAGAACGCCGCCGTCCTCAAGAAACAGTAGGAGAATTCGCCCCACAAATCTTGGTTGCACCATCCTTTCCGCAGCATCATCGCGGAAAGGATGGGAGAGCACAGGTCTCAATCTCGACCGTAAACAGTCAACCCGAAACAGCACTTAGGTGGGATAGATTCACTTATTTCTGGCTATCTACTTGACGCCACCGGCCCCAAGCAGTAGTGTTTTGGGTTGTGAGTGAGGATTATCCCAGGACGCTGCTGGAGTTGGAAAAGCGGTTTTCCA
>Ga0224535_1000042_pt1 | contig 47584 bp, 32 predicted proteins | sample 714E13034metaG_FD_179898 | JGI IMG/M metagenome (GOLD analysis project Ga0224535, IMG submission 179898) | Peat soil microbial communities from Stordalen Mire, Sweden - 717 E1 30-34 | ecosystem: Environmental > Terrestrial > Soil > Wetlands > Peat | place: Sweden: Norrbotten County, Stordalen... | reverse complement strand
CCACCCCCTACTGGTACGCCGCCGAACTTCTCGACGAAGGACGCGGAGCCTTGGTCCCCTTTGAGAATCCTGATGCAATTGCGGCTGCGGCAATTGAACTTCTGGACAATGATTCGGCGCGTCAGGCCATGCGCAAGCGCGCTTACTCCTACGGGCGCCAGATGGTATGGAGCCGCGTCGCGCAGTCTTATATGCGCTCCTTCGAGCGTGCCAGCGTCCGCCAAACACTACCCGCTGATTTGAGACTCTCCGTGCAGACTGCCGAGAGCAATTCCGGCAACCTGCTCTTGAGTGCCTGAGCGCCCGCCCTCAGGTGGTCGATCCCGCACCGCGCATCTCGTCGAAGAATGGGGTTTTCTGCTGCTGCACACATTGAGCAGCGTAAAGGTACATGGCTGCCGACCATGTCTGCCAATCCCGGCCGCTGGGTTTGCCGGTCTGCGCGTGAATCCACTCGTTGAATCCCCACTCCGCCGCGTTTTCATGCCATGGCTTGACCATCTCTGTCAGCGCCAGCAGCTTGCGCTCCGCTAATTCCATCTGCCCCGCCGCTACGCATGCCGACACATAGAAACCGCAGATGAATGGCCAAACGCCCCCGTTGTGATAGTCGCCCGGCCGGTTATATCGCTCGTAGCGCGGCAGCCAATCTGCATGATGGGGCAGGATGTACGGAAACAAACAAGGCGGCAGATCCACGGCAAGTTCTCCGCGGCCCCGCATGGCCTCGCACTCGGTTTCGATCCATGCAATCAGATTTTCTGCCCACGGCGGCGAAGCAATTCCGGTCAGAATCGCCAGGCTGTTGCCAAGCAGATCGAAGCGGTCACTGCTCATGACTTTGTAAGAATAGAGCGCGTAATATGGCGCTGTCGGCTCCACAAGAGCCTCTTGCTCATAGCTCTTCTTCAGCTCGCCACTTACCTCCAGCCGGCTCATCGAACTGCGTAGCAGCTCGGCGGATTCGTAATTCCCATAAAGACGAAGATACGCATAGACGATCATATTCACATACAGCCCATACCCCATAACATACTGCTCGTCGCGCCAGTCGCTCGTGGGTAACTGGGCCACCATCACCCTGTCATCCGGGCTCTGGTACTGCATCCACCGCTGGGCCTTCTCTGCTGCCTCAAGAAGAAACTCCGGCTGATTCGACGATATTCTGTAAAGAGCCAGCCCAAAGAGAAACAGAGGCGTCGAGTCGCTGGAGCCGCGGTTGGCTGGGTCGTGCGCAAGGGATGGAATATGGCCGCGCGGTGTCTGATTGTTGGCTAGCGCCACGAGTGTGCGCTCCAGAGCATCCGCCAGTTGCTCGTTGCCCGTGGCCAGAAAGCCGAGAGCAGAAATCATCAGGTCACGTGTGTAAGGTTCCGGGTATCCCCAGCCTGCGGTTCGAGGCAGTCCCTGATATGGTCCATGCGCGTTATGCAGCAGGATTTGCAGAGCGGCCTCTTTAGCCTGCTCGATAGAAATTAGTGATTTTTCGTCGAAAGCCATAGACTCCTCCATGCCGTGCATGATTGCTCAGGCGAGCACTCTTGCCTCGCCGTGCTGTTTTCTAGTCAATTCCCAATCGGTCGCTGACGATCTCAACGAAGCGCTTGGCAACCTGACGGTAATCGAACGACTCGACCACGTGTCTTCGCCCCGCTTTGCCCATCTTCTGTCGCAGCGCGCTGTCCTGCATGAGCCGCAAAAGATACTTGGCGATGTCGGGCACGCTGGCGCGGTACTCCGCTGTCCGCGGATTTGGAAACACGATTCGGCGGCCACTCTCGATTCCGTGGCCTTCACCGAATCGACCCTCGCTGATCTTCTTCTCTTCGGCCACTTTCGCCAGGAATGCCGTCTCGCCGTGGACCATGGTGTCGCGAAATGCCATGGCATCGATGGCGATGACCGGCCTTTCGCAGGCATTCGCCTCTACCTGGATCATTCCAAAGCCTTCCAGCCGCGACGGCGCAGCGTAGATATCGCAGGCAGCTAGCAGGTAGGGCATGAAATTTTGAGAGACAACATTGGTCGAATAGATAACTTTCTTGCCGATGCCAAGATCCGCCGCCAGTTTGAGGTCGATCAGGTTTTGTTTTACTGTGCGGGATTGAGGCCAGACCTTGCAGACATATCTCCAGTCAGGTACCTCGGCATCAATCATCGCCAGCGCCTGCATGACCTCCTGCGCGCCTTTGGATGCCCCATCGCCGCCGGCGGTCAGGATCATCAGTTGATCGTCCGATATTCCCAAAGCCTCGCGAATCGTCTGGACCTTCACATCATCGCGGCCGTGCGGCGCGTAGAGATCCGTGCCGCAACCCACCGGAAGCACCACGATGTTATCTCCCCTGATGCCATCCCGGACATACACCTCCTTCACCCACGTGGAGGTAACAAGAATCAGCGGCAGAGCGTTCAGTACATCTCGATGTTCCGCAATATAACCATCAGCCACGAGCCACGGCACGGCCTTCATTCCAAATTTATGCGGGTGCAGAACCAGGTTTGGAAGGTGGCCCCAGAACCCCACGCCGACCACCACATCCGGCTTGAACCAGCGGTAATACCATTCCTTTTCCAGAGACGATTCCAAATGCACCGGATGTACGTTCACGCCCATCTCGCGCAGGCCTCTGCACAACAATTCGCCCTGTAGCGCCAGGCCGGAAGCCGGAGCCGGGTATTCGGTAAGCACAAGTACTTTCAAGATTCTCGCTCCCATAGTGCCGTTCGTTTTACCGCTGCTTGCGCCGTGTCAAAGCACCAGAATCCTTCTTCCCGCGGTGTGGTCTGCGCTTCCCAACTCTCGGCTCCATATCCGTATACATCCGTAATCAATCTGCGTTTTTCACGCCAGATATCGTCTGTCAACATCTCTCGCCGATCTGCATCATCGCGAACACGAGGCAAGTACGCCCGGCCCCCATCTTCGTAGGCAAACATCCACAATCCTTCTGTGTCGATACGGCCCGATCGCCAAAGCTCAACGACGCTTTGGCAACACTCCTCATGGCGGCGGTGTTGCGTGTACTCGCCCCTCGGGCCGTGAGTCAAAATCAGGCTGTAGCTGCCCTCTGCCAATAACCGCACGATGGTCGCCTGAACCTCTTCGATCGGCAGCGGCACTTGCTCTGGTCCATCATCCAGCTCCGCCATCGCACCCTCCGCCTTCAATTGCTGCAATACTCGGCGGAACTTTGGCGCGCGGTCTAAGTCCTCTGCTCTGCATAAGCTCACAATACGCCAAAGAAACTCCGGATGGGCCAGTATGTAGCCGCCGCACCAGAGTGTCTCGTCGTCCGGGTGTGCGACAACAACCGCGGCCCTGGGCCGGGAAGCTGACCTTGCATCTTCAGATGGAACAGAGGGCATTGTTTTCCTCAAAAGCAAGAGCATGAACTTTCAGATCATTGCAAGCCGGCTTGTGCTGTTGTTTTTGACAGCCTGTACGAAAATCCTCAATCGAGCAAGTCCATGCGATTGAGGTGAGTTCTCGAGAAGGCTCGCCGCTGCCCGGTTTCAGCTCCGCGCCCTACCGGGCCGTTTAGCTTTTCATAATTGGGATTGTCAAGCCACGTGCACTCTAGAGAATGGTCAAAATTGCACTTGGATCTGAAGCATAAGGAACCTCTGAACAAGTTGATGCTTTGAAGAATTCGGGCTCTAGCCCGTACATAAAGCCTGCAAAATCAGCCGGGGCTTGAGCCCACGAGGGAATGCTCGATGCGGAATCGGACCTAATCAGAGCTTCCGTAATAAGATTTCGAGGCCTAAACAAAAGGCGATAACAGTCTGCTGTACCCTGGCTTCAAACTGCTGGCGGCTATAGAATGTGTTCCAGCGTCAAGGCCGAATCGCCGGCCTTTGACGCTTTCTGCTGTTGGAAAATTGGGGGAATGATGAAATACATTTTATCTTGCTTCGCTCTTTTCTTCCTCGTCGCATTTGCAGCTCACATGGGCGCTCAGACTTCTCCCAGCATCGTCATTCTCGATGAACCGAATTTTCCTGTGATCGATACCGCGCCACTCCCAACAGCCCTCCTCCATCAGGCGCTTCCCTCTGCAATTTTCTCACCGGCGTCGGAGCTGAATCGCTATTTGAGTGATAAGACCGCAGCTTTGCTGGTCTTACCCTATGGCTCTTCCTTCCCTCTCGATCAGTGGCCGGCAATCAGGGAGTTTCTCGAGCATGGCGGCAACCTCTTGACTCTTGGCGGACGGCCCTTCACGCGCCCGGCCCGGTTTGAAAATGACCAATGGCGACTTCTCCCGGAAACCTATGCCTTCGCCCGCAAGCTCCTGATCAGTGACTACCAGGAAACGCCTGGCTCTTCGCGCCTGGCGTCCCTTCTCAATAAGGATGAAGCTGCCTCTGATTTCTCGCTTCTTCGCTGGCAGCACGCCTACAGCATGGTCATTCGCCTCAGTCAGCAGGAAACATCAACCCGAGTGGGCGCAAGCGGCGCCTTTGACTCGCAACTAAAAACCCTGCTATGGGGTACAAGCGGCGGCCATCGCGTAGCCGCTCCCATTGTTGAGATAGATCATTACCAGAATCAGTTTGCGGGCGGCCGTTGGGTCATGGTAAACGCTCAAATCGACAAGACATTCCTCGAAAGCCCCGGTGCAGTCGCATTCCTCAAAGCACTTGCCAAACAAGCGGCAAATGGCGCTGAACTGCTGCGTGTAACTCCAGCCTACGCTCTGTTTCTGCCCGGTGAAGAGTGGAAGTTTGAACTCGAGTGGAACCGGTTTCAAAGGGCACCAGAGCCTTCCAGAATGTCGATTTCAGTAAGTGATGAAGGCCAGCAGGAAGCAGAGCAGACGATAGATCTCGGCACATACTCGCATCAAGGTATTACTACTGTTACAGTTCCATCCTCCGGGCGACCAGGCTTTCACCGCGTAGACGTGCAGATGTTATGCGGTGTAAATAAGTGCGGAAGCTACCACACCGCGTTCTGGGTGCGCGACGAAGCCTATCTCCACTCCGGTCCCGTGGTGACCGTCGACAAGAACTACTTCCGCATCGACGGAAAGCCTATTGAAGTAATCGGCACAACCTATATGGCAAGCGATGCCCAGCGCCTCTACTTCCGCTATCCCAACCCCTATGTGTGGGATGAGGATATGGAGCAGATTGCGGGCAGCGGCATCAATATGCTCCGAACCGGTTTCTGGACGGATTGGGACAAGCTGACCGGAAATACCGGCGTGGCGAGCGAGCGGACGCGGCGAACCATGGAGGCCTTTCTAATGACTGCGCGCAAACACGGCCTCCCTGTGCAGTTCAACCTCTTCGCCTTCATGCCTGAGGTCTTCGGCGGAATCAATCCGTATCTTGATCCGGAGGCCGTTCAAAAACAGCAGAAGTTTGTTGCATCGATGGTACAGCCCTTTGCGCGCGTTCCATTTCTCATCTGGGATGTTATCAACGAACCCAGCTTCGACAATCCGAAAAGGTTCTTCGCCACTCACCCGAATGGCGACGCGGCGGAAACAGACGCATGGAATAACTGGCTGTTGCATAAGTACGCCAGCCGCGGCGCAATTGAGTCTGAGTGGAAAGCTTCTTTCCCTGTGGGCCCCATTCTCCCGCCCAACGATCAGGACATGACCGCGCAAAGCGCAAGCGATGGAGGACATCCGCTTGCCATCTTTGACTTCAGCCTCTTTGCGCAAGAGAGCTTCGCGGCCTGGGCCGGGAAGATGCGCCAGACCATTCGCGACACCGGCAGTAGGCAGCTCATCACCATCGGCCAGGACGAAGGCGGCGCGCTGTTTTCGCCATCGCCCTCATTCTTCAAGAACTCCGTCGACTTTTCAACCATGCACAGTTGGTGGATGAATGACGACCTGCTCTGGGACTCGCTGGCCTCCAGGCAAGCGGGAATGCCCTTGCTGGTGCAGGAGACAGGAGTCATGGCGGAAATCGGGCCGGATGGCCGCCCCCGACGCACTCCGCAGGAGGATGGCGCGCTGCTGGAGAAAAAGTTCGGCATCGCCACGGCGACCGGTGCAGGGGCTATTGAATGGCTCTGGAATGTCAACGCACTCATGCGCTCCCAACAGGAAATCACCATCGGAGCTGTGCGTCCGGATGGCACTGAAAAGCCCGAGGCTCAGGTGCTCCGAGCCTACGCAAACTTTGCACAGGTAATTCAGGACCGGTTAAGTGCCCCTAATCCGGAAGAAGTAACCATTCTCACTTCGCAGGCTGCGCAATTCTCCGTGCTGGGCAGCTTGGTCATCGACGCCCAGCATCGAGCCGTGCGCGCCATGAATTATGCGTGTCATATTTCCGCCAGAATGGTAAGTGAGAATAACATCGATGATATCAAGGGAAGTAAGCTGGTAATTCTTCCGTCCGCACAAGTATTGCAGGATGCTACCTGGCAAAGCCTGATGACCTATGTCGACAAGGGCGGAAATCTGCTTCTCACTGGACCAGCAGAGCGCGATGAGCATTGGCTGCCGAGAAACAGGCTTCGTCAGTTGGGAATTGACGCGGCCACTGCAACCCTTGACTATCGAGACACAACCATTAACATGGGCGCCGAAAACATCGAGGCGAGCTTTGCATCTGCTGCGCAAAAGGCGCTGGAGACCTTGCTGCTTCCCGATGGGCGCTCCTACATGGAAGTGAAGCATGGCAGGGGATACATTTTTATTGTTGCCTCTCCAGTGGAGCTTGCCGAGTCTCCTGACAGCACTGCTGCCGTCTATCGTCACGTTCTGTCTAGCATTGGCATTGCACCCGAATTCGAAGCTGCTCATCTTGATCCTGGCGTCCTTGTGAGGACAGAGATCATGAATAACACGGTTTTGTATCTCTTTGTCTCTGAGACCTCTCGGAATGAGAATATTGACTTACGGGATAAACTGACCGGCGCTCATTTGAAACTCACCTTGCCCGCATTGCGCACCAGCCTGCTGCTTCTGGATCGGGCATCAGGCGCAGTGCTCGCATCCTACGCAGGCCCTGAATGGCCGGCCGATTAGGATTCGGGTAAGTGGCTAAAGCATCGTCTGATTCCTTCGGGAGCCTCTGACATTGCAAGTGTTGATCATAGACTCCCTTGGCGATTCCCCCTCCATGCTTCATTCTGAATCGTGCAACAAATCTCTTTCTCGATGCGCTGCAATGCGGGCTGCGATCCCGTCCAGAGCAGCCCCGAAAAGACGATTCGATGCAATGGGCCTATAAATACGCGAAGCTTTACATCGTTGTCCTTTTCCTGGCCGTCGCCACTCTGCCCGCGCTGGCTTATGAGCCGGCCACGATTGCACAGTTGGAACAGATACTCGCCGCCGCGCATGGAAAGCCGGACAAGGATCTGGCCAAGCAGTTGGGCGAACTGGAACTGACCGAGCGCCTCAGCACAGTGCGGCTCGATAAACTCCAGGCCAGCCTGCCGGGGATCAAGTCTCGCCAGGCGCTGCTAGTCCTCTCCGACAACTCCGCCTTTCACGATCTTCCCGCTGCGGAGATCCCTTAACTCCCCGCGCTCGATCAGGCCATTCAGACCTATCTCCTCAACAAGGCAGCCAGCTGCATTCAAGAATCGCTCCCCCGCATGAAACTTGCCAGCTTCCGCATCATGTTAGCCCTGCGCAATATTTCTCTCGGCGAATTATTCGCCCTGGGGATTCGGATGATTCAAATCGTCTGACTACAACCTATTAGAGTTAGTTGAGTGAAGTAAATAGCCCTAATACTGAGACGCCTACACTGTCTCCCTAACCTCTCAAATCTTACCCATTTTGTCTGCTGGCAGCATCTTTTTTTCGAAGAATGTATCCTGTTTTTTGGGGATACATGCGAGAACTTTCTGAGGTTCATGAAGGACGAAACGCGAACGCCCGGCCTTCGCGTCCAAACTGGCTGAAGGTAATGTGGCGTCTCTTTCGCCCGCACACGCTGACGGCCTCTTTCATCCCGGTCCTGATCGGCAGCGCGCTGGCCTGGAAAGCCACCGGCCATCTGCGCGCCATGCTTCTTGCCGCCATGCTGATTGCATCCGTCCTGATTCAGACCGCCACAAATATCTTCAACGAGTATTTCGACCATGCCAGTGGGCTCGATACGGTTGCTTCGGTCGGGATTGCCGGAGCCATCACGCAAGACGGTATCCGGCCGATGACGATTCTCCGGATTGCCGTTGCAATACTCATTTTGTCGGCGCTGCTCGGCATATTCATCTGCTCCCAGAGCAGTTGGTGGCTGGCGCCCATTGGCCTTCTCTGCATGGCTGTTGGCTATCTCTACACCGGCGGTCCCTACCCGATTGCAGCCACTCCATTCGGCGAAATCTTCTCCGGCGGCTTCATGGGCAGCGGCATCATTCTTTTGTCCTGCTTCATTCAGCAAAATTTTGTGAATTGGTTTGATGTGCTGGTCTCCATCCCCTCTGCGATTCTGATTGGCGCGATTCTGACCGCAAACAACATTCGCGATTTGCAAGGCGACAGAGACCATGGCCGGCGCACGCTGGCCATACTGCTCGGCCATGAAACAGCAGTGCGGTTTCTGGCTTGCAGTCTGCTCGCGGCGAACCTCTGGATCGTTGCTCTCGTCGCTGCGCGAGCGCTGTCGCCGTGGACGCTTCTGGTGCTCGGCAGCCTCTGGCCCTCCCTGGCCGCGATTCGGATTCTGCGCGCTGGCGGCTCTCCGGCCCGGATGATGCTGGGCATGAAACGCGTCGCCCAGACAAACACCATCTTCGGAATCCTCCTCCTGATTGCCTTGCTGATGAATCTCCATCTCTAGGCCTCAGACCGCTTGAAGTTTTACAAACGATGGGTGCCCCAGGTCCCGGTTTTGGGACCTGGGAAAGCACGAACTCAAGGTGCAAAATTTTGCGGCCAGAGACTTGGTGAGCCACTCAGCCTCCGCTGCGCCCCGCAACCCCGCACAATCTCTACGACTGAGCAGGCGCTGAAAAAAAGTCATTCCGGAACCTGCTTTGGAATCAGACAAATCGCAACCCCTCCCGTCGAGCCAAAAACAACTGTTGACGCCGCGTGAATCAGGGGGTAGATTGTCCTCGTAAGGGGAAGGAGACCTGTCCAAAAGATGCAGACAAAATCTTCGTGCAGTACATCACCTGAGGTGACTGAAACCTAGGGCAACGCCCTCCGGACCCCAAGGTGGCCCCAGCGAAGAACATTGACCCGCATGGGACGCCATCGCATTCTTTCACGTAGTGATGTTTCCCTCGGCCCGCGGTGCAGGGTGGCGATTTTTCCAATGAGCGATGATTCTATCGCCGAAGGAGCCCGTTGAACGGGTAGCGCCAGCCAGTGATCGCGGCTTGGGAGCATGAGTGAAAATGCTCGGGCAATCGTGGCAGCGCGAAGGCCTTGGTTAACAATTCATACTTCATCACGACGGCCTGGGCAATGCGCTCAGGCCGTTGTCGTATCTATTGATCTGGCCCTTGTGAATTGCAACACTGTTTGGGTGCCCACATCTGGCGCAGCATCATCGCGCCAGATGTGGGAAACTTCGAAACTCCACGCGCTGGGTGCCCCACCCTCGCGACGCCTTTGTTTTTGTCGCTAGGGTGGGATAGCACGATGCCGGGTGACCCCGATCTCGATGATTTTTCTACACCACAGAGGGTGCCCCCGGTCCCTCGCTTTTGGGGACCGGGGATATGAAAGTCGCCGTGTGCCGGGTGCCCCATCCTTGACACGGTTTCATCGTGTCAAGGGTGGGAGACCACGAATCCATATCCCCCCCGTTTGCTGAGCTGATGACTCCCTGCTTCTCCCACACCGCCGTACTCAGCAACCCTCCAGACGTATAATCATCCTCTTGCATTCGCAACCTTTCAGCGAATGGCGTGTTCTAGCTTATAGCCAACCTTGGTGATCTCTTCATCGAATATGTAGATGGAGCCACATGAACGGTAACCGCGCAATTCAAAAGCATTGGATCTTTTTCGTTACATCCTTCGGCGGCGCACTGCTATGAAGGTCGCAAGAAGCCTCGACTGGAAAATGGGCCGTGAGCGCGCACTCCTGGTCTGCCTCGGACTTGCCCTATCGCTCTTTGGCGCTAGGCCTCTCCGTGCGCAAGCTCCAGAGACCGATCTCATCTTCCATGTGCAAACGACTTTGGCGCTTGTCGATGGCATGGCCGAACAAGAGAACAGGGAAACCCACAACACCGGTCTGCTGACCACTCTCCAGAAGACCGACTTTCGACTCTTCGACAATGGGCGCGAAGTGGCCATCCAAGCTTTCGACGTAGGCGTTGAACACACAACTCGCCCAATCGCACTCTGGCTGATTGTCCAGTGCAACATGGGGTTCCCTTCCGATTGGGGGTCTACGTTTATGAGGGGGCAAACGCAGAATCTCAAGCCTGCCTTGCAGCATCTAGACAAGGCCGATCTCATTGGAGTGGCGCATTGGTGTGACGATGGTCAGGCAAAGGCCGACGTCACCCCTGGAACAGATGTAAATGCCGCATTGAAAGGCGTAGATGCAGCCCTCGGTGCGGAAGCATCTTTTGGAAGCAACAGAGCCGGCGAATTGGCGATGCAGCGCATGATTCACCTCATTGTTGAGAAGACGAAAGAATTGACACCTGCACGCTTGCCTGTCCTCCTATTCTTGTACGGAGATCACGGTGCTACGGATCCCGGGGAAGCAGCGTCGATCGTAGTGGACTTACTACAGACATCCGGCGTAGTATTCGGCCTGAATAATGGGACTTTCTATCAGGACCCTTTGGAATCGATAAGGGGTGGAAAAACATGGGGTCTCGTGCATTACTACAGTCAAAGAACCGGTGGTCAATGCTATTCAACCTGGCGACCCGAGTTGTTCGCGCAGGCGCTCGACTACATCGTTACCCAGCTTCATCTCCGTTATACGCTCAGCTTTCAGCCATCTAAGCTGGATGGCAGGACGCATGAACTCCGGGTGGAGTTGACCAGGGACGCGCAGAAGCGGTTTCCCAAAACCACGCTGCGCTTTCGCCGTGAATACATCCCGATGAAGCCGGCTCAGTGAGCGCCAGTAGCGCCTTTCGATTTATCTAAAGGTAATTGCGACGCGGCGAGTCCCGGCTCTTTAGGATTCTTGACCAGCTTCGGCCTCGCAACCGCCGCATCCACGATTCCCTTGCCTTCCAGGACGTTGTAGTATTTGTCGGCATCCAGATTCTTCAGCTCTTCCGTCAGCCCGGATGGCCAATGGATCGTCAGTTTGTCGATCTTGGTGGCGCTGCCCAGACCGAAGTGCACACGGAGGTCGTCCTGAGAGAGATAGCCCCCGCCGCCGCTGTGAATCTCCGCGCTTTGCGTCATGCCTCCGGCCACCAGCGTCAGCCGGGCATTCAGCGCCAGGCGGTTGCTCTTGGTGCCGTCCAGTTCAAAGCTCACAAAGTGCCGTCCGGGAATGCCGTGATTGCGCAGGATCATCGGGCTTCCGTCCAGGTCTTCGATGACGACATCCATATTGCCGTCATTGAAGAGATCCCCCACCACCAGGCCGCGCGAGACTCGCTTTTCCATCAAGGCTTTTCCGGCCTGGTCGCTGGCGTCGCAGAATGTGCCGTCTTTCTGGTTGAGTTCAAGCAGGCTCGGCTGGCGGTATCCGGCGCCGGAGGGCAAGGCATCCACCTGCGGATAGACGTGGCCGGCGCCTAATATAAGATCCAGCCAGCCGTCGTTTTCCAGGTCAACGAAAGCGGTTCCCCATTTGACCAGGGGCAGCGACGGCAGCGCCACCCCCGACGCAAAAGAATCTTCCTTGAAGTTCCAGTCGCCATCGTTGCGATAGAGAAGAACATTTTCGTCTGTGAAATTGGTGACAAAGATCGACTGGCGGCCGGTGTGATTGTAATCGCCAAGCGCGATTCCCATCGACGCCTGTTCCGAGCCGTCTTCACTCACCGCGGTTCCGGATTGAAGACCTATATCTTCGAACTTCCCATTGCCCAGGTTCTTGTAAAGATATTTCGGGGTAGAGTCGTTTGTAACATAGATATCCGGGCGGCCGGTGTTATTGAAGTCTACCCACACCACGCCCAGTCCATAATAGCCGTCCGGGTCATCGACGCCAGCGGCTTTCGAAACATCGGTAAAAGTGCCGTCGCCATTGTTGTGGAAGAGCGAGTCCCCCGCCCCGCGCAGTCCTCGCGGACCGCACTGCACGTCGATGCCGCGGTATTTGCAGAAGGAAGCACTTCCAAAACCGGGCATGTCATTGAGATGGAAATCAACATAGTTGACCACCATCAAATCGACGAATCCATCCAGATCGTAGTCGCCGAACGAAGCCCCTGCCGACCAGCGGCCATCGGCGACGTGTGCCTTTGCCGTAACATCGGTAAAGGTGCCATCTCCGTTATTGTGGTAGAGAACATTGCCGCCAAAGCACGTGAGGTAAAGATCGGGCCAGCCGTCGTTGTTGTAGTCTCCCACGGCCCCCCCCATCCCAAAGCAGGGGGTAGTCAGACCAGCCTTTACAGTGACCTCGGTAAACGTCCCATTGTGGTTGTTATGGTAAAGGGCTCCCTGGCTCTTCGCTCCTTTGAGGGCCTGATCAATTGTAGGAGAATTTGTAAAATAGATGTCCGGCCAGCCATCACGGTCATAATCGATCAGGATCACTCCGCCGCTCATGGATTCCGGAATGTATTTCTTGTCGGGGGCAGTGTCATGTTTGAAGGTAATGCCGGCCTTGGCGGTCACGTCTTCCAGTTGTGGCACCGCCCGGCCGCTGCATTTGGTCATCTTCGCGCCAGGCGGCGGGGGAGTAGTCGCATTATGCCCCGACCCCATCTGCGCAGCCGCGACATTCAGAGCGCAGCACAAGACAGCCAGGGATCGCAGCAGGTTGACGTGAAAGTGGCGAGTGAACAAACGGATCGTTTCCTTCCTTATTGCATTTGCTTCAGCTTATCCGCCATGCGTTCGCGGGATTTGGCTTTCAGCCCTTTGTAAATCTCGAGTTCGCGATCCGCTTCTGCTGTCCGGCCCAGTTTGCGATAAGCGGCCTGAAGCTGATAGTGCATGAAATCCACATCGGGGCTCAGGCGCGCTGCAACTTCAAGATGCCCGAGCGCGTCCTCCAGTTGACCGCGATCAAGCAGGATCTTCCCCAATTCATACTGGGCATTGGGATAGTCGGGATACGCGGCAACCACCTGCTGAAAGAGTCTCAGGGCATCATCGATTCTCGACTCCTGCAAGTATACAAAGCCCAGATGATACTGTGCAATTTGGTCATTCGCGTCAAGGCTCAACTCGGCCTGAAATTCCTTTTCGGCCTCCGGCCAATGCGCCCAGTGAATATCGGCCATTCCCCTGTAAAAGTGCGCCTTCAGCAGCGTGGGATCGGACGCAAGCGCTCGTTCCAGAGTTGCGTTCGCCCGCGCATAGTCGCCGATAACCGTCCATAACTGCCCGATAAGTACGAGAATATCGTTCGAGCGCGGTTCGGCCTCGAATGCCGTCAATACCTCCGTGGCCTTGTTCACATCGTCTGTGTGAGCCAGAGAGGCTGCCCAGGCATAGCCCGTCTCGCCGTCCTGCATGCCGCGGGTCCCCAGGGGCTCAAACGTCTGGGCCGCCTCCGCAAACTTGTCCGTGGCAAAATAGGAGACGCCAAGCATCGCGCGAATTCCCGTCGAGTTGGCGTCAAGCGGCAAGGCCATCGAAAGTGCGCGGACTGCCTCCCCGTAATCCTTGGCCCGGAAGGCGCACAGGCCGAGGTTCTTCTCAATGCCGGGAAGTGTCCTGTCCCACCGCTCCGCCTGCTGATAGTTGTCCAGAGCCAAAGCATATTGCCCTCCGACTGCCTGCGAGGTGGCCAGGTCGTTGAATGCCAGCGCAAGCACCGATCGGAGCGTCTTCTCCCGCGCTTTCGCCGCGGCAGACTGTTCGGGAGTCAAATTGCTGTGCGCCATCGGATCGCTTACCGCAGGCGCCGATTGCTTCTCCTGCTTGGGGCTCAGCGGCATCACGGCGGCAGCCGCCCCCACTCCCCCCGAAAGCATCATGGCGGAGACAGTCTGCTGGGTCTCCACCATCGTTTTATTCTGCAGTACTCGCGCCTTGGCGGCAAAAACTTCGCTCTCCTTCTGGCGCCCGCTCGCAAACAGGATTCGAGCCAGGTCCACATAGGCCCGGCGTATCTGATAGTTGGCGCGGCCCTCATCGCTCCCCGTCATCTCGACCGCCTTGCGCATCATCTTCTCAGCAATGTCCATCTTCTCCTGGGAAAACGCGTTCAAGCCCAAATAGAGGTATGGATCAGGCAAAGAGGGGGAGATTTTGGAAGCTGCCAGCAGGTACTTGTTCGACTCTTCATACTTACGTTCCCCAGAGGTAATAAACCCAAGCATGTAATTGGCCAGATAGTCGTCCGGGAAGTACTCGGCTTCCGTCCTGAGCGCCGCTTCAGCGCCCGGCGTGGGATTCCACTCGTTGAGAACAAGCTGGGCGAGACCAAGAAAATAATGCGCGTGCGGGGTGCGCGGATCGATCGCAATGGCGCGCTCAAACTCGCTGACGGCCGACTTCATATCGCCGCCATCGCGGTACGCGCGCCCGAAAAGCACATGCAGCGAACCGCTGTCTCCCGCAATCTTCTTCATCTGCTCGAATACCGCCTCCGCCCGAGCCTTGTCTTCCGGCTTCCTCGTTTGCAGCAGGCATTCCAGCAATGGGTACAGGTTTTCGACCGTGGGATCGGCCTCTGCGACCTTCGAGAAGGGCTCGATAGCCGCGGCAAATTCCCCTTTCTGGTCGAAGGCGCTGGCCAGAGTCTTCTCCGCCCGGAGATTCCCTGGATCCGCCGCGAGAGCTTTCTGCGCAAACTCGATAGCCTGGTCGAAATCGCCTGTCTGGATTTCTGCAAAGCCCATGGCGGCGTACGTGCCCGGAGAATCTTCATACTGGAGCGAGCTGCGGTAGAGTTCGATCGCTTGGGTATCGTCCGAGTCAAGCACCTTCAGCTCGGCGATCTCGCGAAGAGCAGCGGCGATAACCAGGTAATTCGCTCTCGCCACAACCACTGAGTTGCCGGAATTGCGCGCAGCCGCAGCTGCCGCGATGCGCTCTCCAAGTTCATCATGCGCGGGCTGTGTCTTGTGAGCCTGTGTGGGATGGCGCGGCGCAGCCTGGGCGGACGCGCCTAAAGGCGTGAGCAATGCAAACATCACAACCGCGCACCCTGCGGAGCCCTGCAAACACATCGAACGGCGCATTACTCGATTCACGAATTGGAAGAGATTGAGATTCATCTGGAAACGTTATATCGATTCTACCGTAAAAACAAACTGCGGAGCCTGTACCAGCGCTCCGCAGTCTGATTCTTGCTTGTTGCGTTAAGTTGCGTTGTTGTTGAAGTTCGTCGTTAGAACGAGAACTTCAGGCTGTACTGGACTTCGCGGAAGCCCTTGCCGGATTGCAGCGCCTGAACCGATCCAAAGCCAGTTACTGCGGCGTTGCTGCTGATGACGTTGTTTGTCGCACTGCACTGTGCAGTCGTTGAAACGCCGTCAACCGTGATAGCAGGACCGCAAGTAACGCTGGCAGGAGCCCAGCCGGTTGCTTCCAAGCCGCCCGAGTTGAAGTTCGGGTGGTTGAGAAGGTCAAAGAAGTCCATTGCAAACTTCACACGGTACTTCTCTCTGATCTCCCAGTTCTTGGCGATCTGAGCATCCCAGTCGGTTGTCGGAGCGCCGTAGCAATAACCGCGGCGTTCGATCTTCGCTGGTACCGTGCCCAGAGCATAGCCAACCAAAGTAAATGCGCTGGTGCTCAGGATCTGATTTTCCTTCTGACCCGCATTGCAGCCAGCGCCGGTGGTCAGCGGACGGTTGTTGCCGTTATAGCCGGTACCAATCAATTGGCTGAGCGACTGAGTATTGGTGATGTTCTCTGCTGCGCCAGTGGTGTTAGTTTTGCCATTGGCGCATACTGCACCCGCGGCGCACACACTGGTGACAACTGTGTTGGAATAGCCGCCGTTGGAAAAGACTGTCAGAGAGCTGGCATGAGCAGCCTGGAAGATGCTGTTCAACTGCCATCCGCCAATAACGTCCTTGACGGCCCAATTGTGGTTGGCAAGCTTCGGCAGATAGTAAACCTCGTTCATCACCAGGATGTCCGGGCGGTTGATGTTGGTATTTCCCTTATCCAGCGTGGAATTACCGTTAACCGTGAGTGCTTCCTGATTGGCTGTACCCGAGGAGTTGTCCAGTTCCACGTTGCCAATCGAGTGAGACCAGGTGTAAGAAGCCTGGAACGTCGATGCGCCAACCTGAGACCGGAACAGTGTCTGCAGTGAATGATAGGTGGAATGGCCAGTCCGGTCGAAGCCCTGGATTTGACCAAAGTTGAACGCCGGGCGATAAGGATTGGTGCCAGTGCCACTCGAGCTAAGCACAGCATCCATCCAGTTCGCTTGCGGAACCGGGTTGAAGGCCTTCATCGAGGTAAAGTGAATGCCCGTGTTGCCAACATAGCCAACTTCCAGGGTGGTGTTCTTCGCCAATTCCTGTTCGACGGTTACGTTCCACTGCCAGGAATTCGGCGTAAGTCCCGACGAGGTCTTGGCGTAGTTCGGCGATAGTGAAGCACCAGCCCCACCGACAGCTACATTACTATCGATCGAGCGGTTTTCGCTAGCGCTAAGCGAGAAAGGCGTGCCCTTGGCCATGCCTTCGTCGATGCCGACGATTTCACGTTGATAGAACTGGCCGCCGCCGATGCGCATCGCGGTCTTGCCATTGCCGAAGATATCCCACGAAATACCAACACGCGGTGCGATATCGTGCATGTTCTGCTTCATGAGCGAGCGGCTGATGCCGGGTGTTCCGCTCGACAGTGTCAGAGGCACGCCAATGCTCGCCATGAGCTTGTTGGCATCTGCGCAAGGAGTGGTTCCCGGAACGGTGATGATGCCGTTGCAGGAATCGCCTGGGGTGGAAATGGCCTGTGCAGCCGTCCACTTTGTCGGATCCCAGTTTGTCCAGTGATTGTCATTCCCGAAGGGTTCGCGGTAGAAGGACCAGCGGAAGCCGTAATCAACAGACACGTTCCTGCGGACCTTCCAGCTGTCTGCCAGATAGAATTCAAAGTCATGCCACTTGACATAAGCTGTGGCATCGATGCTGTTTTCACTGACGTTTGCAAATACCTGGTTCGGGAGGCCTGTGAGTGCAGAACCGGCGTTGCCGCCGTTGACCAGGAGGTTCGCCAACAAGTTGTTCGTGTTGACGCAAGCAGGATTGGCTTGCCCCGAAGTCGGGATGATGTTGTTCCCATTAGCATCCTTGCTGCAGAAAACGGACGTGGGCAGGCCCGGACGATCCGCGCCGTTGCCGCCATCTTCAACCTTGATGTTGTTGCTGTAGAAAGCTCCGGCTTTGAACATATGATTGCCCTTGAGCTTCGACAGGTTGTCCTGAATGGTGTACAGATCCTCGTGATTCTTGTAGGGGGCAATGTTCCACATGGATGCTGCGCCCTGGGAAGAACCGTAAGGATTCAGTCCGCCCCATCCGCCAAAGAACTCATCCTTTTGCTTGATGCTGGTCGGGAAGAGGGGAGGATAGGCCGCCTGGATTTCACCAACAATCGCTTGTCTGCTGCCGGCGAGACCGGTGATGATGGCGTTGTAGCCATAGCCGAACTCGACGTCGTTGACCATGCTGTTGCTGATCGTGGAACTCACCTTGGCCAAAACGCTCTTGGAAGGCTGGCTCCATGTCGATCCAACGGTCGGATACTCGGAATCGCCCCAGAAGTTCGAGCCGTTGTTCGGGAAGGGGTTGTTCCATGAATCCTGGGTCCAGCGGAAGGTGGCGCGATTCGACTTGTTGATGTCGAAGTCAGGCCTTACGTTCCACTCAGACCATTGCAGCGGATTGTTAACGGGAGAAGACCAGTTGTAACCGTCCGCGGCCACCTTGGTCTGGTCGGAATTGAAGTTGGCAGACGGATAGAACTGCGCGATCAAAGCGCCGCCTGCGTCAGGGCTGGCCAGTTTCTGGATCGTGCCTTCATAGGTCGGCAACCCAGGGTTTACAGTGGTGGTGCCATTCGTGGTCGTGCTTGTGCCCGGAATCGCAGCGCCGCATTGGTCGAGACCATTCGTTGCGTTCGCCGTGCCGGCCCCATAGGCGCTGAAATCGCCCTTGGACTCGGCATCCGTGGGAACGCAGGTACCGAACGAACCACCGTCGATATCCCTGTTCCACTCCTGGTTCCACCAGATGAACAGCTTGTCCTTCTTGATCGGACCGCTGACATTGTAGCCCCAGTCATTCTTGCGCAGCTCGGCTTTGCCGGTCTTGTTGTTGTTCGAGACCCAGTCGTTCGCATCGAGCTTGTCATTGCGGCCTGAATAGAAGAAGCCGCCATGGAACTGGTTCTGTCCGGACTTCGTGGTGATGCTGATGATGCCACCGGAAGCTTGGCCATACTCAGCACCGTAGGAGTTACGGATCATTTTGAACTCGGCGATGGTGTCAACCGCCGGATAAACAAGAATCGTACGGCCCGATCCCATGTCGTTGTTGTTCACGCCGTCGACCAGGAACAGGTTGTTGGTGTAGGGGTTGCCGTTAACGGAGAAGTTCACGCCGCCTTCCAGGCCCTTGCCGACGCCATCGAAACTAGCGGCAGCCGAAACGCCTGGAGAAAGCTGTGTCAATCCGATAAAGTTTTCGCCGTTGAGCGGGAGCTCACGGATCTGAGCGCCGGTAACAACTTCGCCAGCAGAGGCCGAGGTCGTTTCCACCTGGACTTCATCTGCCTGCACGGTCACTTTTTCACTGACCGCGCCCAGTTGAAGGATGGCATTTACCGACGTGTTTGTGGAAACGTGGACTTCAGCGCCCTTGGAGACAAATTCCTTGAATCCAGGAGCGGTAATGTGAACGTCATAGGTCCCGACTGCCAACTGGGCGAGGGCAAAAGAGCCCAAACCCGAGGTGGTTGTAGAGGACTTGACGTTCGTTGCGGTAGCGATGGCGACGACCTTTGCACCCGGAATTGCGGCGCCGGTCGAATCCGTCACGTTACCAACGATTGAGCCGTAATAGGCTTGCGCATGCAGGGAAGCGGGAATCGCCCCCACCATGATGATCATCGCGAATAGAGCGAGCATCCCAAACCACCGGGACACTGAGCAGCTTCTTCCGATTTCACTTCGCATCATTTGGTCTCCTGACAACTGTTTTCGTCTATCTTCCTAGTGGCGTTGTACTGTCCCCACTAGGAAAATCGGTCAAAACTGGCACAAATTACACAGCCTTGAGACAAGACGCATAGCTCCGAACAGCAAACTACGCCTCCACCTAAAGGTTGAGAATTCGTGCTTTTCGACTCGCCAAATATTGTGAGCGTAGGCATACTCGACTGTCAACACAATAATTCCCTTGCGGATTTTGTCACTTCGCCATCCAAATATGAACCAGGAATGAGGCGCTGATGCACGGCACCGGAGCGCCCTCATTGCCGGCTCAGGAATAGCCTGTCTGTCTAAGCAAGTTGCTGATTGCAAATAATATATGCATACCGTTCCGCGGACGGCCACTCCTCCGTCCGGCGCTTCCGCGGAGCTTGGATTTCTATCGGCTTTGGCCGCCCGCTGTCCGCCCCGTCAAAGCTTCAGATTTGGCACACCGGATTCGCTCTTTCTTTGCCTTATTGCCGCAATCCAGCAACATCCAGCAGCCCCTTCCATGGCGAGGAAACTGTGGATAACATGGTCGAAACCGCAGCTTTCAGCGAAGAGTCGTGATGAGTGTCACAATTATGGCGCCAATCAGGCAAACTTAAGTACTGTATTGCTATTGCTGCAGGGCCTCTCCCGCGCAGCAAGCCGGCTCGCCTACTTCCACTTGCCCGTGCCTTCTACGATGGTGATGTAGCGGTTCAGGGGCAAATCCGTAAAGCGCTCCACGGCGCCGCTCGGCAAGGGCCACTTGATTTCCAGCGAGTCAATCTTGGGCCGCTGGCCGATGCCCAAGACGATGCGAGGGTCATGCGAAGAGAGGAAGCTCCCTCCGCCAACCTTCATCCTGGAGCGCTTCAGATCCCCGGCCTGGTAGCTCACCCGCGCTCCAACAGCGTCGGAATTGCTCTTGCGCCCAATCAACTTCACGCCCAGCCAGTTGTTCAGCTTGCCGACGTTGTTGCGCAGCAGCAGCGGAGCTTCATCGTTGTTGCTGATCAGCACGCTGACTCCCCCGTCGTTCATGAAGTCGCCGATGGCGAGGCCGCGTGCGGGAAACTTCCTGGCAAAGGTCGGCCCGCTCGCCGCGCTCACATCCCGGAATCCTTTTCCCTCATGGTGAAAGAGCAGCAGCGGCTGCCTCCACTGGATCGAAGAGGAGGCCGAATCCAGCAGATCGTCGGGAAAGCCGCTGGCCGCGATCAGGTCGAGGTTGCCGTCATTGTCGTAGTCGAAGAACTTCAGCCCCCAGCCGCTCATCCAGCGGGTCGACATCCCGATCCCCAGCGGCGTCGCCACATCGTCGAAGGTCCCGTCGCCGTTGTTTTGATAGAGCGAGAAAAACTCCTCGTCGATATTGGCCAGAAAAATGTCCATCAGGCCGTCTTCGTTGAAATCGGCTGAATCCAGCCCCATCCCCGAGCGGGCGCGGCCATCCGCGCTGTAGGCCACCTCAGCCGCCAGGCCGACCTCATCGAAGGTGCCCCCGCGATTCATATAGAGAAAGTTCGGCACCGTGTCGTTGGAAACGAACAGGTCCATCTTGCCGTCGTTATTCAGATCCGTCGCCACAACGCCCCACGCCTTCCCCAGGTGCGCGGCGATCCCGCTGGCCTTGCTCACGTCCGTGAAGGTGCCGTCGCCATTATTGTGGAAGAGCCAGCTCGGCTCGCCGTTGAATGTCGTGGGAATGCAGTAGTGGCGCAGCCCGGCAGCATCTTTGCCGCAGCCGTGCATCAGGTCGAACTCCGCAAACTGGCAGACGAACAGGTCCAGCAGGCCGTCGTTGTCATAGTCGAACCAGACCGCGCTCGTGCTCCAGCCGGCCGCGGCCACGCCCGCCTTTTCCGTAACATCGGTAAAAGTCCCGTCGCCGTTATTGCGATAAAGAATGTTCCGCCCCACCTGCGTCACGTAGATGTCGGGAAAGCCGTCGCCGTTGTAATCCCCCACGGCGACGCCCATGCCGTACCCTCCGCCGCCAACCCCCGCCTTCTCGGTAACGTCGGTGAAAGTGCCGTCGCGATTGTTGCGGTAAAGCCCATTGTGCAAAGGATGCGGCGGATTGAAGAAGTTCGCCTTGCCGCTGTTGACCAGGTAAATATCCATCCACCCGTCATTGTCATAATCAAGAAAGGCGCATCCCGCCCCGCTGCTCTCCGGCAGGTATTTCATCGCGGATCTTCCCGCGTCGTGCACCCAGTGAATGCCGCTCTTCGATGCCGGGACCTCCTCGAAGGTATACGGCGCGGGCAAGCCGGCGGCGCGGCTCAGCAGAGGCCCGCAGAAAGGAGAGGCCGCGGCCACAGCGGCCATGTTGCGCAGCAATCTGCGTCGCGTGATGTTTTCGAACGGAAGGATGATTTTCTGCTGCATACTGGAGATCGAGGATTCAGCTCAAAGTATACTTGCTGGCGGATACAGTCTATGTCCATATCGAGATTCCGTTCAATTTGCCTGGGGCTTGCTCTTTCGCAGTTAGCCTGCGCTGGCTGGGTTTCCGCTGAGCCGTTGCCCATTGCCCAGTCCGCGGCCGGCGCGCCCACAGCTCCAGCCGATATTGATACCCTCCAGAAGCGCGCGCTCCAGGAGGGCGAAGCAGGAAAAACCGGCGACGCCATCCGCGACTACAAGCGCGCCCTGGAGCTCCAGCCCGAATGGAAAGAGGGCCTGTGGAATCTGGGAATGCTGCTCTATGACAGCAACCAGTTCGCAGAGGCAAGCGCGACGTTTCAAAAGGTCGTCGGATTTGCTCCCAACCTGGGCATCGCGTGGAGTCTTCTCGGTCTTTCGGAATACGAGACCGGAAATTACGACCACGCCCTTGCTCATCTGGAGCAGGCGCAATCTCTCGGAGTTCAGGACGACGAGATCGCGCGGGTTTCCAGCTACCACCTGGGAATTCTATGGGTCCGCGCCGGTGAATTCGAGCGCGCATCCGCTCTGCTGCTGGCCACCTTCGGCTCCGGCATCGTCTCGCCGCAGGCAAAGATCGCCCTCGGCCTGGCCATGTTGCGCGTTCCTCTGCTGCCTGAGCAGCTTGACCCGTCGCGCGAGGCGCTGGTGCTGGCCGCCGGTGAAGCCGCCCTGGCCGCGGTGAACGACCCCGGCCGTTTCCCCGCACTGTTGCAGACGTATCCGGATCTTCCCTACCTGCATTACTCCTATGGGCTTGCCCTGGCAAAAGCCGGAAAGAATAAGGAGGCGCTGGCGCAACTCCATGCGGAAGCAAAGCTCTCGCCTTCGAGCCCCATCGTGTGGATTGATCTAAGCCGCCTCGAACTTCGCAAGGGCGCGGTCAATGAATCGCTCCAGGCGGCGCATGAGGCCGTCCGCCTCGCTCCCTTCAATCAAGATGCTCACCGGGCGCTCGCTCAGGCTCTGGAAGCGGCCGGCAGAAAGCAGCAAGCCGCTGTCGAGCAGAAATTCGTGGCGCCCGCCCTCGCCGCCCATCCAGCTCCCGAGCAGCGCATTGTCCTTTTCTATGCCAATGCAAAACCCGGCGAAAAAGCCGCCGTCCCGCCCGAAGCCAATTTGCAGCGCTGGAATCAGGCTCTGCTGGAATTCACCGAAAGCCAGTATTCCGCCGCCGCCGCCGATTTCAAGGCCTCGCTCGCGGTCACTCCCGACAACGGCAACGGATGGGCCTTGCTGGGAATCTGCGAATACGAATCGAAGGATTTCGACAACGCGCTCATTCACCTCGACCGCAGCGCCAAGCTCGGCGTCAGCGCCAAGCCCGAGTACCTCTACCTCGCCCGCTACACCTACGGCGTTCTGCTCGTCCATACGGGCCAGTTCGATCAGGCCGCCGAGGTGCTGGCGACAGCTACCAAAGCGGAGGGCCCCCTCGCCGCCAAGGTGGAATATGCGCTCGGGCTGGCGCTCTTGCGCAGGGCGGAATTCCCCGACGCCACGCCCGCGCCGCAAATAGCTCTCGTCACGGCCGCGGGCCACATCGCCCGTCTCCTCGAAGATAGCAACTACGGCGAAGCCTTTCCGCAATTCAAGCTCCTGCTGCAGAAGTATCCCGCCGAGCCCTTCCTGCATTACGCATACGGAACCGCCTTGATCGCGATGTCGGAGTTCGATCAGGCCGCCGCCCAGATGCAGGCCGAAGCAGCTATCTCGCCCAAAAGCGAGTTGCCCTGCCTTCGCCTGGCCTCCATCGCTCTGCGCCAGCGCGACGCCGCCACGGCCGCCACATGGTCCCATCGCGCTCTCACATTCGCCCCTGACTCCGTCGATGCTCACTACCTGTTAGGACGCGCCTCTCTCGAAGCAGGCGACCTGCCCGCAGCCATGCGCGAACTGGAAATCGCCAGCAAGCTCAGCCCCGCCAGCCCCGAGATTCACTTCAACCTCGCCAAGGCCTACGCCCGCGCCAAAATGCCGGAAAAGGCCCAGCACGAGCGCGACATCTTCTCCGCACTGAATGAAGCCCAGAAATCCAAAGCCCCCGCCACTGCTCCAAAATAACCTTCACTTCAGATGGCGATTCAGAAGCAATTCACCGCCGTTCCATCTCTCTGACAGCATGAAGACGTACCCATCCGAAATGTAGAGCCGGCCTCCCGGCCGGCTGTAGCGCGGGTTTCCCAACCCGCGCTTCTCTTCCCAATGAACAACATTATGCTGGGTGCCCCATCCTTCCGCAGTCTTATCGCGGAAGGGTGGGAAACCTCAACTCTCAACCCACCCCGGTCTCGACCCGACCACAAACCGCGGGTGCCCCAGGTCTGGATTTTCAGACCTGGGAAACCTCGAACCCCAACCGGAACTCCGCCAACTCCGCTAACCGCGCTACCTCCGCTGGGTGCCGTGGGAAACCACGAACCCGCATCCCGCCCCACCGCCCGCCACAGCATCCCTGTTCAAAATGTGAGCGAAATGCGCGAAATAGCACGCCATTAAGGCCAACTTAAGCCCTATTTTGCGACTTTTCGTACGCTTCCAACTCGCGTTTTGCCGCTTTTCTCTCGGCCCACAAGCCCACGATTCCGCTCGATAGCCTTCAATTTGTCAATTTGTACTCTTGCAATGCGACAGATTGTCTTCCTGATCTATCCCTGCGCAGCGACACACCCCATCGCCTTGCAATGCGTCATATTCTCTGCCGCCGCTGACTCGCTGACTCGCTGGGTGCCCCACCCTCGGCGCGTTCTTGTTTTTGCGCCTAGGGTGGGAAACCTCCACTCTCAACCCGCCCCGTTCTCGACCCGTCCACAAACCGCGGGTGCCCCAGGTCTGGATTTTCAGACCTGGGAAACCTCGAACCTCAACCGCTAACTCTGCTAACTCCGCTAGCTCCGCTAACCACGCCAACCCCGCTAACTCCGCTATCCTAAGTCCAGCCGTGACCTCGCCCCATCTCACTCCCGCTCAGTGCCTCCGCCGCATGAACGACGACCTCGCCGCGGCCTATGGCCCCCAGCACTGGTGGCCGGCCAAAACTCCCTTTGAAGTGATCCTCGGCGCCTACCTCACTCAGAACACCGCCTGGAAAGCCGTCGAGCGCTCCCTCGACAACCTGCGCTCGGCCGGAGCCCTGACCGTGGACGGCCTGCGCTCTCTCGCTCTCCGAGACCTCCAGCGCCTCATCCAGCCCTCCGGCTTTTCCACCCGCAAGGCGCCCGCCCTCAAAGCATTTGCCGCCATGCTGGACGAGGAGTTCGGCGGTTCGCTCGATCGTCTCGCCGCCAGCCCCACGCCCGCCTTGCGCCTTCGCCTGCTGGCCCTGCCCGGCGTTGGCCCTGAAACCGCCGACGCCATTCTGCTCTACGCCCTCGGCCATCCCGTTCCCGTCGCCGACGAGTACATGCGCCGCATCAGTGAGCGGCACCGGCTTCTCGCGCCTCCGCCCGGCCACAATCGCAAGGGATATGAGTCCATGACCGCTCTCATCCGCCAGGCCTTCGCCTCCGATGCACCTGAAGACCAGCCTCGGCTCTTCAACGAGTTTCATGCCCTCACGGTTGCCGTCGGCAAGGCCCATTGCAGGAAAACCGCCTATTGCACGGGCTGTCCCCTGGCCGCGTATCCCAGGCTGTGATAAATAGCGGATAAACAGGGCGCAGTGTCCCCGGTCATGTCGTAAGATTGGTGCGAAAGAGAACCTGCCAATGGAACGTTCCAGTTCTACGATGCAGCTCACGCGGGCTGCTGACTATGCCGTGCGTGTAATGGTCCACCTGGCCACGCTCCCTGACCATGAACGTGCCCTGCTTCCTGCGCTGACCAGCGCCACAGGAGCGCCGCAGAGTTTTCTTTCCAAGGTTCTCCAAGCTTTGTGCCGCGCCGGATTGATTGCTTCCCGGCGGGGACAGTCGGGCGGATTTGAGATTCTCGCCACCGGCCGCCTTGCATCGCTCCGCGCCGTGATTGAGGCCATCGACGGTCCCATCCGCTTGAACGTCTGCATGCTCTCCGGGGCCTCCTGCAACCGGAAACCCTACTGCCCGGTGCATCCCGTTTGGGTTAGAGCGCAGAAAGCCATGATTGAGGAGTTGGACAAGGCATCGGTTGCCGACCTGGCCGCTCAGGCGGCGGCTCCACAGGTGCAGGTATTCGCCGCCATCTCCAAACCAGCCTGAGATTTTGTCCTACCCTAGCAGTTGTTTCGCCACCTTGATATAAAGCTGGACCGCTTCCAGCAATTCCTTCTTCGCTATTTTCTCCTGCGGCGTGTGCGCCACATGGATCGACCCCGGCCCGAAAAGCAGCGGCTGACCCCAGTTCGAGAGTTGCGGAATATCGGTGGCAAACTTGGCCACCATGGTGGGCATTCCCTCAACGGCTTTCAGCCGCACAAACGCCAGGTCCAGCGTGAACTCCACTTCCGCCACGCCTTTGGCCGCCTCCAGAATCCTCTGGCGCACCGGCGCCGAATCTGTCACCAGCCGGATCAGCACCTGCGCCTCGGCCTTGTCGGCTACCACATTCGGCGCGTACCCGCCTTGAATCTGTCCGATGTTCAGCGTCGTATCCCCGGCGTACTCGTCCACCGGCCAATCCATCTTCAGCAGCTTCGCCAGCAGCTCCACCATCTTGTGCACGGCGCTCTCGCCCAGCTCCGGATACGCCGAGTGGGCTATCTTGCCGGTCGTCTTCAGCGATACCCGCAACGCCCCCTTCGAAGCCAGCGCCACTTGGTTGTCCGTCGGTTCGCCATTGATCAGAAAGCGATTTCCCTTGGGCTTCAGGTTGGCGGCCTTGGCGCCGGCGGAGTCGCGCTCCTCGCCGCTGACGAACAGCAACCCGATCTTGTAGCCCGCCGCGCGCAGCTTTTCAGCGGCGGCTATCTCGGCGGCCAGAATGCCCTTGGCGTCGCAGACTCCGCGGCCATAAAGGAAATCGTCATCCTCGCTGAAGGCAATGTAGGGCGGCACGGTGTCCATGTGCGTTGAAAAAACCAGATCGGGAGTCTCGCCCGCCTTGCCGGCATAGATGTTCCAGCGCGGACCGCCGCCGGCGTTCTCACTCGGCTGTTCGACCGGGGTCTTTTCCACGGCCCAGCCCCGCCCTGCGAGAAAATCGGCCAGAAAATCGCCTGCCGCGCCCTCGTGGTAGGTGGTGGACTCAATTTCGCACAGTTGGCGTGTAAGCCGGATGGGGTCAAGGTCTTCCTGGGGCGAGACAAACTGCGACCGATCATTCATCATACCTTTAGAATACCCTAACCATTACTGGTCATAGCGGTTAGGGAGCTTCGATTCTGCCAGGCAGTGTCTGCGGAGACGGAAGAAGGCCGCTATCCGCGCCACTCTTGCAGGCTCTTTGCTGGAATGTGCGACTCTTCGCAAGCATAAGAAAATCTTCATGCCTTACGCGTAGAATGGTATGTGGCATGATCACGACTTTTTCCCCCATTCCAACCGGCGCCATCCCTGCGGCAAGAGCTCTCCGGAGTGCGAGTCGGCTCTGTCCCGGCGGCCGGCTGGGGGTGCTGGTCAAGGAAGGCGCTTCCGCCGCGGCGGTCGTCGTCCCTTCCAGTCCCAAACCACTGCTGATCCTTCCCCTCGTGGATCACTTTTTTGCCGGTCAACTCGAGCCTGCGCACACGGCGCTCTCTGGTTGGCTGAAGGAGCAACTGCGATGACCACGGCCATCGATTCTTCCCTGGATACTCTGCACGCCACCGCCACTGAGATCTTCACTGGCGCCATCGCGGCGTGCGACATCGCCTCGGCCTTCGACCGCCGCATTCGCGTCGAAGGCAACGTGCTCTATCGCCTTTTGCCCGACGGCAGCGGACCAGACTCAATCGATCTCTCCGGCTATAAGAAGATTTTTGTCATCGCGCTGGGCAAGGCCGCCGCGCCCATGCTCGAAGTCCTGCTTGATCGCGTCAAGCGCCGCAAGGGCATGCGCGGCATCTGTTGCTCCAACCAGTTGCCACGAAGCCGCGACTGGCGTTTTCGCTACTTCGAGGCTGGCCACCCCGTGCCCAACGAAGACTCTTTCGCCGCGGCCCGCGCCGCGCTGAACATGCTCAAGAAGGCCAAAAAAGACACACTGGTCTTTTTTCTCATCTCCGGCGGTGGTTCGGCCATGTTTGATCTGCCTCTGGACCCCCATATCTCGCTCGATGACACCATCGCCTTCCATCAGTTGCTGCTGGCCTCCGGCGCGCCCATCAGCGAAGTCAACACCCTGCGCAAGCATTTTTCCGCGGTGAAGGGCGGACGGCTGGCCATCGCCGCGCCAGAAGCAGCCAAGGTGAGCCTGCTGGTTCCCGATGTGCCGCTACGTTCCCTCGACGCGCTCTCCTCCGGCCCCACCTCGCCCGACCACTCCACCGTGGCCGAGGCACACGCCCTGCTGGAAAAATACGGTCTGAAAGCCAAGCTTCCGCCCTCGGTGAGCGCGTTCTTTGAGCGCGGCGACCTGCCCGAGTCGCCCGGCAACAAAGGTTGGCGTCCGCCGTTCTTCCCCAAAATCTCCAAGCCGGAAGCGCGCAGCATCACGGCGGCCTCCTCCATGAGTGGAGAAGACGAGACCTTTAGTAAATCCGTCTTCGAGGTTCTGGTTTCCAGTCATGATTTGGCTGAAAACGCCCGCCTCCTGGCCCAGAAGGCCGGCTTCCACGTCGTCGTGGACAACAGTTGCGACGACTGGGACTACGTCGATGCGGCCCGCTATCTGCTGGAGCGCTTCCACTCCTTGCGCCCCGTCCATCCCCGCCTCTGCCTGATTTCCGTCGGCGAGGTGACGATCAAGCTTGACCGCATCCCTGGCGCCGGAGGCCGCAACCAGCAGTTTGCAATGGAGTGCGCTCTGGAACTCGAAAAGTACGCGGGCGAACGGCTCACCGTGCTCAGCGCCGGTTCCGACGGCATTGACGGCAACACCAGGTCCGCCGGGGCCATAGCCGACCCCACCACCGTGACCCGCGCCCATGTCTTCGGCTTCCACCTGAAATCATCTCTGGCCGCCTTCGATGCCTGCCCCATGTTCACCGCTCTGGGCGATGCCGTCGTCACCGGCCCCACCGGCCACAACCTCCGCGACCTGCGGCTGTTGCTGGCCGACAACACATAGCGCGTCCTGCGGCAAGCCGGAAACGGCAACCGCGTTTGGCCCATTTCCGGCTCCCGGACGGTTGAAAACTTCGCCCTCTGCCGGCCGGAAAGAATTCTTCCCTTTCACAAACACCCCGCAATGCACTAGCATGGCTAACACATAAACTTGCACTCCCCCAGGATTGTTCCGTGGCTCGAAGACTAACCAGCAAGACCGCTGTAAAGATTCCCGACATTCGCACCGTCGCCGCCCAGGCGAAGGTTTCCATCGCTACTGTCTCCCGCACCATCAATGGTTCTTCAGTAGTGAGTGAACGGCTGCAAAAGCGCGTTTGGCAGGCAATTCACCAGTTGAATTACTTCCCCAATACCCATGCGCGCACCCTTGTTTCCGGCCACAGCCGCCTGCTCGGCGTCATCGTTGAAAACATTACCAACCCCTTTTTCCCCGAGCTGATCCAGTGCTTTGAAGAGGTTGCCGTCGCCCACGGATATGAAATTCTGATTAGCAGCTCGAACAGCGACCCGGTCGTGCTGACCCGTTGTGTGCGCCGCATGTTGGAGCGCAAAGTGGACGGCGTGGCCGTGCTCACCTTCGGCGAGGAAGAGCCGGTGCTGGACCAGTTGGTGCATCATGATGTGCCCGTCGTGCTGGCCGAGTTCCGCCTCGACGACCCCAAGTCCGCCACCATTCTGCTTGACTACACCACGGGCATTCGTGCAGCCGTAAACCATCTGGCGAAGCTGGGGCACTCCAGAATCGCTTTCCTGGCCGGCCCGCACAAGCTGCACTCGGCTATCACCCGCGAAAACGATTTCCGCGCGGCAATCGAAGCCGAGGGCCTGCCGCTCCAGAAGAAGTGGATCATCGAGTGCGACCACACGCTCAAGGGCGGCGTCGCCGGCTATGCGAAGCTGCACTCGCTCGCCGTGCGGCCCACCGCCATCATGTGCTCCAACGATATGACCGCCATCGGCGTGCTGCGCGCGGCCTACATGGAGGGCCTGCACGTGCCCCAGGACCTTTCGGTCATCGGCCTCGACGACATCTCCTTCGCCGAGTACACACTGCCGCCCCTGACCACCATCCGCCTCTCGCGCTCCGGTCTGGCCCGCGCCGCCTTCGAGGCCCTGCGCCAGCAGGCCGAAGACCCTACAAACCCAAAAATTCAGCGCGAATTCATGGTCTCCACCAGGCTGGTCGTGCGCAGCTCGACGGCCCCGCCCCCTGCGGACGAAAAGTAATCCTCCTGCCGCCCAAATCCTAATTCAGCACGCGGTGCAGATAAATCTTCATCCCTGCTTGTTTGATTTTCGCTTGACAGCCTTTTCGTATTTTGATACAAGAGGCAGCTATCAGTTGAAGCATGCCTGTATCTGTGTCAAAAGCAGGAAAGGAGCTGGCGAATTTCCATGAAGATCATGATGCGTTTATCCATTCTCGTCTCGCTGCCGCTGTAATTTTATGCGTTTCGACGGCAAACGGACAATGCGGAGAAACTCAAGGCATCTCGGTAACTTGCGGAGGTCCCAACGGCTGCAGCCAGACCGTTGCGGTCAACTCATTTTATGAAACAGAGTTTGGTGGAAAGCTTTCTTACTTTATGGTCTGGTGCTGTGAAAGTCACATTCCATCTTACTATCCAACGGGCGAAGGTGGTTGCCCCTATGAAGTTCTAAATAAACCAACGGTCAGGAAGGAGCTTGACGAGTTGGCATCGACCAGTACGATATTGGTTGCTAATTGCGCTGGGCAGTTCGAGCCATACAGGAACCGGCCGATCAAGGAGTGGTTGTTCGATTCCAAACCAAAGAAGATTCTGAATTGATGTCCGATTTCCGGAGGTGAGAATTGAAACCGTTTTTCGTTGCTTTTCTTGTCGCTCTGGCAGCACCGGCTTTCTGCCAAACGCCGACACCGGTGCCGAACTCTACGGCCCATTCGCAAGTTGCACACAATGTTCCTACGGCCCAGATTGATGTGCCAACACGGATTTTAGAGTTTAAGCCGGTCGAGTCTGACTCTACCTTGACCATCTCTCCTGTAACAACATTTCCACTCCATTGCACCTCGGATGGCGCGCTGTTTCTGGATATGCTCAATGTGGAGGACCTTCACAAACACACGGTCATCTCCATCCGAGACAAGAAAACTCAGACTTATTCGCCAACGGCGATACCTGACCTGCACGACATCCATGTGTTCGATTTCTTTCCCTCGGATTCCGCTGTCAGCTTCCTCGTTCGAGCAAGTAAAGAGCCGCCGGGGGCGCAGGGGCCGGGGAAATCCTCATCAGGGATTCTGTGGAACAAATATCATAACTTCATCGCCACCTTTGACCGAAGTGGAAGTTATAAGGGATAGATCGAGCTGCCGATGGATTACACGCTCTCGCACCTAGCGGTCTTTCCCTCGGGTAATTACTTGGTTTCCGGCTATGATCGTCTCAACTCGGCACTGCGGGTGCTTTTTCTCAATTCATCCGGCGAAATCGTGCATACGCTCGATGTTGAGGCGGCAAGAAAGGACTCAAGTGGAAATACGGCCTTCGGTTCGGGCGATTCCATGATGGCGTCGTCCAAGCTGCTCGGCTCAGTGCTGTTCACCGCGTATAACCAGGACATCATTGTATGGCGCAGGAATAGCAATGATGCGATTCTGGACGTGGGCCCAGGAGGCAGTGTCCACGAAGTTCCTCTCCAAACACCTCCGGAATCGGTCTTCGTCGATATGATCCCCTCAAACGACCGCTGGGTGGCGCATTTCAGGTCCAGGAGCACCGTTGAAGATTCGCCTATGAACCAAAGCGATTACTCGTATTACGAACTCCAGCCTCAAGATGCCAGTCTTTCCCGTAAACTCATGCAAACCGGCGTCGTACCACTATCTCTAGCCTGCGAGAGCGACGGAACTTATTTTTCTTTCATCAGGGACAAGGACAATAAACTGGTGATGCTCAAGGCCGACTAAGGCAGTAAGCCAAAAATCTTGCGAGGAAAGCCGCTTTTGCTTTTCCTCGCAAGACATTCACAATCGCGTGCCGGCCATGACGGCCATGCGGCTCTCCTTGTACCAGCAATCCGCATCGCTGAAGCCGGCCTCGCGAAGCCACTGCAACTGCGCTTCGACCGGCGCGCAGCGATCTTCCCGCTGCCGGTACAGGGAAGCCTCGATCTGTTCTGGCGTAGCGCCGGCCTGCCGAACCTGTTCCAGCCACAGAGCCTTGTAGCGCGCATCGAGCTCCGCGGTCGGCCCTGCGACCTGATCCGCATTGATGAATCTGCCGCCCGGCGCCAGCGCGGCATGAATCTTGCGGAAAAGCTCCCGCTTGTCGGCATCCTCCAGATGATGAATCGAGAGCGATGAAACCACGGCATCCAGCCCCTCCGGCAGCTTTGCCTTCACGTAGTCAGCCTGTTCATACGTAACGAGAGCGTCGCCGCACATACGACTCTTCGCAAGCTCCAGCATCGGACCGGAAAAGTCGATCAGATGAATCCGCGCCTGCGGAAAGCGATTGCGGATCAGGATGGTCAGCAGTCCTGATCCGGCTCCCAGGTCGAGGATATGTTGCGCCTGCGCCGGGATCAGATCGATTGCCCACCGGTAAAACGTGTCGCAGCCCGGAATGAGCAGCGAACGATCCGCGTCATAGCTTGATGCCGTGGCGTCGAAAACTTCCTTTGTTCGATTGGCCATCTTCATCCTCTCTTTTTGCCGGTCTTTGACCGCTTCTATCTCAACTATTGATTCGGCACAAAACGATTGCATAACCAAAGATTTGTCATCCTGAGCGACCGGAGCATCGCGAAGGGAGTCGAAGGACCTGCGGTTGTTTTTTCCTTCTCTGACATCGCAATCCAATCATGCCGGATCAATAATTTTGGGACCTGGGAACGCTCATGTGCTGAACGCTCCATCATCGAAATCACTCCATTGCCGCCCGCATGGCGGCAATCTCATCGTGAGTCTGTTCGGCGGCCACGCGGCGGCTAGCGTAGATGTGCGGCTGCCCAAAGCGCACCTTGGCACTGAAGCCGGCCATGCCGAGCACCTTCGCCAGGTGAGGCACAAACAACGCATCGCCATACCAGCACAGCTCGCGCTCCGGTGTGCCGTCGTCCGTCACATAACGCACCGCGGCCACGGTAATCGGCACTCCGGCCGAGGTGGCCGGATCGATGAGCCGCGAATGGAAGCGCAGCAACTGTTCGCCATCGGTGCTGGTTCCCTCGGGAAACAGCAGAACCGGAATCGGCAGCTTGAGCTTCTCGCTCATCTGCACTGCCACGCTCATCGCGCTCTTCTGGCTTGAACGGTCGAGGAAAATGGTGCCGCCCATGCGCGCCGCCTTGCCGAAAAAGGGCCAGCCGCCGATCTCAATCTTGGCCACAAAAAAGCACGGCATCGCCGCCGAAAGAATCAGGACGTCGAGGTAGCTGAGGTGATTGGAAACGACCAGGCCATGGGTGGGCGGCTGGCCTTCCACGCAGTAGCGGATGCCCGCGCCTTTCAGAATCCCGCGGCATGTCTGCTGCAGCCACTGTGCGCGTTGTTCCGGGCTGAGCGGCCCGCGCAGCCGCAGAATCCAATAGCGGAGAATGCCGAAGCCAAGAAACGATGCCAGCGCCACAGCGCGCCGTATCGCGCGGAAACTCATGCATCCGGCGGAGGCGGGAACCCCGGTCGCCAGAGCAGCTTCGGATGAAGCGGAGGAATTAAGCCTATGACGCCAGAATCCCGATCCCATGCCGGAAGCATACTGTTCGCTCCCCCTCCGCAACAAGCTCCGCGCCTGCTCGTCGCCTCTCAGGCTGCGCCCGAATCTCTGCCGCGGCCTCTACAGCTCTGACCGTTTGAAGTTGTGCCATTCCCCATCAAAATGTAGCGCCGGCCTCCCGGCCGGCTGTAGCGCGGGCGTCCCCGCCCGCGCTTGTCCATAACGAGTTGCCCATTCATGCAGTCATGCCTCTAGTTCGTGTACAACCGCACGTATTCCACCTGCATCTGCGACGGAAACACAGTAGTCGCATCCGGCGAGCCCGGCCAGCTGCCGCCAACGGCCAGGTTCAGGAGGATAAACTGCGGACCCGCGTCGAAGGGCCATGTACCTGTCATCGAGGTGGCCGTGAACGTAGCGTAAACATTGCTCGGATCGTCGATATAGTACTCAATCTGCCCCTTGGTCCAGATCATGCCGTAGGTGTGCCAGTCCGCCGCGGAGAACCCCGTCGGATGATATTGAGTGCCGCCATCCAGCCCAGTGCCGTGAACCGAGCCCTGCACCCAGTCATAGCCGGGGGCAGCGCCGGTGCCGGGGCCGCCGAGCGGCGAGTCACTGCCGTCGATGTGCTCCATCACGTCCAGCTCGCCGCAGGCCGGCCAGGGTGTGGTGATAATGTTGCTGCCCAGAAGCCAGAAGGCAGGCCACATCCCCTGCGACTCGGGCATCTTGATGTGCGCTTCGATTCTGCCGTACTGGAAGCTGAACAGGCCCTCGCTCTTCAGCCGCGCCGAGGTATATACGCCGCTCGACGGTTGCTCGGCCACGATGTTCAACCCGCCGCCGGGAGCGACGTATGCGTTCGGATTCGATGTCGAGCATGGGGAAGCTGTCGAGCCCCAGGCGCAATAGGTCTCAAGCTCGTTGTTGCCGCAGCAGTTCAATCCCGTATCGTAGGTCCAGACCGACGAACTAGGCTGGGCATTGGCGCTCGTGGAGTTGGCGAATTCGTCGCTCCACACCAGCGTTCCCGACGCAATGTTGGGCGTAAAGCTCTTGCTCGCGACGCTGCTGGCCGTATTGCCCGAGGCCGTAGCGATGGCATTCACCGTCAGGTTCGAGGCCACCAGAAATGGCGCTTCATATATCTGCGACGACGTGCTCGGCGCCGAGCCGTCCAGCGTGAAATAGATCGTCGCTCCAGAGGTCGTTGTTGCCAGGTTCACCAGCACGGCGCTGTTTTGCGCGGCACTGGTGGAGATGGTGGGCGTGGCCGCCTGGGTTGTCGTCGTGGTCGTGGTCGCGGTCGTGGTCGTACTGCTCGCGCCTCCGCCGCCGCATCCGCTCAATAAAACGCCCAAAAACAAAATCCCTATACTCTTTGGCCTGCATACCCGCATGTCGAATTCCCCTTTTCCGTGCGGCAGAAGGCATGATGCCCGCCCCGCCTCAACCATCAGAGCATCGCCCTGTTCCCCAAGTCAATTGAAGCAGCATGGACAATTAATCATCGGTAACCATCGGCCAAACTCCATCAATCTGCCACCAAAGGCAACAGCATTTCCACTTGCTGGCCGTCTCTTTCGGACCTCCGTTTCGCGCTTCTCCATGGCAATGCCGCGTGCCGCTATGTACTCCGATCCAGCGCAATCGCAACGCACGCCTGAATCTGCCAGCCATTTGCGTTACGATGCAATCGAGCGATGAAATCCGAATCCATTCTGCCCGTTCTCCCGGCTGGCGGCCTGCGACGCCGCTTTGCCGCCGCCTACCGCGTCCTGGACGAGGCCATCGCCGCACATGCCTTTCCCGGCTGCGCCTTCGGCATGCTGGCCAAAGACGAAGTTGTCCTCGCGGACGCGCTGGGCCGCTTCACGTATGACGAAAGCTCCCCGGCCGTCACCGCGGAGACCATCTACGACATCGCCAGCATCACCAAGGTTGCGGCCACCACCGCTGCGGCCATGCTGCTCCATCAGCGCGGCCTCCTCGACCTTGAAATACCTTTAGGTGAACTGCTTCCATCTTTTATCGAGGAACGCGCCCCAGGCCCAGCCAGCCCCACCGCAGGGGTCCGCGTGACGCTGCGCCACTTGCTGGCGCACAATTCCGGCCTGCCCGGCTATGTGGCGTTCTTTCGCACGGCCGCCACTCCCGCGGCGCTTATGAACGCCTGTCTCGCTTTGCCCCTCGAAGCCGAGCCCGGCGCGCGCGCGGTGTACTCCGACCCCGGCTTCATTCTGCTGGGCAAGGCAATCGAGGCGCTCACCGGCGAAGCCCTCGCCATATGGACACAGCGCGAAATCTTTCAGCCGCTGGGGCTCGCGAGCACTGTCTTTTGTCCTCCCGCCCAGGCGCGAAGCCTCATTCCGCCTACCGAAGAGGACACAACCTTCCGCCACCGCCGCATCCAGGGCGAAGTCCAGGATGAAAACGCCTCAGTCCTCGGCGGCGCTGCCGGCCACGCCGGCGTGTTTTCCAACGTGCCGGACCTGCTGCGTTTTGCCCGCGAGATCCTTCGGGCTGCGTCCGGCGCCGGAAATGCGCGTCTTTTTGACGCGGCCCAGGTCGAGCTTTTTGCCCAGCGCCAAGGCCCGCCGGGCAGCTCTCGCGCGCTCGGTTGGGACACTCCCTCGAAAAACTCCTCCTCTGGGCAGTATTTCTCGCCGCATTCGATCGGCCATCTGGGATTCAGCGGCTGTTCGCTCTGGATTGACCTCGAAGCCCGTCTCGCCGTCGCCCTCCTCACCAACCGCACATGGCCGGACCGGCAAAGCCAGCTGATTCGCCAGGTCAGGCCCGCCTTTCACAACGCCCTTCTTGAAGCACTCTGACTTTCGCACCAGCCGTCCTCGCGCATTGTGTCATCGTTGATGGCGAATTCTAACCGAAGTTGACGGGTATGAAGATACAATAAAGAATTAGGGACAGGTGCGATGGTAACTAGTTCGACGATGCCGGAGACGGCCGGCGCTCAAGCGGATGAGATTAGGAAAGATCCGGCATCCTTGCTTCAGCACCTCACAACCGAAAGTCAGAACGAGGCTTCTCAAGGCTTCGACACCAAGTCCGCGCTCGAGATCGCCCGCATCATCAATCATGAGGATGGGAAGGTTGCGGCCGCGGTCAAGAAGGCGATTCCTGAGATTGCGCAAGTTATCGACCAGGTTGCCCGCAGTCTGCGCGACGGCGGCCGTCTGATTTACGTCGGCGCAGGCTCCAGCGGACGCATTGCGGCGCTCGACTCCGCCGAATGTCCCGCCACTTATTCCACGGCCCCCGGACAGGTGCAGTACATCATGGCCGGCGGCCCCAAGGCTCTGGCCTCTTCCATCGAAGCCAACGAGGATTCCGAAGAGCTGGGCCAGCGCGACATCGCCCGCCGCCGTCCCACGCGCAAGGACGTGGTCGTGGGCGTCTCCGCCTCCGGCCGCACTCCCTACGTCGTAGCCGCTGTGGCCTATGCCCGCGCCCGCGGCGCTCATACTGCCGCCGTCACCTGCAATCTGGGAACGCCGCTGGCTGAAGCCGCCGATATCGTCATCGTGACCGAGGTCGGCCCCGAGGTCGTCTCCGGCTCCACGCGCATGAAGGCCGGCACCGCCCAGAAGATGATCCTGAACATGATCACCACCGGCGCCATGACCCGCCTGGGTTACGTGTACGAAAACCTGATGGTCAACGTGCACATGCAGAACTCCAAGCTGGTCGAGCGCGGCATCCGCATCCTGATGAACGCCTGCGCCATCAGCCACTCGACCGCCGTCGAGATTATCAAGAGCGCCGGGCGCAGCGTCCCCGTCGCCCTGGTCATGCTCAAAGCCCACGTTGACAAGCCCGAGGCCGTCCGCCGCCTCGCCCAGAGCGACGGCAACGTCCGCCTCGCCATCGAGGACAATGTGCTGGAGTTGTAAGGGGCTGAACAGCCCCTGATTCAAAACGTCGTCACCCTCACCTTCAGCAGCACATTCTCATCGGCCTTCAAATTCAGCCCGTAGTCGGTCTGGTCGCCGTTCCAGATGCGCGCGGTCTTCCACTTCCCTGCCGCGTCGTAGCTGCCCTCTTCCACCTTCAACCAGTAGCGCTTCTTCCCCGGCTCGAAGGCAGGCGCAAAATCCACCCGCACATGGTGCCCGGCAACGAGAAACTCATCCGGCCCCAGCTCCAGGATCACCACGCCCCCATCTGCCGGCGTGTTGCCCTTGGGCTTCATCCAGTTGCCGAAAGACGGCATTCCGTATTGCAGCACGGCCTTCCACCGCTCGAAGGCAAGCGTCTGCGTGTGGTTCTCCGGGTCTTCGCTCGCGCCCTGGACCTTGCCTTCCAGGTTGCCCTTGGCCATCATGCGGGCAATCGGCTCCAGCAGGCTGAATTGCCGCGCAACGGGCTTCAGCGCATCCTTCTCCATTGCCTCCGGCCCCTCGGTTTGGTTGCTGTAGCGGGTCAGGTCCAGCCCGAAGGGCGCCCAGCCAATCGCTCCCTGGCCGATGGCTTCATAAACGTAGCGCGCATAGTCAGCCCCGTTGCCGGTCTCGGGAATCAGTAGCGGGTTGTCCTTGCGCCGGTAGAGATCGATGACCTTGCTGTACTTGGCGTACTCCGGCATATAAATGTCCGGAGCCACCACGCTGATCGACGGCGCGGCAATCTTCCACAGGTCAATCTCATTGTCGGTAGGCGCGCCGGATTCGTAGCTGGGCGGCTTGCCTGGATTGAATGGATCGCGCAGGGCCGCATTCACATACATGGGCAGCGCGTACTCAGCCTTGCCCGCCTCGGCCACTTGCTCGATGTAGCTGGCGGTGAACCACGCTTCAAAGATTTCATCGGCGTCTTCGCCGAAAACCTCGCGCCACGTCCCCGGCTGTTTGCCCAGCCCCTTGACGAGCTTCTCGGGTACCTGTCCTGCAAAAGCCTTTTCCGCCTCCGGGCTGTAATCGCGCACAGCGCCCCAGATACCGGATTCGTTCTCCACCTGCACCATCAGCACAGTCCGCTGTGCATCGGCCTCTTTCAAGTGGCGCATCAGCGCGCGGAAGGCCGCCTTGTCGGACGGCAGCCACGCCGGAGCGAAGATCGACGGCGAATCCACAGTCTGCCCGTCGCGGTTCCGCAGCATGGGATACTTCGCCTGGTCCAGCTTGATCCACTCCGGCGTGTAATGCGAACTGGCGTTCTTCCACGTGCCAAACCACAGCAGCACCAGCCGCATGTGGTGCTCTCGCGCCTGCTTCAGAATCAGGTCCACCACGCTGAAATCAAACTTGCCCTGCGTGGCCTCCATCTGCTCCCAATAGATAGGCAGTTCAACGGTATTGGCGTGCAAGGTTTCAGCCGCCGGCCAAACCTTGTCGAGATACTCCGGCCATGCGCTGGAGTTGTTGGCCTGCACGCCAAGCATCAGATAGGGCTCGCCATCCACCACGAGCGCGTAGTGGCCGTCCTTCTCCACAATCTTCGGCAGCGGTTTGGCTTGAGCGTTCACGGCAGCGGGAGCCTGCGCCATCCCCACCGGCAAAGCTGCAATTGCCTGAAACAGCCCCAAAACCAACCCACCCAACGCTCCAGTAAAACCCCACGACCTTCTCAGTTTCATCTCGCTTTGCCCCTTCCCCACGTTGAAGCCGCAACACCAGGCTACCCGCGCAAGTATAACCGCTCTTTCACTGTCCCATCCAATCCTCCGCATTTACACTGAAAGGCTAGGAGCCTTTCAGCTTTCATGGATAAATTTGTCATTCGCGGCGGCAATCCGCTGGTCGGCACCATTCACGTATCGGGGGCCAAGAACTCGGCGCTGCCTTGCATGGCCGCGGCGATTCTGACCGAAGACGAGGTCACGCTCGAAAACATTCCCCAGGTGCGCGACATCGCGACCGAGCGGCGGCTGTTGGCGTCGATGGGCGCCGAAGTGGCTTTGGGCGGCGAAGCTGCGCTGCACACCACATCCATACGTTGCCGTTCGCTCTCCGACCCCGTGGCCAAGTACGAAATTGTGAAGACCATGCGCGCCAGTTCCCTGGTCCTCGGTCCACTGGTCGCTCGCGCCGGAATGGCCCGCGTGGCCATGCCTGGCGGTTGCGCCATCGGCGGCCGGCCCATCGATCTACACATACGGGGCCTCGAGAAGATGGGCGCCACCATCATTCAGGCGCACGGCTACCTCGAGGCGCGCGCCCAGCGGCTCAAAGGCGCGCAATTGACATTCGACAAAATCACCGTTACCGGCACCGAGGATCTGCTGATGGCCGCTGTCCTGGCCGACGGCGAAACCCTGATGGAGAATTGCGCGCGCGAGCCCGAGGTCACAGACCTTGCCGCGTTGCTCATAGCCATGGGCGCCAAAATCGAGGGCGCCGGCACTTCGACCATCCGCGTCAAAGGCGTCACCAGTCTGCATGGCGCGCGCTATCGCATCCATCCCGACCGCATTGAGGCAGGAACTTTCATCGTCGCCGGAGCCATCACCGGTGGCGACCTGATTGTGACCAACTGCAACCCGGCGCACCTGACCGCCGTCATTGACAAGCTGCGCGAGGCCGGAGTCCGCATCGATCTTCTCGGGCCGGACACCGTGCGCGTGCGCGTCGACGGCCGCCTGCGCGCGGCCAGCATCTCCACCGAGGAGTATCCCGGCTTCCCCACCGACATGCAGGCCCAATACATGGCTCTCGCTACCCAGGCCGATGGCGTGAGCATAATTCAGGAGAACATCTTCGAAAACCGCTTCATGCACGTGCAGGAATTGGCCCGCATGGGCGCCAATATCAAGGTGGAAGGCCGCACCGCCACCGTGCAGGGCCCGTCAAAACTCTCTGCCGCGGCCGTCATGTGCTCCGACCTGCGGGCCTCTGCGTCGCTCGTGCTGGCGGCCCTGGTCGCCGACGGCGAGTCCATTCTCGACCGCGTCTATCACATGGATCGCGGCTATGAGCGCATCGAGCAGAAGCTGGCCGGCGTCGGCGCGCAGATCCGCCGCATGGGCAACGTCTTCACTTCCAAAACTGACGAGCCGGACGACGCTTAGGTCTCTGACCGCTTGAATTTGTACGATTCTCCGTGCCCCATCCATTTCACGTTCTTTGTGAAATGGGTGGGAAACCACGAAACCGCGGGAACGAATTCATGCGGATAGAGACCTAGCACCAGCTCACCGCGATATGCCAGCGCAGTCCGCGCTGCGCGGCCTTTTGCAACACCCGCTGATACTCGCCAAGTTCCATCAGAACCGGCTGCGTCTCTGAGCCCAGAGCCGCGGGGGTCTCGCCCAGAAAATCGCTCAGCGCGCGCACGGTGAGCAAGCCGTCGGACGCATCAAACCACTGTGGCTGGGGCAGCCGGAACTCCTCATCGGGCTCTTCCGCGCCCTGCTCCTGCAGCATCGCCATCGAATCCTCGTCGGCGGAAAAGAACTCCAGCAGCGGATGCACATCCAGCCGCTCCGCCAGTTGCTCCAGAGCGTCTTCGTTCCGAGCCAGTGCGTGGCCGTTCACAAAGATGTCAAACCCTGGGTCCTCGCCCTCAACGACAATGTACAAACTTGCAGCCATCGTCTTGAGTCTAGTTGAGTCCGAGTCCTAACCCGGTGGAAATTCAGGCGCACTCATCCGATCGATGACTCGGGATGATTCGTTCAGGTTACGAAAGTGCATACCCGCGACGTAAAAGTTTTGTAAAAGAGTGCCTATTGTTGCTCCAAAATGTCCGATGATACAAACTGAATAAATATGCCGAGGTGATCTTCTTGAATTGGGGCGCGATTCCGGACACGACAGTCATCGCACTGTTGATCTGCGCATTTTCCTCTGTGGCGTGGAGCTGTAGAGCGCCTGTATCCAAATTGTGGCTGGCGGGTTGGCTGATGATTCTGCTCCACTTTGCCGCCCAGTTGTTCAACCTTGCTCCGGGCATCTGGGGCACTTTAGCATTGTTCGTTCTTTCTGCCTCCCTGCCTTGGGCCGGCTTTCTGTTCATGCACGCCTCGATTCCCTACCGCAAAGCCAATTCAAGACACTTGATGCTCTTAACGCTCTTGGCGGTGAACACGCTCTATCTTGCGATTCTCTGTTCCGGTATAGGCGGACAGTTGGCTTTGAATCTGGCTGCGATTGTGCTTGGCCTCAGTCCGCTGGCTGTCACGGTGGCATCGATTCGCGAGATCAATCACCCCCTGCGCTGGTTTGTCGCGCTTCTTTACGTCGCTCTCTCCATCTTTCTGCTGATTTTCCAAAACCGGCCCGGAAATGGTTCCGACCTGGCCTGGAATGCAGTCATGTTCACCGTCTATCTGGCCTGTTGCGTCTTCACCTCCTATGCATACCATCGCCCCACAGCCGGCACATTTGTCATCATCACCGGATTCATCCTCTGGGCGTCGGTCTTCGTCTTTTCGCCGATGCTGCCCGCCTTCCTGCCCCATGTGCAAATCGAGAGCGAGGTTTGGAACCTTCCAAAATATGTGGTGGCCCTCGGCATGATGCTCCTGCTGCTCGAAGATCAGATCGAACATAACAAGGACCTCGCGCTGCATGACATGTTGACCGGATTGCCGAACCGCCGTCTTTTTGAAGACCGGATGACCAGCACGCTTGAGCGCTCCCGCCGCACCGGAGCCGGAATGGCTTTGCTGGTTATCGATCTGGACGGTTTCAAGAAGGTAAACGACACTCTGGGGCATCACGTGGGCGACCTGGTGCTGCAGTGCGTCGCATCGGCCTTTGCTGAGCGCGTTCGCCGCTCCGACACCGTCGCTCGAACCGGAGGTGACGAGTTCTCCGTGATTCTGGAGGGGCCTGCAAATCGCGACGAGGCCGAGAAAGTGGGAAACTCGCTGCGCCAGTTGCTCAGCAATCCGCTCGACGTGGAAGGACGCGATGTGCGCGTCGCCGCCAGTATCGGCATTGCCCTCTTCCCTGAAGACGCCTCCGACGCTGAGTCGTTGTGCATTGCGGCTGACCGGCGCATGTACGACATCAAGCGCCTCTCACGCAGATTAGGCCAGCATGCGGCCGCTGCCAAACAGAAATCCCCCCTCGCCCGTGAATCCGGCCTCCAGGAAGAGTTGCCGCTGGCGCAGAACATCAGCCCTTCCACCAACGAATCCTGATGCCGCATCTCTTCCTGCAACAGAAAGGCCCGAACGCTAACCGTTCGGGCCTTTCTGTTGTTGCCGTCTAATTGTGAATCAGAACTGCTTATAGCATTTTCACTGGTGGTGCAAGGTCATGGGTGCCCCATCCTAGCCGCGTTTTTGTTTTTGCGGCTAGGGTGGGAAACCACGAATTCAACCCTACAGCAACAGTGATAATGCTTATGCCTGACCGCCACCGCTGCTGGGACCGCGGCCAGTGCCACCACCGGGCCTGCGGCGACGGCGACGGCGATTGCTGTTATTGCCCGCGCCCGCCGGACGTCCCGCGCCTGCCGGCTGCGTCGCTGGTGCCGGCGCGCCTTCAATGCGGTTGAAGTTCGGCTCGTCCTCTTCGCTGAATTCCTCCGCGTCTCCCTCTTCGAAGTCGTCTCCGCCTTCGATCAGGATCGTGCTCTGGTTCGACTTCGGCTGATGCTCGTCGAACTCATTGCGGGGCTTCTGCGGCGCTGCCGGCGCTGCCGGTGCGGCAAAAGACTCGGAAGCGGAAATCTCCACCTCTTCGGCTTCTGCCTCAACAGGAGAAGTCTGGGCCAGCTTGGCCTTCTGCTCCTTGATGAGCGCCTTGCGGCTCAGCTTGATGCGATTGCCTTCCAGGGCCAGGACCTTGACCATCACCTGATCGCCCTCGCGCAGCTCGTCCTTCACGTCCTTGACGCGATGATCCGAGATTTCGGAGATGTGCAGCAGGCCATCGGTGCCGGGGAAGATCTCGACAAATGCGCCGAACTCGGCCAGCCGAACCACCTTGCCCAGATAAACCTTGCCCACTTCAGGCACGGCCGTGAGGTTGCCGATCATTTCCAGAGCCTTCTTCAGGCCCTCGGCGTCGCACGAGGCCACGTTGACCTTGCCGCTGTCGTCCACATCGATCTTCGCGCCGGTCTGCTCGATGATGCCGCGGATCGTCGCGCCGCCCTTGCCGATCAGGTCGCGAATCTTGTCGGTGGGAATCATGATGGTTTCAATGCGGGGCGCATACTGCGAACGCTCCGTGCGCGGTCCTTCCAGCGCCGCGTCCATCTTGTCCAAAAGGAAGAGCCGGCCCTGTCGCGCCTGCTCCAATGCCTGCCGCAGAATTTCGTGGGTCAGGCCGCTGATCTTGATGTCCATCTGCAGCGCGGTGATGCCCTTGCGCGAGCCGGCCACCTTGAAGTCCATGTCGCCGTAGTGATCTTCCGCTCCGGCAATGTCGGAAAGAATGGCGTAGTCGTCGCCTTCCTTCACCAGGCCCATGGCCACGCCGGCCACTGAAGCCTTCAGGGGAATACCGGCATCCAACAGCGCCAGGCAGGTGCCGCACACTGTCGCCATTGACGAAGAACCGTTGGACTCGAGAATTTCAGACACGATGCGAATCGCGTAAGGAGAATCTTCCACGCTGGGAAGAACCGCCGAGATGGCGCGCTCCGCCAGTGCTCCGTGGCCAATCTCGCGCCGGCCTGTTCCGCCCATGCGGCCCGTCTCGCCCACGCAGAAGGGCGGGAAGTTGTAGTGCAGCATGAAGTTCTTCCGCTTCTCGCCTTCATAGCACTCCAGCCGCTGGCCTTCATCGGCCGTGCCCAGCGTCGCCGTAACCAGCGCCTGGGTCTCGCCGCGGGTGAACAGCGCCGAGCCATGTGTGCGAGGCAGAATCCCCGTCTCGATCGTGATGGTGCGAATCTCGTCGAACGCGCGCCGGTCAGGACGGATGCGCTCCTTCGTCACCTGCTCGCGGAAGAGCCGCTCATGCAGCTTCTCAAAGCAAGTTGAAAGCTTCTTCTTCGCGGCGGGTTCGTCGGCGGACAGTTCGGCCGCCAGCTCGGTCTTGATCTGCTTGACCAGCTCCTGGCTTTCCAGCTTGGCGTGCTTCTTGGTGTCAAGAGCATCCTTCAGCCGGTCGCCAACCTTGGCCTTCAGTTCGGCGTAGTAGGTTTCGTCGAATACCGGCGCGACAAAAGCCCGCTTGGGCTTGCCTGCTAGGGCTACCAGTTCTTCGATGCCGGCAATGATCTTCTTGATCTCGGTGTGGCCGAACTCGATTGCCTCCAGAATGACCTCTTCGGTCTCTTCCTGGGCTCCCGACTCGATCATCACGATGCCGTCCTTGTGTGCCACCACCAGAATGTTCACCGTGGTTGCGGCGCTCTCTGCGTAGGTGGGATTGATGACGAACTCGCCATTCACGCGGCCCACGCGTACGGCGCCAATCGTGGCGCTGAAGGGAACGTCAGAGAGTGCCAGCGCGCAGCCGGCCGCGTTGATCGCGATCACGTCGGGGTCGTTCTCCTTGTCGGCGGAGAAAACCAGCGCAATCACCTGCGTTTCGTTGCGGAATCCATCAGGAAAGAGCGGGCGGATGGGGCGGTCAATCTGGCGGCAGGTAAGAATTTCCTTCTCTGTCGGCCGGCCTTCGCGCTTGATAAAGCCTCCGGGTATGCGGCCCCCTGCGGAGGTAAACTCGCGGTAATCCACGGTAAGCGGGAAAAAGTCGATGCCTTCCCGGGGTTCGGAAGAGGCCACGGCAGTGGCTAGAACAACGGTTTCACCCGTGGTCACCAGTGCGGCGCCAGAGGCCTGCTTGGCCATGCGTCCGGTCTCAAAAACCAGTCGCTTGCCGCCAGCAAGCTCGACAGCTACTTCATGCTTTGACATAGAGTCCTCGTTTCATTGTTTTCGCTTGGGAAATTTGTGTGGAAGGCGCCGGGGGCAAGGGGAAGCCGGCCAAATATTGAGTACGCTCGGGGGAGGGTTCTCCCGGTCCGATTGCCAAACTCCGCGGCAGGGACGCGCTCAGCCCATAGCTGTACGCCGTCCCTGGCAGCGGGTTGTCTTCGCCAGGTACACCTCGGCCCCAAGTCCTGGATAGAACGGGGGCCGTGACCATATTCCGGTCTGGGCGCTTCCGGGTCAATGTTTGCTTTCTGATTACTTGCGGATTCCGAGCTTGCCAATAACTTCGCGGTAGCGATCGGTATCGTGCGTTTTCAGGTAATCCAGAAGGCGGCGGCGCTTGCTGACCAGTTGCAACAGGCCACGCCGTGAAGCGTGATCCTTTTTATGGGTCTTGAAGTGTTCGGTCAGTTCAGCGATACGCGCACTCAGAATCGCGATCTGGACCTCCGGCGAACCGGTGTCCGTATCGTGGGTGCGGAAGCTTTCGATCAGAGATGTTTTCTTTGCAGTCGCCAGCACGGCGTAGGTTACTCCTCTTGTCTTCTCAGTCCACTCATCAAGTGTCTAAAGTGAGATTATCACGAATCGCCGCACCGACGCCATGTGTGTAGCGCCTGGTACCCGGTCCCTCGCATTTGGAGACCTATAAACCTCATGCGAGCGACAAGCCGGGTGCCCCCGGTCCCTCGCTTTTGGGGACCGGGGATACCACGAATCTCAACCAGCATTCTTCACCAGATGCACTAGCAGCCCATCTCTCAGCTCCCGTAGGGAGCCAACGATAATAGCCCAGGGCAAGCGTAGCGCAGCCCTGGGTAAGAGGCAAAGATGGTGTCATCAGCCCCGGAGGGGCGGAGCGATTGATCTCGCCGCGAACGGCAGGGTGCCCCCAGTTCCGGATTTTCGGACCTGCGACTATTGAGTATTTGAATCTTGAATCGCGTACAATCCTGTCCAATCCCGGAATTCTTACATCCGGGGTTGCATAGATGGTCTATTTCAGATGAGCGGGGTGGGCCAATTTGTCGTCTCTTCTGTGCAATGCCCGTCGCAGAACTGAATCGGGATAAACAGAGCGACTTGCAAAATTCAAAGAGGAGTGCAGGAAGCGTCAGGGCACGACTTTAGTCGTGCCGTAAGTGCTTTGAAATGAGCGTGGCTTTAGCCCCTGCGGTGATTGTCTCTTGTGATTCGCAATTCCGAAAGGCAATTTTGCAAGTGACTTAACATACTTGATTTTGGCTCTGTTGGCGTTAAACGTTGAACACTGGAAAAACAGCTTCGCTGTTTTTTGGTCTTGCTTTTCGGGCCGCCCCGCCAGGGCCGGATTTTTCAGGAAAGTGAGGTTTTCATGAAAAACATTCGTAGCCTGCCCCTTCTTTTCCTTGGCCTTTGCCTCTCGGCGCTCGCAGGGGCACAAGCCGGTGGTACGTTGCTTGTAAAAACCGACATGGACTGCAACTGGAAGCTCGATGGGCAGCCCATGGACCCGCTCAAGCCCGACGACTCCAAGGTCGTTCCTGTCTCGCCGGGCGAACATCTCATCCGGGCCGCTACCACCGATGGGGTGGTCAAAATTCGCATCAAAGTGGAGGTCGATCAGGGCCAGAATACGGTCGAAATCCAACTGAGGAGTCGATACGATCAGAAACTGAAGATGCAACAAGCTGGGACAGCCAGAAAACAAGCCGAGGCCGATGTTGCGCTGCATCCCACCTGGACCGACCCCGACACCGGGCTGATGTGGACCAAGAAGGACAACGGCTCGGATGTTGATTGGAACCAGGCCAGCGCCTACTGCTCCAAATTGCAGCTTGCGGGCTACAAAGACTGGCGTCTGCCCAAATTTGAGGAGTTGCAAGGGATCTATCATCCCAGCGTCAATCTTCAAGCAGTGTATGATTTTGGCGTTATGCACAACATACACGTAAAAGGGAATCTCCAGCTCTCCGGATGGCAATGGAGCAGTTCTCTAGAAGAGGCTCCTGGGAAGACGTTGCAGGTGTTGGGGGTCTTCGATTTCGTCAGGGATACGCAGCCTGGGGAAGGCTTCCCACCCAGCATGACCTATAACAATCGTGCGCTGTGTGTGCGTCGTTCCACAGAATGATGGTTGTGGTTTGATGCTTTGGTCTTTTGTTTCTTTGTTGTTGGAGGGTTTCCATATCCCAGGAAGTTCGCCCAGCCACTAACCAAGGGTGCCCCCGGTCCCTTGTATCTATAGATCAGCAGCATTTTGAGTCAAACTGCTGTAGTGGGGGAGTTGAGAGATCAACTCCCCCGCGGGCGAGCGGCTCCCGTGGTCCCTCTGGTCGAATGACCGTATGC
>Ga0224535_1000039_pt1 | contig 49346 bp, 41 predicted proteins | sample 714E13034metaG_FD_179898 | JGI IMG/M metagenome (GOLD analysis project Ga0224535, IMG submission 179898) | Peat soil microbial communities from Stordalen Mire, Sweden - 717 E1 30-34 | ecosystem: Environmental > Terrestrial > Soil > Wetlands > Peat | place: Sweden: Norrbotten County, Stordalen... | reverse complement strand
AGATCGTCTGCTCGTTGCCTGGGACGTGAATCCCGACACGCTGGATGAGATCAAATCTGGGGTCATCGATTCCACGGTTGCCCAGAAGCCTTTCACCATGGGCTATTTCGGGCTGAAGGCGCTCGACGAGGTCTTCCACGCGCCACCCAAGCTGCTCAGCAAGGACTACAGCGCCGACCCCATGGCGCCCTTCCCGGTCTTTGTCGATACCGGCAGCGCGCTGGTGGACAAAGCCAACGTGGACCTCTACATTGCTGCTGCTGGGAACAAGTAGAGTGGTTGCCGCGAGCCTTACTCCGTTTTGGGCTGGCCAAGGGCGTTATTCTCCTTGGCCAGCTTGACGCGTGCGTTCTCCAGTTTCTTCTGCACCTTGGCCGATTCTGACGGATCTACTTCGGCCAGGGAGGACTTTGCGAACTGCTTGAGCGAAAGTTCCCACTGCGCGACAGCCAGGCGGATGCGGCCGGTCTTCTGGTAAAGGTCGCCAAGGTGGTCATGGACCGTGGCGTCGGCAGCATCGCGCTCGACGGCCTGGCGCAGGTTCACCTCGGCCAGCTCGTACTCGCCCATCTTGAAGTACACCCAGCCCAGCGAATCCAGGTAGGCGCCGTTGACCGGCTCCAGATCGACGGCCTTGCGAATCAGCTTGAGGGCCTCGGGCAACCGAATCCCTTTGTCAGCCAGCATATAGCCAAAGTAGTTGAGGGTCATGGCGCTGGCGGGCTCCAGATCCAGCGCCTGACGGAAGAACTGCTCGGCTGGCTCGAAGTGCTTCTGCCTGTCAGCTAGTGCTCCCCTCAGAAAGAGCAGGTAAGCCCGGTCTCCGTCCTTTGTGGTCAGAGCTTCGGCCTTGTTGTAGGCCTCCTCGGCTTCCTTCCAGCGGCGCAACTCGGTATAGAACTGACCCAGCCGCATCCACACCTGCCGGTCCTCCTTCGCGTCGCCAAGCAGTCCCTTGGTTAGCGAAATCCCCTCTTCAGGCTTGCCTTCTTCCACCAGCGAGCCGGCAAGCATCAGTTTGAGGTTCAGGTTCTTGGGGTTGGCCGCAACAGCTTTCTTGCCAACCTCCGCGGCCTTGTCGAAGAACTTGGCATCGCCATAGGTTTCGACCTGGCCTTCAAAGCCGCTCACCGCCAAATCGCCGCCCATGTCGATCATTTTCTGGTAAGTGGCGATGGCCTCGCTGGTCCTGTTCTGCTCGTGATAGACCGCTGCCAGCCGCTCCAGGAAGATGCCCCGATTGTTCTTCTCTTCATCGGTGTATGCCCCGTTGGCGTGCGAGGTCAGATCCACCATCTTCTCGCAGGACTGCACGGCCTCGTCATAGCGGCCCAGCACGTCCAGCAGCAGCCCCTCATTGTAGCCGGCGTCCAGATTGCCGGGCTCCTTCTTGCGCGCCTTGCGGATGATGGCCAGCGCATCTTCATACTTTCCCTGGCGGCGCTGGATCTCGCCGATGTGAACCAGGGCGCCAACGTTCTCCGGGTCGGCCTCAGCCAACTCCTTGTAATATTTGAGCGCCTCGTCAAGCCGGTTATCACTGAGCAGTGCCTGGGCCAGCGCTTCGATTGCGTGCAGGTCTCCGGGTTCCAGTTCGGCGGCGCGCTGAAAGGCTGCGATGGACTCCTTGGGCTTCTTCAGTTGCTCATAGGCGCCGCCCAGCGCATCCTCCATCTTGGCCGTTCTGTCTGCCACCGGAACCGCCTCGATTGCCTTGGCGGCGTTCTCCATGTCCCCGCTCTCGGCATAAAGGCGGGCCAGGTTCAGCACCACTTCCTCCGCGTCCGGCTCAATTGCTCTGGCGGTCGTGAACTGCTCTTCGGCCTTCTTCTTGTCGTGTTTCACGGTGTAAAGCTGGCCCAGGACCATTCGATCCTCGACGCTCTTCGGCTCCAGCGCGACAATCTTCTCGAACTCCGCGATTGCCTGGTCCAGCACATTGCCGGCGGGCGAGGCGGTGGACGAAGCATTCTGCCCTTCGCTCAGCGTGCGCAGGTAGATGTGCCCCAGCAGCCGGTGCGCGTCCACGTCGCCGGGTGCGCTCTTCAGCAGTTCCCGCGCCGTGCTTTCGGCCTCATGCGCGCGGCCTGTGCGGAAGTACAGATCAGCCAGCGCGTCGTTCAACTCCGGAGAAGTGGGGTCGGCGTTCAACGCCAGCTTGTACTCCTCAATGGCCTGCGTCACGTACTCTGCGCGGCCGTTGGCGGCTTCCTCTTCGTCCAGCCGGGCCAGCGCCAGGTGGTAGTACGCCTGGGCGCGGTCCGGCTCCTTTGCGGCGGCTTCTGGGGCCTTGGCCGCTTCAGCCGTCTTTGCCGGAGCAATCTGGATCGGGCTGGCGACGGGCGCCTTGGCTGGGCTGCCTGGGTTGCTTTGGGCGTGGGCGGGCCTGGCCGGCAGCAAAAAGGAAATTGCGGCGGCAGAGAAGAGCCAAATCGGCAGCAAACGAAGTTTTCTTGTCATCATTCCTGGAATTCCATACTCCTTGAGCCGATCCAATGTGTGAAAACTCTACACAGGAAGAACAGAAAGGCAGCTCAGGCAGCCACTACCAGCAGCTTTACCTGTTATATAGACGATTCTAACCGTCAATGGGCTTGAAAGGTTGCGGAATAACTCTCCGCTATGAAAGGGCACAACTTTTAGCTGTGCCGTAAATGCCGCAAAATCAAAGGGTCCTTTACAGGCTGCGGAAAAACTCATACGCAGAGGCAAGAAGTGTCAGGGCACGACTTCAGTCGTGCCGTAAGTCATTGTAAACAAATTGAGGGCTTTAGCCCCTGCGGGATGTCTTTCGCACTTCTCGCCTGGGAGCAGACCTGTTTCCGCAGCCTGCGAAGCCATGCCTGTCATGAGCGCCGGTATTCACGCAGTCCTTCAGAATCTTCATTGCTTCTCTTCTATCGAATCCCCAGAAACTTGTGAATCTGCAGGCTCAATCGCCAGCGCGGATGCTCCAGGCAGTAGCGCACGGCTAGCTCTGTATTGGCGGCGCGGTCGGCTCCGTCCATCGGCTGCAAAAAGAAATGCCGGAAAGCGAGCCGTTCAAACTCCGCAGGGTCCGTTTCCGGCTGAGGATAGACCAGCTTCAACTCGTCCCCGCTGCGCTGCACAAGCTGGGCTCCAGCCTTGGGGCTGACGCAGAGCCAGTCCACGCCTTCCGGCGCAGCAATCGTTCCGTTGGTTTCCACGGCAATTTCAAAACCGCGCGCGTGCAATGCGTCAATCAGTCCAGCATTCAGTTGCAGCAACGGATCGCCGCCCGTGCAGACGACGAAGCGCTTGCCCCGAGAGTCGTTTGCGGGCCATTTCTGTTCGATGGCCTCAGCCAGGGCTTCAGTGGAATCGAACTTCCCGCCGCCCGGCCCATCCACGCCGACAAAATCCGTGTCGCAGAACTTGCAGACAGCCGCGGCCCGGTCGGCCTCGCGCCCCGACCAGAGGTTGCATCCGGCAAAGCGGCAAAAGACAGCCGCCCGGCCTGCCTGCGCCCCTTCGCCTTGCAACGTGTAAAAGATTTCCTTTACTGCGTAGCTCATCTCAAGCAATCCCACAAACTCTGGGTGCCTCAGCTCTCGTTTTTGGGAGCTGGGAAACCACGAACCCAAACCATCGCTCGTTCATTGAGAAGCCGGACCGCTCCTGTACTTCAGCGGGTCCTCGATTCCATTCTCGTGGAATCCCTTCCGTCTCAGCAGGCAGGAATCGCACTCTCCGCACGGCTCGCCCGTGGGCGAGGGGTCGTAGCAACTGCTGGTCAGCCCGTAGTCCACGCCCAGCTCGATGCCTCGTCGCACAATCTCAGCCTTGGTGAGCGCGATCAGCGGCGTGTGAATCTTGAGCGCCTGGCGGCCTTCCACCCCGGCTTTGGTCGCAAGGTTGGCCATCTTCTCGAAGGCCTCGATAAACTCCGGCCGGCAGTCCGGGTAGCCCGAATAATCCAGCGCGTTGACGCCGATGAAAATGTCGCTCGAACCCAGGACTTCAGCCCACGCCAGCGCGAACGAGAGAAAGATCGTGTTGCGCGCCGGGACGTAAGTGATGGGAATGCCGTGGCCCATCTCGCCGGTGTCGCGGCCCTTGGGAACCGCGATGTCGGCGGTCAGCGCCGAGCCGCCAAAGACGCGCAGGTCGATGGCCGCAATGCGATGGTCGGCAACTCCGATGGCTGCGGCCACGCGCCGCGCGGCTTCCAGCTCAATCACGTGCCGCTGGCCGTAGCCGAACGAGAGCGCGTACAGTTCGTAGCCTTCGCTCCTGGCAATGGCCAGAACCGTGGACGAGTCCAGCCCCCCGCTCAACAGCACGACCGCTCTTTTCGGTTTCGTTTCCATTACTTCAGATCCCCGCCCTTGCCGATGTCCATCGAGGCCGGAATCGGATTGTTCTCGTCGATGTAGGCATCGATGCACTGTTGAAGCAGGCCCTTGGCTTCCAGAATGAACTCGATTGCATCGCGCCCCGCGCCCTGGCCGCCGGGGTGGGGCGTGACGTAATGGGCCTCGGCCTTCACCCGCTCGCGCGCGTTGGCCACGGCCACGGCAAAGCCGCACTGGCGCATGACCGGCAGATCGATGTCATCGTCGCCCACATAGGCGATCTCCTCCAGCGTCACGCCTTCCTTCTCCATGATCTCGCGCACCGGGCGCATCTTGAAGGCCTCGCCCTGGTAGACGAATTCCAGCTTCAGATCGCGCGCGCGCAGGGCCACCGTCTCCGAAACCCGCTTGGTGATGATGCCGCACTTCACGCCGCCCAGCCGCGCCAGTGAAACGCCCGCGCCGTCATGAGCGCTGTAGCCCTTCGCCTCGATCATTTTGGTGGTGACGGCGCCATGGGGCGAGACAAACGGAACCGGAATGATCCAGATGTTTCCGTTGGTCAGAACGCCATCGACGTCGAAGAGAATGATTTTGATGCGCCGGGCGCGATCTTGCGCGGAGAGTGTCATGTCTTGATTTTACCGTTTGAGGCGCGTGAATCTCCAATCCTCGACGTTTTCCGCTTAGCGGCAAGACATTTGGGTGCCCCATCCTTTTCGCGTTCTATGCGGAAAGGGTGGGAAACCAATGCTGTTGGCAGTTCATTGAGGCGCGGCAGTAGCTGCAGCCACAGCCTCTTTTACCAGCACAACAAAACGCGGAAAGGCGAAGCTGCCGGCCGCGTCGTCGATCACGTTCAATTGGCAGAGATACTGCCCCGGCTTCAATCCGGCCAGCGGCACTTCCAACTCGATAGCCACCGCGTCGCGCCCTGCCACATTCACGGCTTTGGCCTGCACCAGTGGCGTTTCATAAACCTTTGTCGAGCCTTGGATCAGTTCCAGGCTGCTCAGCAGGTTGATCCCCGGCTTCGTCCCTTTGGGCTGGTTTTCCGCCGGCTTTTCGTGCGCCGGAGAGTAGATTTCGTAGAGCAGATAGAGGTGCTGGTCCTGGCGGAAGACGTGGCTGATGTTGGGCACATACTCTTGCCCGCCGCGCACCAGGGGAGTCTCCTTCTTGCTCGGCTGGCGCATGGAGGCGAGCAGGATCGAACTCATCTGGATTTGTTTTTGCGGAAGTGGCGCCTTCTTCATCTCCGGCAGCGTGATGTCGGCCTCGAACGAGCCCATGCGCCCCGTCTGGTTTTCGCGCACCACAAACTTCAGGTGATACTTGCCCGGCGGCAGGTTGAAGCTGGTGGTGTACTGGATGTTCTTCTGCCGCGCCTGCAAGGACGGATCGAGATTGAGCTTGACCGTCTCGCGCGCGTTGCCGATGGGCCGCTTCCCCTCGTCGATCACGGTGCCAATGATGTCCAACGTGGCCTTGTCCTTGTCGCCGCCCTTCACGAAGGGAATCTGCGAGCCGGGCACGATCAGCGAAACCGGCACAAAGAAGCGGTTCTCGTCGAGGCGGAAATAGAGCGCGTCCAGATAGACAGCCATGTCCGTGGCTGGCAGATCGCTGGCCATCTGCTCTGCCAGTTCGTGTTCGCGGTCTTCCTTGCCAGAGTGCTGAAAGTCCGCCGGCGCATAGTAGCCTGGCCGGTATTCGAGCTTCAGCTCCGGCCGGTTCACCTTGATAGTCAGCTTGCGGAAACGGCCGTCGCGCAGCGGGTTCGAGCTGTGGAAGCCGATGGCGTAGTAGGCCGAGCTGTCGCGCTGCACCTGCGCGAAGGCCGGAGCAAAATCATTGGAATCGAAAAACGCCTTGCCGCCGGTGTCGGAACTGAGCGTGCCCATCACTTCTTGCGTGGCAAAGTTCGCGTTCATGTTGCTTGTCAGCGCGCCGCCGTTGAAGGCGCCGGTTCCGCGCAGGCTGCCGGTGGAGGCATCGCCCAAGGGCGTTATCGCCTGCAAGCCGCGCGTGTCCACGCTGTAGATGGTCAGGTTCGAGCGCACCGCCGCGTTGATGGCCGCCCGCAACGAAGCCTGGTTCTCAATGCCGTCGCGTGAGATTCCGCCGGAAAAGTAGAGCAGCGATTTCTTCTCCGTAATCTTTTCGAGCGACTTGGCCACGGCCCTCAGCGCGAAAAGCTCGCGGTCGGTGTTGAGGTCGTTGTATTCGCTTTCGTCGGGCGTGTAGCCGGTCGAGTCTTCCACCTGATTCGAGTTGGCCGTCGCGCCCTCGGCAAAGCCCTCGCCCTCGGTGCCGTTGTAGACGGCGACCTCATGGGTGAGCGCGTTTTTGTCAGCGGTAAAGTCCTGGTCCACTTTGAGCGTGTCGCCCAGCGAGACCAGCGCCACCAGGTCCGCGGGCTGCATCTTGTTGCGCAAAAACTCCTGCGCCGCCTCGACCGCGCGATCCAGATCCTCCGGCTGCATCGAGGTCAGGTCGAAGAACATCACGATCAGCCGGTGATTGCGCAGCTCCTCGGGGCTTGTGACGACGGCAGCCTTGCTGCCGCTGGCCCCCGCGGCCAGTCCGCTCACCGTGGCCTCCTTGAGCGGCGTGGCCATCTCCACGGTTTCAAAATCGAAGGTGGAAAGTTGCTGCCGCTTGCCGTTCTCGTAGATGCTGAAGTCGCTAGACTTGAGCCCACGCACCAATTCGCCGGTCTTCCGGTCGCGCGCCACCACGTTGGTCAGCACCAGGTCGCCGCTCATCTTCAGCACGAGTCCGCCCTGCGGCGTGTTCGAAATCTGCCCGGTGGAAGCCTGCGCGTCCTGGGCCTGACCAGAGCTTTGCGCCGCCGCCGGCTGCGTGCCCGCAAACACCAGCGCCGCAATCCCCGCTCCGATCTGTCGCGCCCAACCCTTCATGCATTTCCTTCCAGTGCAATCTCGCTAAGTTTCCAACTCCGCAAACTCCGCAAACCCGCTGGGTGCCCCATCCTTTTCGCGTTTTTTTGCGAAAAGGGTGGGAAACCGCGAACCTTGCATTTGCATCCGGTTCTGCTCGTCAAAATCTAAACCTCGCCGTAAACTGAAACGCCCGCATCAAGCCAGTCGAAGTCACCTGTCCAAAGGTCGGCGAAGCCTTGTTGGTATCCACGCCCGCATACTGCACAGTATTGAAAACATTGTTGGCAGTGGCGCGAAACTCCATGCTGCGCGTGTTGCCCATCTGCATCGTCTTCGAGAGTGACATATTGTCGGAGACCGTCCCCGGCCCGGCAATCGAGTTGCGCGAGGCCGTGCCGTAAACGTCGCACGGGTAGCTGGCGTCAGCGGCTGTGGGCTGCGTAAAGGCCGCGGTGTTGAACCATTCCTTCAGGGAGCCGCCCCCGGCTGCGAGCGACTTTGTGTAGTCCCGGTTGGGACGCAGGGAACCGGCCGTGCCGCACGCAACGCTTGATGCCGCCGCCTGATAGCTCGGCGTCAGCGGCGTTCCCGTGGCAAAGGTAAAGCTGCCGGAGACGGAAAATCCCTCCAGAATGTGGGCGCCAGCGCCGCTCGACACCCAGGTCTTGTCCTTGCCGAAGGGCAGCTCATAAAGATAACTTCCGCTGACCCTGTGCCGCTGGTCGAAGCTCGAGTTACCTTCCTCGGCCTTGAGGTCCTGCCAGTTCTGCGCCACCACAGTTGAGGTGCCGCCTACCGAACCTGCATCGTCAATCGAGTGCGAATATTGGTAGTTCGCGCCCAGCGAAATGCCGCTGCTGAGCCGCTTGTTCACGCGCAGCGTTCCCGCGTTGAAGTTGGAGAAGGCCGCGGACTGCTCGTAATTGAAGACGTGGCCTGAGGTGTCGGTCTCGGGGCTGCTCGCGGTTGCGCGCGGCGCGCTCGTGATGTCCAGGTTGCTGCCCTTTGAGCCGTTGTAGCCCATATTCAGCACCACGTTCCAGGGCAGCGTCTTCTGGATGTCGAGGTTCCATACCTGCACATAGGGCAGGCGATAGTGCGGGTCGAGCGCGTAGCTGCCCACCGTGTCTGGCGCGCCAAATCCGTTGCTCAGGGTCAAGTCTCCAGCGTTCACCGCTTCGTTGGTCTGCTCGTTCACAAACGCCGGCTGATTCACCATCGGCTGCCGGGCCATCGTCGAGGCAAATGTGCCGTACTGGCCCACGGTGTAATTGAGGGCGTACCCGGCTCTCACCACGGCCTGCCTGGGCAGCCGCAGCGACAGGCCAAAGCGTGGCGCAAAGGCTGTGCGGTATGGGAAGACCAGCGAATCCGGTAGCTTGCCGTTGTAAGTTCCCGCGCCTCCGGCTTGCACTTCGTCGGTCACGGCGAACTGCGCGGGAAGACTGGCATTTGCCGCGGGGTTTGTATCCACCATGCCCAGGCGGCCATACTTTTCCGTATAGGGCGCGAAGAACTCGTAGCGCAGGCCATAGTTCAGCGTCAGATTCGGCCGCACGCGCCAGTCGTCCTGGGCATACATGTCCATCACGTTGTCGCGCAGGTAGCTCTTGCCCGCGGCCGCGTCGATCGTCGTTTCCTGCGGCAGCCCCAGCAGAAAATCCGCCAGCGGCGAACCGGTTGCCGTGGGCGCGGCCGGATCCTCGGTGAACAAGCCCGAGAAGGTAAAGGTCCCTGTGGCGTTTGACCCGCCCAGAAAGTCGCGATGCACGCGCCTGTAATCGCCGCCGAAGCGGAAGTTGTGCCTGGCGTGAATCCAGCTCAGCGTTTCGGAGACGGAGATGGTTTGCGACAGCGAGAAGCTGGGCTGCTGCTCGCTGAGTCCCTGAATGTCGCCCAGAACCACGTTGGGCAGGCCGTAATTCAGTGGAGCGCTGTTGATTCCGCCGATGCCAAGGCTGCTTGCGGCGTCGGTCTTGTTGGTGAAAAAATTCGTCGCGTGGCTTGTGCTGCGATTCCAGTTCGCGTTGAAGATGTTGGTCAGCTTGTGGTAGCCCAGCGTGTAACCGGCTTGCAGCGAGTTCGATTCCGAGGAGCTTTTGCCGCCCAACTGGGGAAAGATGTTCACGTTGTCCGAGGCCGAGTCCGTCCAGTTGTAGTTGAAGTTGATGCTCTGGCGCAGCCCCTGATTCTGTGTTCTGCGTCTTCCGTCGCCAAACAGCGTCGCGTTCTTTCCGAGGCTGCGCATGTAGCGCACGCCGGCCTGCGTCGAGTTCGACTGCGCGGTGGTCAGAAAGTGGTAGTTCTGCGTGTAGCCGGCTAGATTCGGCGCGGGAAAATACTTGAGCAGTTCCGCTGCCTGAGGGCTTACCGGAACCTGATTGTTGGCGTAAGCCTGTCCTTTGGTTTGGTTGTACAGGGCGGGCAGGCCGGTTAAATCGCCGGATCTCTGGTCATAGGTTCCGAAGCTGCCATCCGTGGGCACGGTGGCGTACTCGTCCAGCGGATTCGAGCTTCGCTGGCCGCTGAGCGTCAGGAAGACCGTGTCCTTGCCGCTGGGCTTCGTCACTCCCGGCAGGTAAGGCGCGCTCATGAAGGTGAGGCCGAAGCGGTTGGTGCCAGAGGCTGGCTGCTCCTGCGACTGGCCTTGAAGGCTGAACGGCTGCGCATTCAGCGCCGAATTGCTTCCCATCCAGAAGATGGCCCCATGCGGCTGCCCGGGATTGAAGCCGCGGAAGTTGCCGCGCCCGCCGCCAAAACCACCCGCCCCGCCAAAGCCGCCCGGCCCTCCTCCGAAAAGGCCGCCTCCAGGGCCGCCGAAGTTCCCGCCTGCTCCGCCCTGGGCGCGCATCGTCTCTATCCCATCGCGCATCCGGTCCATGTCCATGCCAGCCAGGGGGCTTACCGTTCCCGTCTGGCCGCTGATGGCCACCGAATCGCCGCTGAAGTCGGAGTTCGCGGCAATCGATGGCAGCGCCGCGCCCGCCGCGCCGGAGACGCCGGCCTGGGTTTCGGTGTCGGTAGCCAGCGCGCTCATCAGGCTCAGGTTCTGCGCGCCATTCGCGGCCAGTTGCCGGATGGCTGACGCGCTGCCTCGCTGCCTTGCTGCTTCGCTTTCCTGCCGGGCTGCCCGCGAGGCCAGCACCAGTTCAAAGCTGACCGTCTGGTCGCGGCTCCCAGCTTTGAGCGCTGCCTCCTGAACGCCGGTTGCGAAGGCCGCAAATTGGGTGCGGACCACATAGCGGCCATCTTGTGGAATCGTCAGCGACCAGGCGCCGGTAATGTCCGTGGTGGTTTGGAAGCGTTTGCCGCTGATCGAATTCTGGGCGATTACGCTCACGCCGGGCAGCGGAATATTGCCGCTCTTGACCGTGCCATGCAGCCTGCCGCCGGACGCCTCTGGCGCGGATAAACCCTGCGCAGCCAGTTCACTGGCGGCAGCCGTGCTTGCAGGCGCAACGGGCCCGGCCGGACGCGCGGCTGGCAACTGGGCCAGGGCAACAAGACCGCCAGCCACAACAACTCCCGCCACAACCGCCCATCGCATCATTCCTCGCCGCATTGACGCTCCCCGCCACTTCGCACTCGTGCTTGTTCAGACGGCTCGCACGCCGCGAAGGTTTACGGCCAATCGCCTTTGGCCGGATACTACGCGCGTGAATCTAAAACTCCAGATGGCGCAGTCTGCACGAACCCGTTTTCTGTGCTTCAGTGACCTTGGTCATCTGGGCGCGATGAAAGCCCTTGCATTCTCTTCCTGCCCATGTTAACTATTATGTCAATAATCTATTGATTGCTACCATGCAAGTAAACTCCGGTAGCCGTCGAACAGGATCTCTTCCATGATGAAGATCGGCACTGCCATCCGCGCTCAACGGCTGCAAAAGGGGCTTTCCCAGGGCGACATCGAAAAGAAGACCGGCTTGCTGCGCTGCTATCTCTCGCGCGTCGAGAATGGCCATACGGTGCCTTCTCTCGACACGCTGTCGAAGATTGCGCGCGCGCTCGATCTGCCCATCACCCAGTTCTTCGCCGACGATTCGCTGAGCCATCAGACCAGCATGAGGAAGCTCTCCGACGAGGAGATGCGCTTTCTCACCCAAATCCGCCGCTACTCCGCGAATCTGAACGAGAGCGACCGCAAGCTGCTGCTGGCGATGGTCAAGAAGTTCGCCGCCACGGCGACGCGGTAAACGGCCGCCCATCGCGCCCTATACGTCGTTGCCCAGGTGGAAGATGGGCTCGGCGCCGTGTCCGCCTGCAATCAGAGTCTGCTCCTCCGCCGCGCTTAGCGGCTTGAAACTCTGCGCCACATCCATCGCCAGCCGGAAGTAGCGTCCGTCTCCTGGCGGGATGGCTGCGGTGATTGCGTGGCCGAGGGTCCAGCGCAGGCCCAGCGAAGCCTCTTCGGGATAAGCCGCCGGCTCGTACCAGCACTTGGCAATGGGATGATTCTGCCTCTGTTCGGCGGGCCAGGCGGTCTTGGCCATCGCCTTCAGGGCCAGAATTCCGATCTTCTTTTCCAGCGCGCGCTTCAGAATCTGCGGGCCAAAGTTGGCTTGGGTAAAGAGAACCCAGTTGATCGGGAACAGGATCGTGTCGAAGTTGTAACGCTCCATGGCGGCCAGCGCGGTCTCCGCCGAGTGGACCGAAAAGCCGATGTAGCGGATCTTGCCTTCCTTCTTCGCCGCTTCCATGGTCTCGATTGCGCCGCCGGGGCCCAGCGCCTTGTCCAGATCGGCCATCTTGGTCAGCGCATGAAACTGGTAGAGATCGAAGTGGTCAGTCTGCAGCCGTTTGAGGGACTCTTCCAGCTCCGCCCGCGCGGTTTCCTTCGTGAAGCCATCTGTCTTGCAGGCCAGGAAGCTCTTGTTCCGATAGGGCTTGAGTGCCGGTCCCAGCCGCTCCTCGGCGTTGCCGTAGCTGGGCGCAACGTCGAAGTAGTTGACGCCGCGGTCAACGGCCTCAGCCACAATGTTGGCGGCCGCGCCGGTCTCCTCGTTCATCACCACAATTCCGCCGAATCCGATGATCGAAAGCTCTTCGCCGGTCTTGCCCAGCGCGCGGCGGGCGATAGGCGCTGTCGGTGGAACCGATGCGCCGGCCCGGCTGGTGGCGGCAGCGGCAGCGGCGGTGATGACGGCATGTTTGAGAAATAAGCGGCGTTCCATGGTTTGCCTCCAGGAGTTCAAGAAAACGGTCAGCTTGCAGGGAAGTATTCTCGCACGGAATGTGGCCTCTGTGATGCGCTCTATCGCGGCAACTGGGCCAGATAGAAGCCAAAGAGCACCAGGATCCCCACCACTAGCACAATTGCGATGCGGCGGCGGAAGAGAAAAAGGTCGCGAGGCGAGCCAATCAGGGGCACCATCGGCGCCGCAAAGAGCAACCCGCTGCTAAAGCCGCCCAGGTGGGCCATGTTGTCGATCTGCAGTCCGGAGTGCGCCACCATCGTGCCAAAGCTGATGGAGAAGCCGAGCACCAGGTTGATGGCGGCAAAGTAGATTACCGACCGGCGCAGCTTGTGCAGCTCCAGGGCTGGCACCGGCAGCCGGTGGGATTTCAGCAGGATAATCAGCGCTCCGGCGATGCCGAAGACGGCTCCCGACGCGCCCGCGCCAACCGGGAAAACGCCTATATCATGAAACTTCACCCAGTCAGCGTTGCACCACCACCAGTTGACGAAAGTGGATAGCAGGTTGCCGCCCGCCCCTGTGAGTATGTAGACCTCCAGCAAGCCCGCTGAACCCATCAGCGGCTCGGCCAGCAATCCCAGATTCCACAGGCACCACATATTCGTGGCCAGGTGCAGAATGCCCACGTGTACAAACATCGCGGTCACGATGCGTATCCACTCGCTGTTGACCAGCACGCTGCCGGCATTATCGGCGCCGAAATTGAGCAACTGGTCTGCGCTGGGGCTCATGGGTTTGACCCCATGCAGTGTCATAGCCAGAAAAACCAGGCAGTTGATGCCGACCAGCAGGTAGGTGGCTGGCGCATACGCCCAAGAAGGCCGCGGTTTGCGGACCGGCTGCGGCTGCGGATTGAAGCCGTCCTGCGGAGACAGATACTCCGGTTCTGGAGTGGGGGGGGAACTTCCCATATCTCAACTCTAATGCATTTTCGGCATCCTCGCAGGCTGACGCCCTTTCTTTTGACAGCCAAGAACCGCTGTATCGTCCCTCGATCTGCCCCTTTGCAGCGCCATTCGATGTACTCTGGTGTTTAGCCTTTGCCAATTTGGCGCGGCAAGCAACGATGCAAAACAAAGGCCCACAAAAGGAGTGGAATCGTGAGTTCAGTGGTGGTTTCGGAGAAAGTGATTCGGCGGGCGTTGCTGAGCGTGACCGACAAAACCGGTCTGGCGGAGTTTGCCCAGGTGCTGGCGAGTTTCGGCGTGGAGCTGGTTTCCACCGGCGGCACGGCGCGGGCGCTGCGTGAGGCAGGGTTGGCCGTGAAAGACATCAGCGAGCTGACAGGCTTCCCTGAGATGCTGGACGGCCGCGTGAAGACTCTTCACCCCAAGGTCCACGGCGGTCTGCTCTACAAGCGTGGCAACCCGGAGCATGAGGCTGCCGTGGCCGCGCATGGCATCGAGCCTATCGACATGGTTGTGGTGAACCTCTACGCCTTCGAGAAGACCGCAGCCCAGCCCGGCGTCGCCTTCGGCCACCTGATCGAGAACATCGACATCGGCGGGCCGTCCATGGTCCGTTCCGCGGCCAAGAACTTTGAAGACGTGGCCATCGTCACCAGCGTCGCCGATTATCCGGTCCTCATTGAAGAACTGAAAAGCGCCCACGGTGCCCTGTGCCGCGTAACCCGCTGGCGGCTGGCGAAGCAGGCCTTCGCTCTCACCGCGGCCTATGACTCGGCCATCGCCAATACACTTGACCGCATTGCCGAAGCCCCCGCTCCCGATTTGCCCGCCGCGCCGGACAGCTCGAGCCTGCCTGCCACGCTGCGCATCAACATGCCCCTCGCGCAGCCCTTGCGCTACGGCGAAAATCCCCACCAGCGCGCCGCCCTCTATTCCGACGGCTCCGGCCTCGGCGTCGCCGGGGCTCGCCAGCTTCAGGGCAAGGAACTCAGCTTCAACAACCTCGTCGATCTGGATGCCTGCTGGGCTCTGGCCGAGGAGTTTCCATCCGGCGAGTCTGACCCGGCCGCTGTCATCATCATGAAGCACACCAACCCCTGCGGCGCGGCCACCGGCTCGACGATCCTCGAAGCCTACACCAAGGCTCTGGCCTGCGATCCGGTCTCGGCTTACGGCGGTGTACTCGGCATCAACCGCGAGGTGGACATCGAAGCCGCCGAGGAGATCGCCAAGCTCTTCGTCGAGGCCATTGCCGCCCCGGCATTCTCGCCCGCGGCCCGTGAGCGCTTTGCCCGCAAGAAGAACCTGCGCCTCATTGAGGTTCACGCCGCGCCGCCCAGCTTTGTGGTCAAAAACGTCTCCGGCGGCCTGCTTGTGCAGGACGCCGACACCGGCCACGTCACCGCATCCGAACTGAAAGTCGTCACCAGGCGCCAACCCACGGCCGAGGAAATACAGAGCCTCCTGTTTGCCTGGCGCGTCTGCAAGCACGTCAAGTCCAACGCCATCCTTTATGCCAAAGACGGCCAGACCCTCGGTGTCGGCGCGGGGCAAATGAGCCGCGTGGATTCAGCCCGCTTCGGCGCCATGAAAGCCGTCCTGCCGCTGAAGGATTGCGTTGCCGCCTCCGACGCTTTCTTCCCCTTCGCCGACGGCCTTGAAGCCGTCGCCCAGGCCGGTGCCACCGCCGTCATCCAGCCCGGCGGCTCCGTGCGCGACGACGAAGTCATTGCCGCCGCCGACAAACTCGGCATGGCCATGGTCTTCACCGGCATCAGGCACTTCCGGCACTGAGTTTTCCGCAAGCACCACAAATGCTCGGTGCCCCATCCTTGCGCCTTTCTTCTGGCGCAAGGGTGGGAAACCACGAACCCTGAATTGCCGTCTGCGCCTTTGCAATTGCTCTGCCGCTTCTCCGCGCCCTCCTTTCCTGGGCCTGTGCTCGTACGTGGCCGGAACCGCACCCCATCCTCCCCATCGGCTCCAGCATTTGCCGCAAACCCCAACCGCCCGCCCCGTTTGTTCGATACACTATCAATACGAAGCTTTTTCCCCGTTTTTCGCGTCTTTGTAAGAGCGAAGTTTTTCAGCTTTGCAGCCCTTCGTTGAGAGTAGAACGACTTTGATGTCCCCAAATTCTTCAAGCACCAGTTCGATTCGCTTCTGCGCCCCCGCCCTGCGGCTGGCTCTGGCGGTTTTGTGCGCCGGCTTGTTTGCGGGCGCGCTGGCCGCGCAGAACGCCTCTCCATTCCAAGGCAGCGTGACGCAGGGCGAGCTCTCGGCGCAGCCCGTCGCCCTCACCCTCGACGACGCCATCCAGCGCGGCCTCAGGGCCAACCTGGGCGTCATCCTCAGCGGCGCCCAGACGGCAGCGGCGCGCGGCGAACGGCTCAGCCAGTTGCAATCCCTTCTGCCTTCGGTGGACTTCAATGCCAAGTCGTCCGTGATGCAGGAAGACCTGCCCGCCGAGGGGATGCGCATCAAGGGCTTTCCGACAATACTCGGTCCGTTTGGATTCACCGACCTGCGCGCCTCGCTCAGTTGGTCGCTGGTCGATGTGGCTTCGCTGCGCAATTACCTGGCCGCCCGCCACAACTTCGCCGCCGCCCAGCTCTCCGCCCAGGATGCGCGAGAGCTGGTGGTGCTCGTCGTGGGCAACGCCTACCTGCTGGCCCTGGCCGATGAAACCCGCGTCTCCAGCGTGGAAGCCCAGGTGGCCACCGCTAAAATCTCGCTCAATCAGGCCGCTGCCAACCACCAGGCCGGCACGGCGCCGCTCCTCGATGAGCTGCGCGCCCGCGTCGACTCGCAGTCTCTGGAGCAGCAGTTGATCGTGGCCCGCAACGCGCTGGAAAAGGACAAGCTCTCCCTGGCCCGCACCATCGGCCTTCCTTTGGCGCAGAGTTTTACCCTGGCCGACAAGGCCCCCTACGCGGTCTTCGATCAGATTGACTTGGAGCAGGCCATTCGCCAGGCTCACGCCAACCGCAAGGATCTGGCCGCCATGGTCGAGCAGGCAAAAGCCGCCGGCGAGCAGCGCAAAGCCGCCACCGCCGGCCGGCTGCCCACTCTCGTCTTCAATGGCGACTATGGCGACATCGGCGTGAATCCCAATACCTCGCACGGCACCGGCGACGCCTCCGGCACGCTCAGCGTTCCGCTCTTCAAGGAGTTTGCCCTGCGCGGCGAGGCGCAAGTGGCTCAGGCGCAACTGGACACCGCGCAAGCCAAATTGAGCGACAAGAACGCCCAGGTGGACGCCGATGTGCGCGACGCCCTGCTGGACATTGAATCAGCGCAAAAGCAGGTCGCCGTGGCCAGTTCCTCGGTCGAGCTGGCCAATGAAGCGCTCAGCGAGGCGCAGCAGCGCTACGCCAACGGCGTTAGCGACAACCTCGCCGTCAGCCAGGCCCAGCAGTCCGTGGCCCAGGCCAACGATCAGTACGTGACCAGCCTCTACCGGCACAACGTAGCCAAGCTCAGCCTGGCTCGTGCGCTCGGCGCGGGCGAAAGCTACAAGAATTATCTGGGAGGAAAGTAACTGTGGCGGATAACTATCCAGCACCAACCCAAGCCGATCTCGAAGAGGAAATTGAGAACCCGCAGCCGCGCTCTCGCCGAAAGGTCATTCTTGCCGTTGTGGTCGTAGTCCTCGCGCTGGTTGCCGTCGCTATCTGGTGGCATTCCACTTATAGCGAAGACACCGACGACGCGCAGGTCAACGGCCATCTGATTCAGGTCAGCTCCCGCATCTCCGGCCAGGTTCTCAAGGTTGACGTGGATGAGAACCAGCTGGTCAACAAAGGCGACGTGATCGCTGAGCTGGACCCCGGCGACTATCAGGTTGCGGTCGAGAAGGCCGAAGCCTCTCTGGCCAGCGCTCAGGCCAATGCCGCCGCTGCCAGCGTGAATGTGCCCATCACCGCCGTCAACACTGGCACGAATCTCAGTTCCGCTGACTCCAATCTGAGCGGTTCTCGCGCCGGCACCGAGCAGGCGCAGCAGCAGTTGGACGCCGCGCGCGCCCGCGTCTCTCAAGCCAAGGCCAACAGCACCAAGGCCGCTGCCGACCTTGAGCGCTACAAGCCGCTGGTCGCCAAGGACGTCATCAGCAAGCAGCAGTTTGACGCCGCCGTGGCCGCGGCCGATGCCTCCAATGCAGGGCTCAACGACGCCCGCGCCACCGAGCGCGCCGCTGAAGAAGGCGTGAAGGTGGCTCGCGAGCGCGAATCGCAGGCCGGGGCGCAGTTGAAGTTTGCCCAGACCGCCCCGCAGCAGGTGGCTGCGCAGAGCGCCCGCGCCAAGCAGGCCGTGGCCCAGGTGGCTCAGGCTCAGGCCGAGCTCGATCAGGCCAAACTCAACCTCAGCTATACCAAAATCGTCGCTCCCGCGGCCGGCATCATCACCCGCAAGAGCGTCGAAATCAACCAGAACCTCGCCCCCGGCCAGAACCTGCTCACCCTGGTCTCGCTGGAAGGCCTGTGGGTCACCGCCAACTTCAAGGAAACCCAGCTCCAGCACATGTCCGCCGGGCAGTCTGCCGAAATCGAAGTGGACGCAACCGGCAAGACCTATCACGGCAAAGTGACCCAGATCGGCGGCGCAACCGGCTCTGTGCTCTCCCTTTTCCCGCCAGAAAACGCCACCGGCAACTACGTCAAGGTTGTCCAGCGCGTCCCGGTCCGCATCGACTTCGCCAATCTGCCCGGCGAAGACCCCAACCACCTCCTGCGCCCCGGCCTCTCGGTCGAGCCCAAGGTGAGTGTGAAGTAGCAAGCAGTTCACCCGCGGTGCGGCAGCAACGCGGGTGAACCGATCTCAATGTTCCAGTGCAACCTCGATGTGCCTGTGAATCGTCTGCGGCTTCGCGGCGCCGCACTTGGTTAGTGCTGCGTCCTCGCACTCCCGGCCGCTCGTCACCACCGGGTTGTCCATGCTCGCGGAAAGGACTCTGCCGTCCGCCGTGCTTACGGTGATGGTGACGTCAAAAGTTTCCTTGCCCGCTGCCGCCTCGTACTTTCCCTCTTTTGTCTTCGTTACTTCTACCCAGTTGTTTGGCGTGTTCGCCACCGGAGCCTGCATCCACTCCGCCGGAAACTGCAGATTGGGATTGGCCGGCGGAACATGGTGAACGACCACGGTGGCCGTCTGCTTCGCCTGATCGATCGACTGTAGATTCAGATCGAAGTCGATGTGATCCTTTCCAACCAGCACCCGCGTTCCGTCTGCCCATGAGCTTGTTTGCGGGTTGGGCACGTAAAAGTGATCTCCAGCGTGCTGCAGAATTCCGATCTTGTTCATGATCCACAGATCCAGGTAGAAGGTCATCAGATCCGTAATCGGCCCCACCATCTTCGAGTCCACTTTGCTTAGATCGGGCATGGAAGGCGCCCAATTTGGATCGAGCGAAAGTGGCTCGACAAACTGGGCCATCTCCGGCGTCAGCGTGTAGGGCTGCCCGTTGGACGTCATCCCCGTCCAGCGAAACTCCTCGATATAGACGCCATTGGCCGTCTTCTTCACCGTGCCAGTGGCTTCGGCCGTGTAATGCCAGGCGTCATTGACGCCGGTCATGTGGTAGGTGAGCGTCTCCCCCTCGCGGTAGTGGCGCGTGAGAGGGCCGCTGCCCGGTGTGGGCATTTGCGCGGGCATAAGCGTGCAGCCAAGTAGAACTGCCAGGGCGGCGAACGAGTATTTCATTGTGTTTTCCTCAGAATGCCTTCGGTGAAGAACTGCGTTTGTTGGTGAACCACCTGTGCGGTTTGCTGAAACGGCGGCCCCTCGACGGCCCACAGAGCCGTCAGGCCCAGGTGCATGGTCTTGAAGCTCAGGATGAGTTGCGGAAGATCGATGTCGGCCCTGATCGCTCCCCTCTGCTGAAGCGTGCCGAAAAGCGTCTGCAGTGGCGGGTCGATGTACTGCTGCATCTCCACCATGTAAGGAAGGAAGCTCTCGGTATTCATGAACATCTGCGCCAGGAACACGCGTACAAAGGCGTGATAGGGCTCCTTCAACCGGAAGTGCAGAAGAATGTAATCGGCAAGGATGCGGCCCACCGGCTGCTCTGCTGGCCTGAAGCTGGCAATAGTGGGCGCCATGCGCGCCTCCAGATCGGCCATGAACGCCACCACGATGCCTTCTTTTGTGGCGAAGTAGTCGTAAATGGTCCCTTTGCCCACATCGGCAGCCGCTGCAATCTCGTCGACCGTCACAGCGTCCAGGCCGCGCCGCGAAAAAAGGTCAATCGCCGCGGACAATATCCGGGCTCGGGCCTCGATCTTCTTCCGTTCACGCCGAGATTCGACTGCGGTCATATATGACCATAGTCATAATACGGCCCGTCTCGCCTGTCAAGAAAAATCTGTTACCTTTATAAAGTATTCATGATAATGCACTTAAATACGTAAGTTCGAAAGAGCCGTGTACCCCACCCATATTTTTCATCTTCATTCCCCCACCATCGAGGGGTGCCCCATCCTTCGCTATTTTTCTAGCGAAGGGTGGGAGAGCACGAATCTCAACCGTCCTTTTCCGTGGAACGGAGATATTCTGGCAGTTGATTGCCTCGCCGGAACGCAGTCCATTGCGATTCGATCTCGACCGCGCCAACTTCACCCGTCGCGTAGTGCCGGAAGCCGGCTGTCCCACCCATATTTTTCATCTTCATTCCCCCACCATCGAGGGGTGCCCCATCCTTCGCTTTTTTCTAGCGAAGGGTGGGAGAGCACAACGCTCAACCGGCCATTTCCGTTTAACGGAGATCTTCTGGCAGTTGATAGCCTCGCCGAGACGCTATCCATTGCGATTCGATCTCGACCGCTGCTAGTCTTCTGGCTTCTTAGCCAGACCGCGCTTCTCTGTCCAGTGAAACAAAATGATGTCGCCAGAGACCGAGGGTGTGCATCGCATGAAATCGCTTCCTGAGCGATAGTGCGACTTTGCATCAACCAAGAATGCGGTTGCACTTTCCCCAACTACTCCCGCATCCAGTCTCTCAATCTAGCCGGCTTGCTGACTCACTCTTCGCGTAGCAGGATCAGAGGATCAACCGACAGTGCGCGCTGCGCTGGAATCCACGTAGCCACGATGCCCAGCAGCAGCATCGCCAGAACAACGCCGGCCAGCACCAGCGGATCGCGGGGAGTTGCCTGATACACGATATAAGCGAGCACCTTGGTCGCCAGTAGTCCAAGGATCAATCCGGCCGCCGAACCTATAGCCAGCAATTTCAATGGCCGCCCCAACGCTGCCTGCAACACTTCCTTACGCGGCGCGCCGAGGGCAATGCGAATGCCTAACTCCCGCAGCCGCTTGCTCACCGAGTACGCTGCCATTCCAAAGATGCCGGTGATGGACAGCATGGCGCCCATCAGGCCCAGCACGCCCAGCGACACCGTGGCCATTTGCGAAGGAAACAGAACAAGAGACAGCACAGCCTTCCAGCTAGTGACGGTAACCGGCAGCCCCGCATCCAGTTCGCGCATCTTGCTCCTCATGGCCGCGGCCAACTGTTCGGGATCGCGCTCGGAGCGCACCACCATATAAAAAGCCCCCGAAGGCGATTGCAGGGCGGGAAGAAAAATCGCCGGCTGTGGATCTTCATTCAGACTCAGATATTTTCCGTCTTCGACCACGCCCACGACTTCTACGCGCGTTCCATCCTGCAGCTTGAAATCTCTGCCCATGGCTTGGGGGACGGAGCCGAAGATTTTCACGGCAAACTCCCGGTTGACGACGGCGACCGCGGGCGCTCCTTTGCCGTCGTCCCAGCTGAAACTCCTGCCGGTCAACAGGCTCGTGCCGGCCGCCTCGAAGTATCCGGGAGAGATGTTGTAGCGGAAAGGCGTGGCGGCGGTATTTGCCTGGCGCAGATCGGTGGTTTCATCCTTGTAGACATTCGATCTGAAGTTGGAGCCGTAGGCCAGCGGAGGATAATCGTTCACCCATCCCACATGCTCGACTCCGGGAATCGTCCCCATGGCATCGAAGATGCGCCTTTTCATCGCGGACGTCTGGTCGCCGCCATAGCCGCCCTGTGCCAAATCGGCATTGAGCAGCATGGCGTTGCGTGGCTCAAAACCGAAGTTGCCGCGCAGCGAGCGCGCCAATCCGCGCACGGCCACCAGCGAAGAAGTGACCAGCACGGCGCAAATGGCAATTTGCACGACAAGCAACACGTCGCGGACGGTGATGCGCCGCCCCCCTCTGGCGCTCGATCCCGCTTTGACGATCTCATATGGATTGGCCCGGAGCACCTGGCGCACCGGAACGATCCCGAAGAGCAATCCGCTGACCACCGCCAAAAGCAAAGCGACCAGGTAAATTTTTGCGTCTGGAGCTACCGGCAGGCGGGCGGGAGCCGCGGCGATAGGCTGCCAGGTGCTCAGCCGGCGCAAGAGCGCGACGCTGCCCAGCACTCCCAGAGCGCCGCCGGCAAGGGAGATCAGCAAGGCTTCGGTAAGCAGTCCCCGCAGGATGCGTTTGCGGCTGGAACCCAGCGCCAGCCGCAGCGCCACTTCGCGGGAACGGTCACTGGCGCGCGCGGCAAAGAGGCTGCCCAGGTTGGCGCAGGCGGCCAGCAGAATCAATCCCGCCAGCAGCATCAATCCAGCCACGAAGGCCGTCACCGCGCCGCCAAACGCAGTCAGTCCCTGGCGGGAGAGTGGAGTGCTTTTGTGGCTGAAGTCCTGGGGATAGTTTTTTTCCAGATACGCGCCCACGGCGTTCACATCCGCCGTCGCCTGAGTGAGAGTCACACCCGGCTTCAGATGTCCGAAAATCTCAAAAACCGCCGTGTTGCTGCCGCGCTTGTCGAGTTCGCTCCCGCCGTAGAGTTGCCCCTCGTTGACCATCGGCATGAAGAAATCGATAAAGGCAAAGGACACTGTTCCGTGGAAGCCGGGCGGCGCCACGCCGAGAATCGTAAATGGATGCTTGTTCAAAAAGACGGTGCGCCCCACCACGCCGCGATCGTCTTGGAAGCGGCTGTGCCAAAAGGCATGGGTCAGCACCACAAAGGGTGCGCTGTTGGGGCCGTGCTCATCGGCGGCATGGTAGAAACGGCCGAGATAGGGCTGAATCCGCAGCACGTCGAAGTAGTTGCCGCTGGTTGTGTAGCCTGAGGAGCCGGAGGGATCCTTGCCCGTGTCGAAGCCCGGAAAGACGAAGCTGAACGCCGCCAGACCGTCGAAGCTGCGATTGCGATCGCGCAGATCAAGATAGTTGGGATACGACTGCCACCCCGGGTTGTTTCCGTACTCGGTTCCGTAGAGGCTCTCCGCCTGGGGCACATCCAGCGGCCGCAAAATCATGCCGTTGAAGATTCCGAAGACCACGGCGTTGGCGCCGATGGCCAGAGCCAGCGTCAAAACGGCGGCGATGGCGAATCCCGGAGAGCGGCGCAACTGGCGCAGGGCGAAGCGCATATCGGCCCAGATCGATTCCATTGCGGGCCACTGCCACACTTCACGGCTATGCTCCTCAAGCAGGGTTCGATTGCCAAAGGCCCGGCGAGCCCCCTGTTCCGCCTCCTTCGGGCTCATGCCTTCGCCCATCAACTGCTCGGCGCGTTCTTCAAGATGCAGGCGTATTTCCTCGGAGAGATCGTCGTAGAGCTTGCGGCGGCGGTGGACGTTTGGTATCCAGTTCATTGGAAATTCCTCTTAGTTGGCCGTGGATTTACCCGGATTGAGGACAAGCGCGATGCCTTCGAACATACGTTCGAAGCTGGAAATCTGCTGCTCCAGGCGCCGAAGGCCCGAAGCTGTGATCTGGTAGGTCCTCACGCGGCGATTCGTGGAGGAGACACCCCACTCGGCCTTCACAAGCTTTGCCTTGAGCAGCCTCTGCAGCGCCGGATAGAGCGAACCCTCTTCCACTTGCAGCAGGTTATTCGATCGCTGCTGGATATGCTGCACCAGCGCGTAGCCGTGGGCTGGCTGGCGGCGAAGCGACTCGAGAATCATCATTTCGAGTGCGCCGGGGAATAGATCGCGAGAAGTAGTTTCTGTCATAGGCTCGTTCGCTACAGGCATAGAGTAAACAAGTGATAGTTTTTTTGTCAAGAGGGAATTCGGCCGAACCTTCCCCGATGCTGAGCTTTGGCGTCAACTGGCGCCAACAGCCCTTCGCGCGAAATAAAAACCATCTAGCGGGTGGGCAGCGCGTGGGAGACTGCGAACCTCGCACCAGCGCCTGACGCCTCACCTTAACCGCTCTGCCGAACGCCTCCTGAACGAAGCCGAAGGCGCTGCCTCTGCTTTTCGCCGCTGGGGTCGAACGTCGAAGGCGCCTCTGGCCCTCTGACCCGCCGGCCCGCCGGTTTGCCGAAGATTTCCTTCCCTTGGCGCACACTTGTAAATGGAAGGGAGGGCAATCATGAATGAAGAGATGGCAATGATGAACGAAGAAATGGCGATAATGAATGAAAATAAGGCGATAATGAATGAAAAAGATAGACATAGAACCCGTCATTCGCGGCAGAAGCCATGCGCCGCATTGACGCTTTCAGCCGCGTCCAGAGCGCCCTTCCGCGAATTCCGCTCTCCCGCAGACCCCGCGAACTCCGTATTTTTCGTTTTTGGCCTGTATAACTGTAAAGCTTCACTAACTATCATAAAATCAAATACATAAATAGCTGTTCATTATGGAAATACATAATCTGTACGCCTGTAAAAATCGCATGGCGTTCCATAAGATACTTAATATCAATCGCTTAGGCGTAAAAGTAATTTCAGAACACACAGCACATACAAAACCTGTATCCCTGTAAAGATCCGGCCAACCTGCTAGGGAGCCGCTTCAACGGGTGTGACCTCGTTTCCAGCCTGCGTGAACTGGAATTGCAGAATCCATGTGCCCGCCGCCGGCTTGAACTTCCACTGCTGCGCCGCTTGCAAAGCCACTTTGGCGAAATACTTGCTTGGTCCCGCCGAGTCCAGCGTCGCATTCGTAACATTGCCGTTTGCGTCCACACTGACTCGCACACTCACATTGACCTGGCCGCGAATCGACTCTTGTGCGCCGGGCAGCACGTCGGGCATAACTCGCTCAACGACGGCATCATTCTCCGCCGCGCCATTGGAGCTTCGAGTTCCCGGAACTGAAGCTTGCGGCTTTGGAGCGGCACTCTCGGGCGCGGATTGCTGCGTTTCCGTTGGCAGCGATGCCGAGCTGCTGGAAGTCTTGTGAGACCACAGTTGCACAATTGCGATGATCGCAATCAGCACGAGCACTGCGACAACAATCGCCGTTGAGTGAGACTTGGCAGCTTCCGTTTCACCTGCGGTTTTGCTGGCCGGTTTCGAGGCCGCGTTCCCTGGGTTGTGGGCAGGTTTCGGGAGAGAGCGGGCTGGTTCCAGACGAGCCTTGACGTCGCTGAGGGTGCAACGTCGCGCGGGGTCAAGACGCAAACATGCCCGCGCAATGCCGGCGAAAGGCTGTGGAATGAATTCCGGCACAACCGGTTCCCGACCGGCTTCTCTGTCCCACACCGGCAAATGCTGAGTCAGGATTTCAACCAGTGTCACGCCGAGCGACCAGACGTCCGCGGCCGGAGAGAGATTCCCGCTGGCTGCTTCCGGCGCGTCATAGACTTCTGTTGCCGAAAAGTGCCTGCCCGCGTTGCTGGCGATCATAAGGCCGTCCGAAGAAAGCTTTAACTGATCGTCGACGACCAGGATGTTCGATGGTTTGAGGTGGCCATGCACGAAGCCTTTTCCATGAAGATAGGCAAGCGCATTGAGAATTGGGTCGAGCATCTCTCTTGTCTCGGCAGGCGTAAGTGGCCGCTCGGGAAGAATCTGCGAGAGTATTTCGTCGGAGTATTCCGTCACGGCGTAAAGCAGCGGCGCGCCGTCGATCTGGCAGCGCCCTGTCTGAAACAGACGCATCAGGTGCGGATGAGACAGGGGTGTCGTCGCCGCCCAGCAAGCGATTTGAGCTTCCGCGCCTCTGGCGTCAGCTTCAATGAGCTTGATGGCGGCTTTTTGCGATGGATGCTCCGGCAGCTCCGTGAGGAAGACGCCGCTCAGCTCGGAGCCGCCTAACCATTGGCGGAGGGTAAATTTTCCGTCAACGACTCGTCCTCTCCAATCACTATGAACTGCCGTTGTGTTCATTATGTAAACTATTCTATCTCCGGTATGGCGATAGCCGCTGTTTTGGAAGCGCGGCTTCAAGCCGCCAAAAGCCGGGCAGCCATAAGTTTGGCGGATACTGACTGTTTTTGCCGTATAGACTGATTGCAGGCCTGCCATGGAAGACGCGATTCACGTATCGAAAGAGAACTACCTCAAAGCAGTTCTCGAAGCCGAAGCCGAGGGCCGCGAGGTGATTCCGGCCTTGCTCGCGCACTGGCTGGAGGTTTCCCCGCCGGCTGTGACCATGGCGCTCAAGCGGCTCAAGCGCGACGGCTGCGTCGAAGTTGGCGCCGACGGCATTGTGCGGCTGACTGCGGCGGGGCGCGAGATCGCCTATCGCACCGCGCTGCGTCACCATCTCATCGAGCGCATGTTAAGCGAGATCTTCGGCATGGAGTGGGACCAGATTCACGAGGAGGCCGAGCGGCTGGAACACGCAGTTTCGCCAGCCTTTGAAGCCAAACTCAAGGAAAGACTCGGCGAGGATGGTGCCTGTCCGCACGGCAACCAGGTGCTGCCCGAGAGTCCGGCCCAGCGCAAGCAGCGCGGCGAAACGCCGCTCTCTGAGGCCACCGAGGGCCAACGCTACATTGTCGTCAGCATCAACGAGCGCGATCCCAAGCTTCTGCTGTTTCTGCACAAAACCGGCATCGAACCCGGCAAGAGCCTGCGCGTAGTCAGCCAGAATTACGACCAGACCGTTTCGATTGAGCTGCCGGGCAGCATTGCTATCCTGGGGCGTCCAGCGGCGGATGCTGTCTGGCTGCGATTAAAACCGGAACGGTAATGGAGCATAAAAAACGAAGCTCAACCGCAGTTAATTCATTGATGTCGTAATCCTTTTTATGAGCAAGATTGTCGATTCTTCATTGCCGGTAATCCCCGGTCTCGCGCCCGGTCCTGAGCACCAGTTGCCCTCGCTGCCGGAGGTACATGCGAAGGTGAGCCTCTCGCAGTCGCCGCAATACTGGCGGCGGCTGCTCGGCTTTCTCGGCCCCGGATTCCTGATTGCCGTGGGCTACATGGACCCCGGCAACTGGGCTACGGATATCGCCGGCGGCTCGCGCTTTGGCTACACGCTTCTTTTCGTCATCATGGCATCGAATCTGATGGCCATTCTGCTGCAAAGCTTGTCGCTCAAACTGGGCGTGGCCACCGAGCGCGACCTGGCGCAGGTCTGCCACCAGAGCTACGGCCCCAGGGTGAGCTATGTCCTGTGGATACTTGCCGAGATCGCCATTGCCGCTTGCGACATGGCCGAGGTCATTGGCTCAGCCATTGCACTGGAGCTGCTCTTCCACATTCCGCTCTTCTACGGCGTGCTCATCACCGGCGCGGATGTGCTGCTGATTCTCTTCCTGGAGCGCTGGGGCTTCCGCTATATCGAGGCGCTGGTCATGGCGTTGATCGGCACCATCGTGGCGATGTTCGGCGTGCAGATGTTCCTTTCACGGCCGGAGTACTGGCCCGCGTTGCACAGTTTCTTCATCCCCTCGCCGTCCATCGTCACCAACCCTGACATGCTCTTCATCGCCATCGGGATTCTGGGCGCGACCGTGATGCCCCACAACCTCTACCTGCACTCCTCGATCGTGCAGAGCCGCAATTATGAGCGCACGCCCAAGGGCAAGCGCGAGGCCATTCAGATGGCCAATATCGACTCCGCGCTGGCGCTTACCGTGGCGCTGTTCGTGAATGCCGCCATTCTCATTGTGGCGGCGGCGGTCTTCCATCGCAGCGGACATTTCGAGGTCGCCGCCATCCAGGACGCCTACAAGCTGCTCAGCCCGCTGGTGGGCGCGGCAGGCGCCAGCACGCTGTTCGCCATCGCCCTGCTGGCCTCGGGGCAGAATTCCTCGATCACCGGTACGCTGGCCGGCCAGATCGTCATGGAGGGCTTCATCCACTTCAAGCTCTCCCCCTGGCTGCGGCGGCTCATCACCCGCTCGCTGGCTATTATCCCCACCATCATCGTGGTCGCGATTACCGGCGAACAGGGAACTGAAAAGCTCTTGCTCTTCAGCCAGGTGATTCTGTCGCTGCAACTGAGCTTTGCCGTCGTTCCGCTCGTTCTGTTCACCGGCAACCGCAAAATCATGGGCGAGTTTGTGAACGCCCGCTGGTTGCAAGGCCTCTCCTGGTTGGCAGCCTTTCTCATCGCTGGCCTGAATGGATGGTTCCTGGTGTTGATGTTGCGGTGAGAACAGCAGTCAGTGGTCAGTCGTCAGTTGTCAGCAAAATGCCCCGGCTCCTGATCACTGATCTCTGACCACTGACAACTGTCGTACCATGTCACCATGTACGTTCTTTCCGCTGCCGAGATGCAGGCCTGTGACCGCTTGACCACCGAGCGGTTTGGAGTGCCGTCGCTGGAGCTGATGCGGGCGGCTTCGGCTGCTGTGGCTACCTTTGCGCGGGAGCAGTTTCCCCTGGCGCGGCGGGTGACGGTTCTCTGCGGCCGTGGCAACAACGGCGGCGACGGCATGATGGCGGCGCGGCAGTTGGCCAAGGCTGGCCTGGAGGTGACCACGCTGCTGGTGGGCGCGCGCGATGGGCTCAAGGGCGACGCGGCCCGCGCCTGGCAGGAGTTGACCAGCCCGGCGAGCGGCCTCGTCCACATCATCGAGACGCCAGAGGATCTGATACTGCACAAAGCCGCGCTCGATACCGATCTGATCGTGGATGCCGTGGTCGGCACCGGCTTCAAGCCTCCACTGAAGGGACTGGCGCTGGCGACGCTCAAGTGGCTTGAGGGCAGCCGAGCACCGGTTTTGGCCGTGGACCTGCCCTCCGGCTGGCCGGCGGATGAAACCTCCGCTACGGTGAAGGGTCCGGTCTTTCCGGCCGATGCGGTCATTACCTTTACCGCGCCCAAGCCAGCGCACGTTTTTGGGCAGTTGACCCGGCGCTGGTGGCAGCCTGTCGTAGTGGCGCCCATCGGCTCACCGGACGAAGCGATTGTCTCGACGCTGGGGTTGCACTGGGCTGGCTCGTCGCTCTCGCTCGCGCAGGCGCCTCGTCCGGCTGGGGCCAACAAGGGAAACTTCGGCCATGTGCTCGTGGTGGGCGGAACACTCGGAACGGATGGTGGCAAGTCCGGCGCTCCGGCCATGGCGTCCCTGTCGGCCTTGCGGTCCGGGGCTGGCCTGGTGACGGCGGCTGTTCCCGCCCCGGCGCTGACGCTGGTGGCGGCCATCGCGCCGGAGTTGATGACCTGGCCGCTCACGGCAACTCCCGCGGGCTGCATCGCGGCGGAGAATCTGGCGGAGAAATCTCTTTCCGCGCTTCTAACGGGCATCACTGTGCTGGCGATAGGACCCGGCCTGGGCCAGAGCCCGGAGACGGTCAAATTCACCACCGGGCTGCTCTCGGCGACGAAGATCCCGGCAGTGATCGACGCCGATGCGCTCAACATTCTGGCGGCCAAGCCGGTGCTGCTCGCCAAGCTGGCCAAGGGGCGGACGCTGGTACTGACGCCGCACCCAGGCGAGATGGCGCGGCTGGCGGGCATCCCTGTGGCCGAGGTGCAGGCCAACAGGCTCGGAGTTGCGCGAGAATACGCCCAGCGCAACGGCGTCACGCTGGTGCTCAAGGGAGCGCGGACGCTTATTGCCCATCCAGACGGCAGCGTGGCCGTGAACACTACCGGCAATCCCGGCATGGCCAAGGGCGGTAGCGGCGACGTGCTCACAGGGCTGGTCGCGGGCCTGCTGGCGCAGCACCCGGACGAGGTGGCGCGGGCGGTCGAAACGGCGGTCTATCTGCACGGGCTGACCGCTGATTTCGCCGTGCGCGCGGCCGACGAGCACACGCTTCTGGCCACGGACAGCCTGGCGCAACTTTCGAGGGCCTTTCGCTTTCGCGCATGGGGTCCAAACAGGTATCTTTGGATACAGGGGCTGCCGGCGGAGTTGTCTGAGCGGTTCTTCAGTTCATGATCCCTTGCCAGTTCCGTGGGGGTGGCTTTTTCTTGAGGAAAAGCCGCGCAGCGGCAGTGGTTCCGGAATAACGCTGGAGAACCACTATCACCGGCCGCGGCCTTCCACGAGGCAGCAAAATGACCAACGTAGCCCCTCCCGCCGCAGGCCGGACCCACGAATTCATTACGCACAGCGGCGCGGATACCATCGAAGTGGGCCGCAAGCTGGCCCGCCTGCTCCTGCCGCCACAACTTCTGATCCTGCGCGGCGACCTGGGCACCGGCAAAACCACGTTGGTAAAGGGCATTGCGCAGGCGCTGGACGCCGCCGAACCCGACGAGGTCACCAGCCCTACTTTCACCCTGCTGCATGAGTATCGCGGCTCCCAGGACGGGCGGCCGGTGAAGCTCTTTCACCTGGACGTCTACCGCCTGGAAGGCGAACGTCAACTGGAGACGCTGGGGCTGGATGAGTTATTCACCCCGGACGCGCTGGTGCTGGTGGAGTGGGGAGAAAAGTTCAAGAGCATCCGCAAGCGCTGTACAGGCGAGATTGTCATTACAGCCGAAGGCGGCGACGCGCGCAAGATAACGGTAACGCTGAAGGAGTAGCGACGCTTCTGGTATTGGCGATCCTCTGAACTCTGCCACGATAGAGCCTGCTGTCCCGTTTCTGATTTCTGTCAGCGCGGGCCTTCAAGCCATATACTCTTGTCCTAACCTCAATCATTCTCCGCAATGCAAATCCGCTTGGATTTTGCTCTGGCTAAGTCGGCGCGACTGGCCCGCATGGAACATATTTATCTGCAAACAGTGGGTCAATTCTGCCCGGAAAGCGGAACTTCCGCTGCGCGAAAATTTTGCCATTCATGAGCAAATCTATACAGATTTCTCAAGTTGCTGCTTGCTACTTTTGCTAGAGCCGTGTCGCCGGGATTCCCACCCGTGCCGGCTGAATGGCGAGTGTTGGACACCGTTCCATCAAGGTTGGACGAGAGGTTACAAATGCGCAAAATCAGGATTGGTGTTACGTGTCTCTTGGCGTCTCTATTGGTCGTTTTCTTTGCCGGATGCGGTCAAGAAACGGTGAGCATCCCCGGCGTGGTGTCAGTAACCCCCGTTCAGGGTGCTACCGGCGTCCCCATCAACACGACCGTTACCGCGACATTCAGCAGAGCGATGAACTCAGCCACGATCACCCCCTCGACCTTTACGTTGACGGGCCCGGGCGGAGTTGCCGTCGCAGGAGCCGTGACGTACAGCGGTGTAACTGCGACGTTTACGCCGGCTGCCGTTCTGGCGTATAACACCACCTACACGGCTACGATCACCAATGGGGCCGCGACCCCTGGCGGCGCTGGGTTGCTTGGCAACTACGTGTGGACATTTACCACGCTTGCCGCAATTTCCCCAGTGGTCCCAATCGTGTCGTCAGTCACCCCCGCTCAAGGCCTCGCAAATGTTGCCGTAAACGCGCCCATTACCGCGACCTTCAGCATACCGATGAGTTCATCCTCGGTTAACGGCACAACCACCTTCACGGTCTATGGCCCTGGCGGCGTTGCCGTGGGTGGATCCGCCTCTTTGAGTTCCAATGGCCTAGTCGCCACGTTTACGCTTACGAGTGGGACTCTGGCCCAGAACACCACCTACACGGCCACGATCACGACTGCGGCTACGAGCGCGGGTGGCACTCCGCTGGACGCTGCCTACGTGTGGACATTTACCACGCTTGCCGCAATTCCACCCGTGGTCCCATTCGTGTCGTCAGTGGCCCCCGCTCAAGGCCTCGCAAATGTTGCCGTAAACGCGCCCATTACCGCGACCTTCAGCATACCGATGAGTTCATCCTCGGTTAACGGCACAACCACCTTCACGGTCTACGCCCCTGGCGGCGTTGCCGTGGGTGGATCCGCCGCTTTGAGTTCCAATGGCCTAGTCGCCACGTTTACGCTTACGAGTGGGACTCTGGCCGAGAGCACCACCTACACGGCCACGATCACGGCTGCGGCTACGAGCGCGGGTGGCACTCCGATCGTGGCCGACTATGTGTGGAGTTTTACCACGATTACCCCGCCGCCTACGGTGGTATCGACGATTCCCTTGAACACTGCCACAGGTGTGCCCATTGGCCAGTTGCTCACCGCGAGATTCAATGAGGCGATGCTCTGCTCGACTCTACAACAATCTCCGGCAACAACCTTCACACTCACAGGCCCCGGCACGACTTCAGTAACCGGCTCAGCCACTTGCTTGGGCAACGTCGCAATCTTTACGCCGGGAAGTGCACTTCAATACAACACCCTCTACACGGCCAAGATCAGTATCGCCGCCGAGGACCTGGCGGGCACTCCGATGGCAGCCCTTCACCAGTGGACCTTCAGAACCATATCGGCCCCACCCATCCCGCCAGCGGTCATCGCCACCGTGCCCACCGATTCGTCGCCGGGTGTTCCGGCAATAGGCGTGTCCGTCAGCTCGGCCCTCACCGCGACATTCAGCGAGGCAATGGACCCTGCCTCGATCAACTCGGCAACCTTTACGCTGGTTCAGACGAGCGTGCCTGGGACTCCCGTCAATGGAGTGATCACCTATGTACCCGCCGGCTCGATAGCAACGTTCACGCCCAATGCTCCCCTTTTGTTCAACACCAACTACACGGCCACCATCACCGCGGGGGCGGAGGATCTGAACGACGACGCGTTTGTCACTGCCTATACCTGGACCTTCACCACCGCCACCGTCCCAATTGCCGTTGTGCCGACGGTGATTTCAACCATTCCTGTAACCCCAAGCGCAGTCGCCCCCATCGTTGCCGAAGACGTGACTGTGCCCCTCAATCAGGCGATCAGCGCCGATTTCAGTGTGGCGATGAACCCCTCCACGATCACCGAGACCGCCCCGCCAACCTTTACGCTGACATACTTGGTAGGGAGCACCGTCACTCCCGTGGCAGGCCTGGTTGCTTACTCGGGAACTGGAAATCAACTGGTGTTCCTGCCGGCAGCGAATCTGTTGGCCAACACAACGTATACAGCCACCATCACAACCGCCGCTCAGAACCTGGCAGGCACTCCCCTGGCCAATACCTACAGTTGGGTATTCGCGACCGCCGCAGCGGTGAGCACCACTGGGCCGGAGTTGGTTTTGTCGGTCCCCGGAGACACGGCCGTAGGCGTGGATGCCACGGGCGTGGCACTCAATCAGGCGATCAGCGCAACCTTCAGCGAGGCGATGAATCCACTGAACCTCACCAATGCAACCTACCAACTTTATCTGGGTAATAACGTCACGACCGGAACTCCGATACCGGCAACGATCACCTATGACCCGGTCAACTTCATTGCCACTCTCACGCCCACCAACCCGCTCGCCCCCACCACTTACTACACCGCAGTAGTTACCACGGGAGCAACGGACCTGGCAGGCAATCCGCTGGGGAGCACGCCCACATCCCCTTACACGAATCCCTGGGTCTTTGAAACCGGTACGGCAGCAAATCAGGCGCCAGTCCTTGGGCCAACCATATCGGCGTTTGGCGGTTTTGCCGGCACCGCAGGGATGACCAACACGGGCCCCCTCACGGTCATCCATGGAGATAGCGGGACCACGGCTCCCGGCTTTAGCTCATATACCGGATTCCACGATGACAGCGTTATAAGTAGTACTGGCGTAGCGGAATGCACGTATACGGAAGTTCCGGGAGTCAATATAGGGCTGGTGACTGGAACGATCTACTCACCTCTGGTTGTCCCACCCGCGGGTGTGTGTCCCGGTGAAGGAACGGCTGCTACGGCCGCTATCGCGCTCCAAGCTTGGAATGAAGCTCTCGACGCGTACAACACCCTCCAGGGCCTCCCCTCAATCGGCGGTCTGGCAGCGGAGATTGGCAACACAACGATTCCCCCGGGCGTCTACAAGAACTCAAGCTCGGTGGGTATCACCCTCGGACCTGTCACGCTCGACGCCCAGGGCGATCCCAATGCGTACTGGGTCTTCCAGATCGGATCGACTCTCACCGTTGGCACATCGGTATCACCTGAAGATGTGAAACTGATCAACGGCGCCCTGGCCAAGAACGTCTACTGGGCGGTTGGCAGCGACATCATCAACTTCGAACAGACGGGAGGCGGGACCTTCAACGGAACCGTTATCGCGTACGGGTCCACAGGTATCGCGGTTTCGACTGTCGGAAATGATGCCCCCGCGCAAATAGTTACAGTCAACGGCAGACTGATTAGTCTTAATGCGTCAACCACACTCGTAGACACCATCATCAATGTGCCTATCCCGTAAGGGCCTGGCTGAGACCGCTCTCCCCCAGGGCGGTCTCAGCCAGGTTCAGGAGATATGGGGTTTGACGTGTTCTTTTCGCGTCGAGACGATTCGGCGCCAAGATTTTCGATGATCGCGACGCGCAGTTCGGGAGGCAACAATGAGATTGAGTGCAAGGATGATCGCCACAGCGGCATTTGCTGTTTTCCTAATGCCAGCGCTCTTGTTCCATGTGGGCGAGGCCGCTGCTCAGACCCCGACAGCCATGCCGTATTCGGGTGGCCATGACGGCACTCCCAAGGTAGATTTGTTTCTGGGCTACTCGTATCTGCAATCTGTCCCGAAACCGGCTGACGGAAACCGGCTGGTATGGATGAATGGCGGCAGCACGTCCATCGCCTTCAACCTGAACCGCTATCTGGGGCTTGTAGCCGACGTTGGCGATTACACGAACTCGGAGATCCGATTCCAGGGCGCGTACGGGGCTACCGTTGACGTGGACGACGCAAAGGGCGGTGTCATTAGCTATCTTTTTGGCCCGCGGATTTCCTTCCGGAACCACAGCAGAATCACTCCCTTTGCCCAAGCTCTGTTTGGAGGCGCGCACGCCAGTGACGTGAAACTCTCCAATTGCACGCTTAACTGTACGCTCCTTCCCGTCGAGAACGCGTTTGCCATGACCGCTGGCGGCGGCCTGGACATCCGTGTCCACCATCATTTCGCCATCCGCCTCATTCAAGCCGAATACCTCATGACCAGGTTCCAGGATTACTCCACCGGAACAAAGGCGTTTCAGAATGACGTGCGCCTATCTTCTGGAATTGTCTTCCGCCTCGGTGGAAATGCGGCTCCACTGCCGCCTCCCTCGCCAGTCACTTACTCCTGCTCGGTCACCCCATCGTCTGTATTCCCCGGAGAACCGATTGCAGCCTCGGGTACGGCTCTCAACCTGAACCCCGCAAAGACGGACGTTTACACATGGTCTGTGGATGGCGGAACGGTGACTGGGTCCTTGAACACAGCAAAGATCGACACGGCGAATATCGCGCCTGGCGCCTACACTCTCAAGTGCCATGTCTCCCAGGGCGACAGGCCGAGCGAGAATGCGGATGCCACAGCCCCTTATGTTGTGAAGGCGTTTGAACCGCCGACGATCAGTTGCCTGGCTAATCCCAACACCATCAAGCCGGGTGAGACCAGCACTGTGACAGCCATGGGCGTGAGCCCGCAGAACCGCCCGCTGACCTATAGCTACTCGGCCTCGGCCGGTACCGTGACGGGCAGCGGAACGACGGCGACCTTCGATTCGACGGGCGCTGCGATCGGCGCTGTAGGCATCATCTGCAACGTAACCGACGACAAGAGCCAGACCGCAACAGCCAGCGCCACCCTGACCATCATGGCCCCGGTCGTATCCCCGGAGGTAGTGCTACTCGAGACTCGCCTGGCACTGCACAGTGTCTTTTTCGCGACAGATCAGCCCACAATCGAGAAATCCAAGGGTAGCTTGGCGGTCAGCCAGGAGGATACTCTGGCCACCCTGGCAAAAGACTTCAAGAGGTATCTTGAATTGAAACCGGATGCCCACCTAACCCTGACCGGACATGCGGATGTGCGTGGATCAGTTGAATACAACCAGGCGCTTTCCGAACGCCGTGTCACTCGCACAAAACTCTTCCTGGTTGAAAAGGGTGTTCCCGAAGCCAAGATTGAAACGCTTGGCCGTGGCAAGGAGGATGACCTCACTAGCGCCCAGGTGGAAGAGGCGATCAAAGAGAATCCTGATTTGAGCTCCGCGGAGCGGGAAAAGCTTCTCAACGACCTACCCGTCATTGTCCTGGCTAAAAATCGCCGTGTAGACATCACCCTGAGCACCACGGGTCAACAATCGCTGCAACGGTACCCGTTCAACGCTGCTGATGCATTGATCCTTCTCGAGGAGAAGAATCTGACGCACAGAAAAAAGGCTGCGGCCGCAAAAAAGTAGCCACCAAAACCGCAGGAGCAAACCTGCTCCTACGGTAAAACGGATAGTCCGGCCCTCACAAAATAGTCCGACCCCCACAAAGTTGACGACGGGGGCCGGACATCTGTTAGTAGATATATCAACTAACTTATTCACCCATGATGTTATAGCCGCAATCCACGTAAAGGGTCTCGCCGGTGGTGGCGCTGGAGAGGTCGCTGGCCAGGAACAGGGCCGCGCCACCGACTTCTGCCTGGTTCACGTTGCGGTGCAGGGGTGCGCGATCTGCATGGGATTTAAGCATGTCGCCCAGTGCGCCCACGCCGCGGGCTGCCAGGGTCTTGATGGGGCCGGCGGAGATGGCGTTGACGCGAATGTTTCTGGGGCCGAGGTCCCAGGCCAGATAGCGGACCGTGGATTCCAGCGCGGCCTTGGCTACGCCCATCACGTTGTAATGGGGAACAACCTTTTCCGCGGCGTAGAAGCTGAGTGTGATGATGCTGCCGCCCTCGGTCATCAATGGAACCGCGGCGCGCGAGACGGCTATCAGCGAATAAACGCTTACGTCATGGGCGATGCGGAAGCCCTCGCGAGTTGTGTCGACGAAGTCGCCGTGCAACTCCGCGGCGGGTGCAAAAGCGACGGCGTGGACCAGAATGTCGAGCTTGTCGTACTTCTCTTTGAGCGCGGCAAAGAGAGTGTCGATCTCGGCGTCGTTGGAGACGTCGCACTGGAAGCCGGAGGCGCCGGGCAGTTCAGCGATGAGGTCTTCGGCCTCGGTCTTGCGGCGCTCGTTCTGGTAACAGATGGCCAGGGTGGCGCCGGCCTCGTGCAGTTTCTGGGCGATACCCCAGGCAATGGAACGCTTATTAGCCATGCCGAAGACAACGGCTGTCTTACCTGCCAGATTGATCATTCCTATTTCGTCCTCCAAGGTCCGTCATCAGGGGAAGCTGGACCCGCTATGTCTAGAATATCAGCCGCCCAGATCCACAAGCTCGACCTTGCCGGTGGGCCGGTTGAGGAAGCGTGAGCCAAGGCGCTCGAATTTGTCGACGGAGTCGGTGGCGAAGCAGCGGAGTTGCGTGGCCAGCGGCTGAGTGACAGCCTGCTGCGGGCCGAAGCGGCGCGCCACCACATCGGCCGTGGCCTCGGCGGAGTCGATGACGCGTATCCCGGCCGGCACTGCGCGCTCGATAAGTGGGCGCAGCAGCGGGTAGTGAGTGCAGCCAAGCACCAGCGTGTCGGGATTCAGGCCCTGCGCGGCGGCTTCGGCGGCCAGTTCCGCAAGGTAGATGCGGATGACCTCGGCGGTAACGGCCACCTGCGGTGAGGCAGACGCGGCTTGCGCTGCAGAAGCTCCAGTGGCAGCTCCGGCGGCAACCGAGGGCCCCGTCCAGCCCTCCTCGACCAGCGGCACCAGCAGCGGGCAGGCCTTTTCCAGAGCCCGCAGCCCCTGGACGCGGCAAGCGGCGGAGTAAGCATGGCTTCGCACGGTGGCGTCGGTGGCGATAACCAGCACGTCGCCGGTGCGAGAAGCGGCGCGGGCTGCCGCCGCGCCAGGCTCAATCACGCCCAGCACCGGCACCGGCACTGCTTCCTGAATGGCATCCAGGGCCAGTGCGCTGGCCGTGTTGCAGGCGATGACCAGAAACTCGGCGCCTTGCTGGTTAACCAGGAATTGGGCGCTCTGGACGGCATAGCGGGCGATAGTGCGACGGGACTTGGAGCCGTAGGGCAGCCGGGCCGAGTCGCCCAGAAAAGCGAAGCGCGCCTGCGGAAGCCGCGCGACCAGCGCGCGCAGAACCGTGAGCCCGCCGAATCCGGAATCGAAGACGCCGATGGTGGGTATCGCCGCTCCCGTCGTGCTTTCAGGTGTACTCATGGGTGCGCTCCTTCGGCGGGCACGGCGTCGGTTGCCAGGTAGGTGCGGGTCAAATCGGCGTGGCCGGCCAGGGTGGCGCGCTGTTGGCCATCCACCAGAAAGCGCACCTGGGTGACGCTGGGCAGATTGGCGCGCAGGGTGCCGCAGATGGAGAGCACTGTGAGGGTTTCTGGCTCAATGCCCGAAGGGTGGCTGGCCGCGAAGCTGCCGGTAAGGTTGACGACCGCCAGTTGCGCGCCAGTCGGTTGTGGGTTCTGCGACGAGGCCCCGATCTCTGGAGCAGGCAACAAAAAGACCTGAGTCACAGCGTTTCCGCCTCCAGGAACAGGGTGGGCGGCGTCGGGAGCCGCATAGATGTCCAGCAGCTTGCCCAGCACGGCGCGGGCGCGGGCGCCAGTGTCGGCGGGCAGCGGCAGGGAGTGAACCTGGGTGAGCAGGGAACTGTCGCTATCGTTGGCCACCACCAGAGTTGCCTGTTCGGCAGAGACCACCTCAGGAGCGCGCGTAGGAGCCGAGTCCTGTCCAGCGATCATCCGCTGGTGGGCGCGCTCGCGCAATTGCCACAGCGCTACGCCCATGACCAGCGAAGCCAGCAGCAGAATGCCGAAGAGGATCTTCTGATAGCGGGGGATCACGGCTGCTGAGCCTCCATGCGCCACTCCACAATCGCCGCGGCCAGCGCTGTGGCCACGCTGGCTTGATAGTTTTTGTCGTCCAGGCCGGTGGTTGTCTGATGGTCGGCACTCCGCTCCGGCGTAATTTCAATGGCCACTGCCGGGCAGGTCATGCTGTCGATTGCGGGAAGAGTTGTGCGGCCCAGGGTTACGCTCATTCCGGCGTGCAGCAGTGCGGAATTGAGGGTGCCGGCCAGCGCCAGGCTGCGCGTCACCCAGGCGGCTTGCGCGGTTCTCCAGGGAGTGAAGCGTGCGGGCTGCGCCGGAGCCAGCGAGGAGGTGAACAGATGAATGCCCGAGCCGCTCTCAGAGGCGTGCAGGCTGAGGCAGGCCTGCGCCTGAGCGTGATTGGCTATCTCCGCCCGCCGGTCCGGTTCGACCGTCGCATCGGAATCGCGCGTGGTCACCACCTGGATGCCGCGCGCCGCCAGCAGAGATTGCAGCCGCCCACTAAGCGCGAGAGTGAAGGACTTTTCGAGCTGATTGTTGGCGAGGCGTCCGCCCGTATCGTTGCCGCCGTGGGCCGCATCCAGAACCACAACGAATCGGGCCGGGGGGGGCGCAGGAGCCGGTGGGGCCTGCGCTGAGGCCGGTTGCCCAGACAGCCCGCCCGCAACCAAAGCCGCAATGAAGCAGCTAGTCCAGCGCATAGATAGTCAAACCGCTGAGTAGCTTGGGGTAAAAGTCGGTGGATTTTTGCGGCATCACATCGCCGGCAAAGGCAACTTCCTTGAGTTGTTCCATGGAAACGGGGTTGGTGAGGAAAACTACATCGGCCTCGCATCGGCGAACCTGATCGACCGCCTCGGCCGCATCGCGCAGGTAGCGCAGGTTGGTCTGTTCGCGGACCTTTTCCGCGTCCAGGCCCAGCAGCCGGTCAAGCACGATCGAGTGCAGGCAGCTCAGATCGAGCTGGCGCTGGCGCTCGGGCAGATGGGCCAGCGCGGCAGCCACAGGCTCCGGCTTGGCGCGCAGCAGGAATGCCCCGGCGCGGGTGACGGCGACAAAGGCCGTGCCTGGTTGAGCTGTCAGTGTGGCCACATAGTCAGAGGCCTCCGCCTTACGCAGTGCCTCGACCGAGAAAAACTCTTCCGCGGCGCGCGTAAAGGCGGCCGGATCGAAGTTCTTGAGGCTGTGAACCACGCGGTGGGTGGGCAGAACTACCAGCCCGTCGGAGTCCATGTTCACGAAGGTCATCATGACCGCGGCCTCAGGATAGGGCGGCTGGGGCAACTGGCTGGTGCTGGTCTCCGTTTTGGCGGGTTCCGTGGCCGCGTGCTCTTTGGAATACTTCAGAGCAGTCTCGTAGCGATGGTGCCCGTCGGCGATAATCAGCTTCTTGTCGGCCATGGCCGTAGTCAGCAGGTTGATGGCCGCTGGGTCGCTGACTCTCCAAATCCGATGCAGCACGCCGTACTCGTCGGTGACCTGCGCCTCGGCCGGACCTGCGCCGTCGTAGAGAATCCTCTCCACGCTGCCTGCGGGGTCGGAGTAGAGCATGAAAATCTGCCCGAAGTGGGCATGCGTGGCCTTCAGCAGGTTGAGCCGGTCGCTCTTGGGTTTGGAAAGCGTCTGCTCATGGCGGAAAACAACCTTTTCGCTGTAGTCATGCACCTTGCCCAGGGCGATGAATCCGCGCCGCTCCTTGATGACATCGGTGCCTGGAACGCGAAACTGTTGCGAGTAGGCAAAGATCGAGGGGTCCTTTTCCTGCACCAGCACGCCCTGCTCGCGCCAGGCGCGAAAGTCGCGCGCCGCCCGCGTATAAACATTTTCCCCGTCCTCAGCGTCGAAAAGTTCCGGCAAGCCCAGCGTGATGCGCACCAGGTTGTAAGGGCTGCGCTCGTAGTATGCCTGTTGCATCGCCGGAGAGATCTTGTCGTAGGGTTGGGTGACTACGTCATCCAGATCAACGACGGATGAATTGTAGCGCCAGGCGCGGAAGGGGTAAATGTGAGCCATGCGGACGGTCTTTCTTCCCGATTGAACGGTGGATTTTGCGCTCAGAAGCCCCATCCTGCTTGTTCCGGGGCTCGTGCGCTCTCAGCGTTGATTGTATCCCAATGGCCTTTGCAGGCTGGCCTTTTCCCATCCCGCGCAGTGGAATTCGATGGCCGCTAATCAGTCCTGCCGTCATTGCGCCGATCATGCTGGCAGCTTCATCATTTGATGGTGTTGCGGCATGAGAACTCTACCTCCCCAGCGCAAGACCTTCAGAGCGCGCCGGCCCGGAAATGCTCAACGATGTGGGCGCGCAGACCGGAGGGCGCCTCTTCCGAGCCGGCAATATCGCCGGGATGGGAGAGATCGCCGAGGAGGTTTCCACCGAGCTTCGTGCCAATATGTCATCGGTTACCGGCCCAGAAACCTGACGTGTGACGGCAAGTGGCGTAAAGTGAAGGTGAAAGTCAATCCTCCAGCGGGGCTTCCTCTGCTTACTGTTCATGCTCGCACCGGTTACTATGCGCCTTTGCAATAGCTTGTTTTTTTCGCTTCTTTTGGCCGGGACGGTTCTTTCGCTGCCGGCGCAACAGCCGCCCGCCCAGGCTCCGCCGCTCACCGTGGACCGCGACCCCGTGCGCTCGCCGGATGGCGAACAGCCCGCGCCCCCGGTTGTGCGCAAACAGGGCGAGGGCTATGTTCTGCACACCGACGTTGAAGAGGTGGCGCTCAACTGCACGGTGCTCCACGCCAACCAGCCGGTAGCAGACCTGAAGAAAGAAGATTTCCAGGTCTTGGAGGATGGCGTCAAGCAGACGCTCATCAGCTTTCTGCACAATGACCTTCCCGTTTCCATTGCTTTGGTGGTGGACAACTCCGGCTCCATGGCTACCAAGCGCCCTTCAGTCAACAAGAGCGCTCTCGACCTGATCCAGGCTTCCAACCCCCAGGACGAGGCCTTCGTGGTCAACTTCTCCGACGAGGCTTTCATCGACCAGGAATTCACCTCCGACGTGAACAAGCTGCGCGACGGTCTCAGTCACATCGAGTCTCGCGGCGGCACCGCGCTCTACGATGCCGTGGTGGCCTCGGCAGACAAGCTGGCGGCCGATGCCAAGCGCCCCAAGCAGGTCCTTATCATCATCACCGACGGCGAAGACAATGCCTCGACCCTCAACCTGGAGCAGACCATCCGCCGCGTCCAGCAGCTTTCCGGACCGGTCATCTACTCGATTGGGTTGTTATTTGGCGACGAGATGAGCCGTACAGAGGTGAAGCACGCGCGCCACGCGCTGGAAATGCTCTCAACAGAGACAGGCGGCATTGCCTTCTTCCCCAAGAGCATCGAGCAAGTCGACCAGATCGCCGCGGAAGTGGCGCGGGACATTCGCAATCAATACACGCTGGGTTATCACTCCACCAAGCCGACCACCGAACCAGGTTTCCGGCGGGTTGAGGTAACCGCCGAAGGCAAGGGGTATGGCAAGCTGACCGTCCGCACCCGCACGGGCTACTTTCCGGTGGCGCGGATGGCGAAGGACTCTGGCATGACGCGATAAGCTGGAAACCAGGAGTTGAAGCCCCTCGGATCATGCCTGAAATGACACTACTGCTCGGAATTGACACCTGCGGCCCCTCCGGTTCGGTGGCGCTGGGACGTTTGTCTGGCCAATCTGTCGAGATTCTCGGTCAGATCGATCTTGAAGGGCGCAGCTATTCTTCAACTTTGGTTGCTGCGGTCGGCGATTTGCTCGAGCGCAGCGGCATAACGCTGCGCGAGGTAAACGCCATTGTGGCCGTGAACGGGCCGGGCAGCTTTACCGGAGTGCGCGTGGGCTTGAGCGCCGTGAAGGGCATTGCCGAGGCCGCGCGGATTCCGGTGGTCGCGGTTTCACGGCTGGAAGTTCTGGCTGCGAAGTCCGGGGCCCCCAGCGACAGGTCTTCGTCGCTGGGGTGGAAAACTCGGGTGTCCTCAGCGGCCATCGACGCTCATCGCCACGAGATCTTTCTGCGGCTAGGCCTGCCCGGCGGGCAGGCAAGGGAATTGCTGGCCGGCATTCATGAGCTTGCAGCCATCGAATCGCCACCCGCGCGGATTGCCCTTTCTGATGATTCCGCAGCCCTGCTGCTGGCGTCGGCGTGGCCGAGCGCAGAGTTGGTCCGCACTGCCGCGCCCACAGCCGCCGATGCTCTCCAGCTTTGCGCCGCGCGCGTGGCGGCCGGGGAGTTCGTTGACTTGGCGCTGCTCGACGGCTACTACCTGCGCCGCTCTGACGCAGAGATTTTCGGTGAGCCTGGCGCGCCAAAACGCCCATGAATTGCCCTTTTACAACCGCGCCTGTGCGCCGCATGACGCGGGCAGACCTCGACCGGGTGATTGAGATCGCCGAGAGCCTGAAGGAAGCGTCCCATTGGCCTCGTTCAGCCTACCTGGCCGCGCTGGACCCCGACGCCGTGCCGTCCCGCATTGCGCTGGTGGCTGAGGACCCCAGCTCCGGGGCTCTGGCGGGATATGCCGTGGCCAGCCTGCTGCCGGCCCAGGCGGAGCTGGAGACCATTGCGGTTGCCTCGACGGCCCAGCGCCAAGGCCTGGCTCAGCAACTCTTTGCCGCGCTGACGGCTGAGTTGGGATTAGCTCAGATCGTCGAGGTTCTTCTGGAGGTTCGCGCCTCTAATCAGCCTGCGCTTGGGCTTTATCGGCGGCTGGGGTTTATGGAAGCCGGCCGCCGCCCATGCTACTACCATGATCCTGTTGAAGATGCTGTTCTGATGAGCCTTCGGCTTTAAGGTCCCTGGGTCTCAGCTTCACCCAGCCGGTCGAACTCGGATGCTGTGACGGCCAACGGAATCTGTCGTGATTGCCGTCACGCAAGGGAGCTTTCCGCGCCGAATTCCACAGCGTGAGGTTACTTTCGATTGTTTTTCCGCTTGCCGTTTGCGCTCCAGGGGCGATATATGTAAATGTTCTTTAATAGATGGAGGTGCCTGATGGATGAAACACAGGTGTCCACGCTGAGCGAAGAAATCAATCGCCTGCATGCCGAACATCATCGCTACGCTCAGCGGCTGGAAGAGTTGCTCCAAAAGCCCTATCTCTCCGCAGAGGAGCAGATCGAGGAAGTCAAACTGAAGAAGCTCAAGCTGCACGCTAAGGACCTGATCTCCGATTTGGAGCGCCAGTCGCCGGCTGTAGCCTGAAGCTCGAAGACGGTTGACATAGGCAGGCGAATTGCCCGAGCGAGTTCTGTGGGCAGCCTCTTGAAGGTTGGTCTGTCCCCAGGATTCAGGCTTGACTAGTTCTGCTCAGTCGGCAAGAGTGCGGAATCACCGTATAATCGTTGGGATGATGGTTCGCGACGGTTACATCTACGGTTTGAGTCTGCTGTCAGTGGCTGTTGTGCTGGTGTGGGTCACGGGCTACTGGGCTTGGGGTATCGCGCCCGTGCTTCTGGCTGCGTTTTTCCTCTGGTTTTTCCGCGATCCTGAGCGGATGATTCCCATGGAGCCTGGCCTGATTGTGTCGCCAGGAGATGGGCGAGTGACCGAAGCGGCCGCCATCACCACTCCCGAAGGCCCGCGGCAGCGGATCAGCATCTTTCTTAGTGTTTTTAATGTTCACGTGAACCGCTCGCCTATTGCAGGCGTTCTCACCAGCGTGCGCTATCAGAAGGGCCAGTACCTGAACGCGATGAATCCCGCATCGGCCGACCGCAATGAGCAGAACATTGCCACGGTGCGCGGCGAGGGGATTGAAGTCATCTTCAAGCAGATTGCTGGTTTGCTGGCCCGGCGAATCGTCTTCAACCTGCGCGAGGGCGACACGGTTGAGCGCGGCCAGCACGTGGGCCTCATCAAATTCGGCTCCCGCGTAAATGTGATCTTGCCGGCCGAGGCTGAGTTGCGCGTGAAGGTGGGCCAGCGCGTCAAGGGCGGCGCCAGTGTGCTGGCGGCCATGCCCCAAGGAGACCGCTCGTGAATCACCAGGACCCCGCACAAGCCATGGCCAGTGCACAGGCGCGGCTGCATCGCGGCATGTTTCTGCTGCCTTCGCTGTTTACCATGGGCAACATCGCCGCCGGCTACATTTCCATTACCCAGACCATTGCGGCCATCGCCGGCGGCAGCGACGCGCGCATGCATCTTGACTGGGCGGCCATCGCCATCCTCCTCGCCATACCCTTTGACACGCTGGATGGCCGCATCGCCCGCATGACCAACACATGCAGCGACTTCGGCAAGGAGCTGGATTCGCTGGCCGACGCGATCACCTTTGGCGTGGCGCCCAGCCTGTTGGCTCTGGTCTGGGGATTTCATTTTTTGCCAGATTCCATCAATCACCAACTGCACCAGGATTTGCTCCATATCGGAGCTTTCATCTGCTTTTTGTTCCTCATCGGCGGGGTTTCGCGGCTGGCGCGCTTCAATATCAGCCATGACGCACAGCCGCGCAATCCGGGGCGGCCGGGACGCAAGTATTTTGTGGGCATGCCGATTCCGGCTGCAGCCGGCCTGCTGGCCGCCAGCGTTCATCTCTGCTATGGCTATCCGAACCAGGCCTGGTGGATCGCCCTCATCTGGTTGGCCATCGTGGGCATGAGTGCCTTCCTCATGGTTAGCACCTGGCGTTTCTGGTCTGGCAAGGAACTCAGCCTCTCCCGCCGTCATCCCTACCAGATATTCCTTTTGATCGCGATTGTGCTGTTTTTCATCCTCAGGTTTTCCCAGGTAGTGATCTTTTCGATCGCTCTGATTTATATGTTCTCGGGAATATGGGCGCGCGCGGCGTACTCTTGGTCGCGCCGCCGGCGCAAAGGTGTGCCCGCTCCCGTCCCCGACCCAAATGCGGCTGAAACGGAGCCGCTGAACCGCTTGTAGATTTCGCAACGGAACAGAAGGATGCCTGTGCACAAGATTGCCATTGTCGGAGCCTCTACCCTGGTGGGCCGGGAGATGAAGGATGCCCTGGTCGAGTCGCCCCTGGCGGCGGCCAACATTGCGCTTCTGGACGAAGAGGACATACAAGGGCAGTTGGAGCAAGTGGGTGACGAAGTCACCTTTGTCCAGCCCATCGCTCCCGATGCTTTTGACCACGTCGACTTTACGTTTTTCTGTGGCGCCGAGGATCTAACCCGCAAATACTGGCGTGAGGCGCTCCGGGCCGGCTCCACAGTGCTCGACCTTTCCGGTGCTCTCGACCAGGAGGCGGGTGTGCTGGTGCGCGCTCCCTGGTTGGGCTCCGAGGTGGTTACCGCTGACCTGTTTACTCCCGCCGTGGTCCCGGCGCACCCTGCGGCGCTGGTGCTGGCCTTGCTGCTCGAACGGCTCCAACAGGTTGCCCCGGTCCGCACAACCTTTGCCACGCTGCTCGAGCCGGCCAGCGAGTTTGGCCGGGCAGCTCTGGATGAGCTTCACCAGCAGACCTTGAGTCTGCTCAATTTCCAGGGGCTTCCGCACGACCTCTACGATACGCAGGTGGCTTATAACATGATCTCCGGCCTGGGCGAAACCGCCAAGGTTAGCCTGGGGGCGGTAGAGGCGCGCGTTCGCCGCCACTATGCTGCATTGTCAGCCGGTCGCTGGCCGGTTCTGGCCCTGCAGGTGGTTCATGCGCCCGTCTTCCACGGTCACACCTTCTCGATTGCCATCGAGATGGAGCGGCCTGTCGATATTACTGCTCTCGAAGAGGCTTTGAGCGGCGGACACGTGGACCTGGTTCTCGAAGACACCGATTCGCCCTCCAACCTTGCCGTCACCGGCCAGGATGACGTGCTGGTCCGCATACGTCCGGAGCCGGGCGAGCGCAATCCCAGCCAGGTTTCCCGCCTGTGGCTGTGGGCCGCTTCGGACAACCTCCGCCTTAATGCCCAGAACGCCGTCGAGTGCGCCCTGGACCTGCGGCGGTTGCGGCCCCAGGGAACCGTACAGTAGAAACGGATTTTGATTAGGTGTTAGGAAAACAATCGAAATGATCGCGGAGCTCTCTGAATTCCGCTATACTACAACCAGTCGGTTTGACTGGTCATTTTATGCAGACTATCCAAGCATCCGAAGCCAAGACTCATTTCCTCCGCCTCCTAAACGACGTGGAGCGGGGAGAGATCGTTATCGTGACTCGCCACGGCAAGCGTGTCGCTAGACTTATCCCTGAGGTTGAGATTGACCGGGAGCGGGTTCAGCGGGCCATTGATGGGATGCGCGCCTTGAGGCAACGCACGGGGAAGGTTTCTTTCGAAGAGATAATCTCCATGAAAAATGAAGGCCGCGTCTGATGGCATTCGTCCTGGACGCCTCCATTTCGGCAGTATGGGCGCTGGCCGACGAGTCTTCTCCATTGGCGGATATTGCTGCCGACCGTCTGAAAAACGAGAATGCCCTGGTGCCGCCATTATGGTGGTACGAGGTTCGGAACCTGTTAGTCGTCAACGAGCGGCGGCAGCGGATGACGGTGGAGGATTCCGCGCGCTATCTCGAATTGCTCTCGTCTTTCCCCATTCAAGTTGACCCCGTCGAGGATGAGCAAGCAGTTTTACGATGCGCACGGAAGTATCGGCTGTCTTTTTACGACGCGGCCTATCTTGCCGTAGCTCAACGTAACCGAATTCCGCTGGTCACCCTCGATAAAGCTCTCCGAGCAGCGGCTTTGGCTGCCGGTATTCCGCTACTGTCTTAGGGCATCGTCTTACGGTTTCGCGGCCAGCTTCGGCGGATCGGTGATGTACTCATCGCCAACGCGCGCCACGAGCAGCTTGCGGCGGTCATCCAGCATCTTCAACTGGTTCGTGACCTGTATAAACTCCTGCTTCTGCTCAGCGGTGAGGGACGTTCCGGCCTGGCTCGACTTGCTCAACTCATCGAGGCGGGCCTGCAAACGCGGCATCTCGCGGTCAATCAAAACGGGGCGAATGACCGTGGTCTTCGCGTGGCCGCTGGCCAGCTCGTTGCGGTTGTTCTCGCTCCAGACAGGCAGAACGCCCACATGGCCCAGTTCGACGCGAATGCCGGCCGGGCCGTAGTCCTTGCGGACAGCGGAGAAAAGGCCAATCATCTCGTCGCGCGGATCGCCGTCCTTGTCCGGCATCAGGCCATCCACGTAATTGCGCGACTGGTTCGACAGAAAATTGCCCAGCGAATAGAAGATGACCGCGTTGCGGCCGTCCTGGGTGCGATAGGTCTCCACAGGCTGCAAGACATGGGGATGATGGCCCACGATGACGGAGGCGCCGGCATCGAGCATCTTGTGCGCGGTTTCCACGTCTTCAGGCCTTGGCGCGGGAGCATACTCGACGCCCCAGTGGATGGAAACCACCAGAAAATCGCATTTCTGCCGCGCCTGCCTGATGGCTTCCAGCACGCCAGCCTCGTCCATGCCCGGCGCGCCGCCGGATTCACCGGGATAGGGGAAGAAATTGACGTGGGGCTGGTCGTCCTTGTCGGGATTGCGGCTGCCGTTGAGCCAGCGCGTCATCCCTAGCCAGCCCACCTTGATTCCGTTGGCCTCGACGACAACCGGCTGCCAGGCCTGCTGCGCTGTGTCGCCCGAGCCGATGAAGAGCATTCCACGCTCGCGCAAGTGCTCGCGCGTCTCGGCAAAGCCCGCCCAGCCCTGGTCCATGACGTGATTGTTGGCTGAGGAAACGATCTTGATGCCGTTGGCCTTCAGCGCGTCGATCAATGCAATGGGCGCGTCGAACATGAACGGCTTGGAACCATGCGAATGCGCGGGGGCAACCGGGGTTTCGAGATTCACGAAGCCGAAGTCGACGCTCTTGAAAATGTCGCTCACATCCGAGAAAAGCGCGCCCCAGCCCTGGGAGCCTTCGCCGGCCGCGGCCGCGGCCGCCCGCACCGGCTCATGCGGAATCACATCGCCCGCGACGGCAAAGCTGACCTGGGCCAGATCGTGGGGATAAGGAACAACCGCAGCAGCGGGACTGCCCTGATGAGAGAAAGCGAGCAGGAGCGCGCCAAGCGTGGCGACGAGCAGCAACGCGCTTCCTGAGGCCAGCCGCCAGTGCTTGCGCAGAGCGGCAGCCTGCCTTGCGCCGATTGCCGTCCCCAGCCTTCCCATGCGCATCGTCCAATTCATTGCCTGCGTCACTCCAGACCCCTTCCCCATTACAAGATGGAACGCAATCAGGATACAAGCTCAGAGGGACAGCGGGCCTCCATGGCTCAGGCAAGCCGCTGGGCGATGGTTTCGTCCAGAATCTCGCGGACGGTCAGCGGGACAATGACGATGTGCTCGTGGCGGAAGAACCGGCCGATCTCCGTCAGAGCGTCGCTGCTGAAGTCGAAGCTGACAAAGAAGCCCTTCTTCCGTTTCGTGCGCATCATGGCTGCTTCAAAGTTGTCGATGTCGGGGCGGCCGGTCTTGTCCATCTGCTTCACCTGGATGGGATACCAGTCGTCCATGAAGTCGAGCTGCCCGGCTTCCTTTCCGCTGGCTCCCGGCTCGGAGCCGATGGGGTAAATGCGCCCGTCGATGCCCATGTCGCCCACCTGGGTCTTGTTGGGAATGCCGCCCAGAGCAATGACCGCCCAGTTCTCGAACTCGAAGGGCGGAATGTTGCGGAGCTGCTTTTCCGTCCACGGCAGGCCGCGCACCACAAAGCCTTTTCCGTGCAGCCAGTAGTTTTCGTCCTCGCGCAATTTGCAATAGTCACGCAGCCGCTTGGCCATCACGCGGCAGGCAGTTGGAGAAATGTCGATGCCGATCCATTGACGGTTGAGGGTCTGCGCGGCGACCAGAGCGGTTCCGCAACCGCAGAAGGCATCTAGAACGATGTCGTTCTCGTTGCTACTTATCTTCAATATGCGTTCAAGAAGTGGCAATGGCTTTTGCGTTGGGTATCCGAGTCGTTCTGCATCCGCCCCACGCAACTGCGACACGTCGGTCCACACGTTGCTCAAAATAGGTCCGGCGCTTTCATCCAGGTATTTCTTCCGCATGATTCGCCCGTCGACGGATTTCGGAAATAGTAAAAGTCCCTTCACGTCTAGTTCTTTCATCTTTTCGACGGAAACAGCCCAACCATTTTTGTGTGGCTTATAACCTTTGTAATCGTAGGTTAGGTTTGGACGCGGGTTCGGACTCCTACTGAACATCGCATAATATAGTGACAACATGAGCCATATAGCAGTAAGCTGTAAGGCATGACACGATCCATTGCGCCGCGTCGTGACTTCGCTGCCATGCAAGAACGCCGCCGCCGTGCCGCGCG
>Ga0224535_1000038_pt1 | contig 49633 bp, 45 predicted proteins | sample 714E13034metaG_FD_179898 | JGI IMG/M metagenome (GOLD analysis project Ga0224535, IMG submission 179898) | Peat soil microbial communities from Stordalen Mire, Sweden - 717 E1 30-34 | ecosystem: Environmental > Terrestrial > Soil > Wetlands > Peat | place: Sweden: Norrbotten County, Stordalen... | reverse complement strand
GGCTGCAATGATGTTCCCGCCGACTGACAAACTGCACAACATCCTTCTTGCGAACAGGACTGATGTTATTCCAGGCGAGAACAGCATAACCGTGCAGGGCATTTCGGGGAAAAGTCAGACAGTGGGTGCAAGAGGAACAAAGTTTCCACGGCTGGTTTGCAAGCAAATTCGGCAGCGACTCTGCTCTGTGGGCTTGGTAAAACAGCGCGCAATTCAAATGCAAGTCAACCTATGAGGTGAAGGGATGCCGAGAAAGATTCTGAGACTGCCAATCGTATTGGATCGTACTGGCCTTTCACGCAGTACCGTTTATCAGCGTGTCACCGAAGGGAAATTCCCAAGGCCAGTGTCGCTGGGGGCCAGGGCTGTCGGCTGGATTGAAACCGAGGTCGAGGAGTGGATTGCCTGCCAGATAGAGGCCAGCCGGGAACTCTGCGGCCAGAAAGCTGGCGTGAATCGTCTGTCGTCTAGATGATGCTGGAGTTGGATTCAGGCCTGCTCACTCATCTGGAATTAAATTGCGAAAATTGGCTGAATTTTCGGCTGGGCGAGTTGCTGACTGGCTATGCCGCAGTCCCGCAAAACGGCAACACCTTGCCGCCGCGCTGTGTCCGTTCCAGAAAGTCTGCCCAGTCCTGCATCATCCTGGCGCGTGGCTCCAGATAGAGGGCGTGATTGTACGCGGCGCTGACGGCGTTGCGTGGGGCGTGGGCAAGTTGCAACTCGATGTGCTCGTGGTTGTAGCCTTGCTCGTGAAGAATGGTAGACGCCAAGCCTCGAAAACCGTGCCCGGTCATCCGGCCTTTGTATCCCATCCGCTCCAGCGCCTTCAGAATCGTCATATTGGACATGGGCTTGTTCCGGTTCTGCTCGCCGGGAAAGAGCAGATCGCAGGACCCCGACAAGTCTCGCAACAGGTCAAGAACCTCCACCGCCTGCCGGGAAAGAAAAACGATGTGCGGCGTCTTCATCTTCATCCGCATCCCCGGAATCATCCAACGCTTCGCCTCCAGATCGAACTCCTCCCAACGTGCGCCGATCAGCTCACTTGTCCGGACAAACGTCAGCGCCATCATTTTGATGGCTAGCCGGGTCAGATGCTTGCCCTGGTACAACTCGATTGCTCGCAGGAGCGCGGGCAACTCTCTTGCGTCAATGCGGGCCATGTTCTTTTGGCGGGTAGGCTTGAGAATGTCCGATGGACGAATCTCGGCTGCCGGGTTGCGCTTGGCAATTCCGTGGGCCAGAGCGTAGCGGAAGATCATTCCGGTGACCTGGAGAATACGCTTGGCCATGTCCAAAGCGCCTCGCGCCTCAACGGCTTTGACCAACTGCACAACTTCCATCGGTTCAATTTCGTTAATCGGGCGATTTCCAAGAACCGGATAGACGTTCGCGCGGAGTCTGCTCGCGGTTGTTGCCGCATGGTGGGCACTCTTGTTTCCACGCCAATGCTCCAGCCATAGTTCGGCGACCTTCTCAAAAGCGTGTTCGGTCGCTTCCCGGACAGCGGTTTTCTCGGTCTTGCGCTCAACCATGGGGTCTATGCCGTTGGCCAGTCGCTTCCTGGCGGCGTCGCGGCGCTCGCGGGCCTCGGCCAGTGAGATGTCGGGGTATCGGCCCAGCGCCATCAACTTCTCTGCGCCGTCAAAGCGGTATTTCCAGCGCCAAAGTTTTCCACCTGTTGGCGTAATCATCAGGTGAAGGCCGCCGCTGTCGGAGATTTTGTAAGGTTTTTCTCCGGGCTTGGAGCGCCGGATTTCGGTATCGGTGAGCGCCATCGGGAATCCCTCCCAAATACCCGAAAGTGGAAATACCCCCACATCCGGAAAATCTACCCCCATCTATACCCCCACGGGAGCATGGCTTCCACAATACGCCTCCGGACGTAAAAACACAAAAGTCGCTGTTTTATCAGCGGCTTATCGTCCACTATTGGATGTCTTCGGATGTCTCTAGATTTGATCTTGGTCGGGGCGGAGGGATTCGAACCCCCGACCCTCTGCTCCCAAAGCAGATGCGCTACCAGGCTGCGCTACGCCCCGACTTTCTGATTGTATCGCGGATTGGTTTCCCTTTTGGCTTTGAAGAGGTGAGTCTTAGGTCTCTGACCGATTGAAGTTGTACTATTTGCGGGTGCCCCAGGTCCCGATTTTGGGACCTGGGAAAGCACGAACTCAAGGAACGAAATCATGCTGTCATCGTCTTAGTGCCCCATGAGCCAAACCAGGAACCACACAACCAGCGCCACAGGAATAGCGAAGATTAGCCCCAGGCCCGCAACCAGCAGCAGAAGAAACGCCCAGTCCCGCCAAGTGTGCCGTCGCGGCTCGCCCATGTGGCGGCAGAGCAGGCGATAATTGCGCCGGTTGGCCTTCCAGGCAATGTCGAAGATGTCGCCGAAGACGGGAATCGAGCCCACCAGCACCTCGATGGCGAGATTGACCCCCATGCGCGCCAGCGTGACGTAAGGCACGCCGCGAACCCATGCCGCCAGCGGAATCACCAGCGACAGCAGCCCGGCCAGAACGTCGCCCACCCACGGAATCAGCCCGATAATCCCGTCCAGGCCCACGCGGATATTGGTGCCGGGCAGCACAAATGCCTCGTCCAGCAGGATTTCCAGCCCATGCAGCGTCTGGTCGCGGAAGAGCCACGCGCCACCCTCCCAGCGGTTTGCTGCCGGAGGGGTGGAACTGGCCGGAATTGGAGTGGTCCGGGGCATGCGTTTCTGCCTTGCGGCCCGATGAGGCCGATCAACCTCGTTCAATGCTACAATCAAGGGTATACATGGCGGCAGTAGTTCAGTGGCAGAACGCCTGACTGTGGCTCAGGATGTCGTGGGTTCGATCCCCACCCGCCGCCCCATTTCTTTCACGGACCGCACAGGCTGCAAGCACGTTCCTGAGTTCCGAGTTTCCGTGACCCCAAATACCCATGAAAACGCAGTGGTTAACGATCCAGCCTCTGGTCGTGACGGGTGGTTCGTCCCGTTCGAGCCGCGCCGCGGCCTCGCCAGCGGCCACCTCCAGACGATTATCGGCAATTATCTTCCCCGGCCCGCCTTCCGGCTGCAGCCCGTCTCGGAAACAGTCGAAGTAGACCCGGCTGACGGCAGCCGTGTGCTCTGCCACTGCCATTGGCAGCCGGAGCCCGTGCGCTCCAGGCGACTGACGCTGGTGCTGGTTCACGGCCTTGAGGGCTCGTCAGACTCCTGCTACATCCAGGGCATCACCGCCCGCGCTTGGGCTGCCGGCCTGAACGTCGTCCGCATGAATATGCGCACCTGCGGCGGCTCGGAGACGCTCACGCCCACCCTCTACCATTCCGGGCTCTCCGGCGACGTGGGCGTGGTGGTGCGCCATTATGCCGCGCAGTTCGGCCTGGAGCGCGTGGCGCTGGTGGGCTACTCAATGGGCGGCAACATGGTGCTGAAGCTGGCCGGGGAGTGGGGCAACCGGCCGCCGCTGGTCGCCGTGGCCGTGGTCTGCCCGGCCATTGATCTGGCTCCCGGCTCCGATGCCCTGCACGAGCCGCTCAACCGCCTCTACGAGTGGAAGTTTCTGAGCAGCCTTATGGCGCGCTATAGCCGCAAGGCGGAGCTGTTTCCCAATATTTATGCCACCAGGAAGTCCATCGGGCCGGTTCGCTCCATTCGCCAGTTCGACAACAAGATCGTGGCCCGTTACTGGGGTTTCCGCGACGCCGACGACTACTACCACCACGCCGCCGCCGCTCGCGTTGTAGAAAGCATCGCGGTTCCCACGCTGATTCTGGAAGCCCAGGACGATCCCTTCATTCGCCTGCTGCCTCAGACTCGCGCCAAGCTCCTCGCCAACCCGCACATCGCTTTTACCGAGACCCGCAACGGTGGCCATTGCGCCTTCCTTTCTCGCGCCCCCGGCAACGAGATTCACTGGGCCGAGGCGACGGTGATGCGCTTCCTGCAGGCGGCAACCGGCGAAGCTCATGCAAGCTGACTGGGAGTTCGAGGTCGGCGGCGACGCGCCGCTCATCGACGCGTGCTGGCCGGGCCTGATTGATCTGCAGCGCTCCCCGGAACGCGCCTGGCAATTGCCGGAAACCGCGCAATTTCCCGCCTTGGCCCAGGCCCTGGCAAAGTTGAATGCGGCTGCCTCGCCCGTATGGACCTCAAAATGCGACCTCTGGCCGCATCTCGAAGCGGGTGAATTCAACCCCGACGAGCTGGATGCGCCGCCCGGCTCCTCTGCCCACGCCATGGGCTGCTACATCGATCTTCTTCCCCGCAGCAGCCAGCAATGGCTTTCGCCGGACAGTGCCGATGCCTGGTGCAAACGCCTCTGCGGCCTTCTGCGCGCCCTCCCGCTGCTTTGCTGCCGAGTCGATCTCATCATTCGCCGCGCCGTCCTCATCCCCGATCCCACAGACCCGGAGCGCGTGGATCTGGGAATCACCGCTTACCTCACTTCCTGCGGTGCGTCTTGCGCCGAGGCCGAGCAGACGCTGGAGGGCGCCCTGGCGGCTTTTGCCGATGCGCTTTTTGCCCGCGTAACGGTAAAATGAGAAAACACGGGCGAGTAGCTCAATTGGATAGAGCACCGGCCCTCTAAGCCGGGGGTTTTGGGTTCGATCCCCAACTCGCCCACCATCTCTTCTCCGTGTGATTCATTTCTGAATAGCCGGATGCCTTATGTTGTGTATGTACTTGAATCCAAATAGGATGGGTAGGCGGATTCATTTTCCGATGGCAACCATAAGGTTCCATCAGGTCCCGCTTTTGGGTACCTGGAAAACTGCGAACCCCTACTTCGCCAGCCGGAAGTAGCGCTGAGCTTTGGCTACGTCCTTGAAGATTTGTGCCTTCAAGGCTTCCGGCGAGGGCCACTCGACTTCGCCGCGCAGCCGGAGAAGAAACTCCAGCGCGATCGGCGTTTCCGCGTCAATTTCCATCGGCTCGAAGTCCAGAATGTATGACTCGACCGCAAAGGAGGCTTCGCCAAAGGTGGGCCGGTTGCCGACGTTGGTCACCGACTGAAAGCTGCGCCCGTTTACCTTGAGCCGCGTGATGTAGACGCCGAAGGCGGGCAGCAGCCCTTCGTAAGCCGCCAAGTTGACCGTGGGAACCAGCAGCCGCGTGCCGATGCCGCGGCCGCGGGCCTGGGTGGAGCGCACCTGAAACGGCCGGCCCAGCATCCAACGCGCGCGGGTCATGCCGCCCGCCGCCACCAGTTGGCGAATGGCCGAGCTGGAAACCTGGAGGCCGTGGACGCACACCGGCGAATGCACCTGAAGGCCAAAGCCGGACTCCGCGCCAAAGGCACTGAGCTCCGCCACACCGGCTTCGGCGCGATGGCCGAAGCGGAAGTTGCCGCCCTCGTGAAGGCCGCGCACGCCCAGCGAGTCCACCAGAATGTGGCGCACGAACTCCCGCGCCGGGAGGCTGGCCAGCGCCGCATCGAAGGGCAGAACCAATACCGCGTCGATGCCGGTGAAGCTCAGCAGGCGCAGGCGCTCGTCAATCGGCGTGAGCAGCCGCGAGGCCTGCGTGGGGTGCAGAAACTGCTCAGGGTGCGGGTCGAAGGTAATGGCCACGGCGCGCGCGCCCAGCTCCCGCGCCTCGGTGGCCACGGCCGAAAGAATCTCCTGGTGGCCCAGATGCACGCCGTCGAAGTTGCCAATAGAGGCCACGCTGGGGCCAAAGCCGGCCGGAATCTCCGCGACCGAGCGAAAGATGGAAATTTTGCTGGAAGTGGGAATCACTCTGCCGTCGCTCATCGATTCGCGATCCCCAGATCCACAGGAATGCTGAGGCCGTCGTAGGCCAGGCGGATGCCGTCTGGGAGGCTGCGATTGGTTTCCTCGTGCCCCAGGTCGTGGCAGATGTGGGTGAACCATGTGTGGCGCGCGCCGATGCGCCCGGCCCATTCCAAGGCCTGCTCTACTGTGGCGTGCGTGGGGTGCGGCTTGCGGCGCAGCGCCGAAACGATCAGGTGGTCCAGTCCTTCCAGCAGCGCAAAACTCGATTCGGGAATGGCGCTCACGTCGGTCAGATAGGCTGTGCTGCCAAAGCGATAGCCGGCAATCTTCATTTCACCGTGCATCACTGGCACGCGCAGGAATTCGACGCCGTGAACCGCGGTGCGCTCTTCCAGCGGATGCAGTTGGACGCGGGCCCGGTTGGGATAGGTGGCGGTCGGCGAAAAGGTGTAATCGAAAATGCGCTCAAGCACGGCCATGGCCTTCAATGTGGCGTAGAGCGGAATGGGGCCGCTCTCGCCGAAGGTCGCAAAGCTGAGCGGGCGCAGATCGTCCAGGCCCATGATGTGGTCGGCGTGGGAGTGCGTGTAAAAGACGGCGTCGACGCGCGTGAGGCTGTTGCGCAGCGCCTGTTCGCGGAAGTCCGGGCCGGTGTCGATGACGACCACGCGCTCGCGCCCGCCCAGGGCCGGATCGCGCCAGCGCAGCAGCACCGAAGGCCTGAGCCGCCGGTCGCGCGGGTCCCCCGAGGTGCACACCGCGCAACCGCACCCCAGCGTCGGAACCCCCGTCGAGGTTCCGGTCCCGAGGAATGTGAGCAGTCCGTCCATCCGTCTACTGCTTGTCCTGCGGCGGTACCGGCGGAACGGCGTGCAGACTGATCATGTTGGTCAGCTCCAGGAAGGCCATCCGCGCCTCGAACAGCGCCGCCTGCATGGTGTTTTCCTCGACCTGGGAAAGGTTGCCGCGAGTCTTTTCCTCCAGCACAGCCAGCATGTCGATGGTCGCGCGCGCGCCCATGATATCCACGCGTGGCTGCTGGCCCTCCGGAGCGCCGGCACCCATCTGGATCAAGGCGGAGACGTAAAACTGCTGCACCAGATTCTCAAACGTGACGGCCGGAGGCGCGCCCGCGGCGGGATTCTGCGCCCGCACCAGGTCTTCCAGCCGCTGCGCCGAGGCGTCGTAGGCCGCCTTCTGCGCTTCGCTCTCCTTGGCTGTGGGCGCGGGAGGCAATCCGCCTTCCGCCTCCGCTGCCTCGGACGCCGGCTCGCTGACGACAAGCCGCGGGCCGGGCTTCGGCTCTCCAGGCGCCGGGGGAGCCTGCTGTTCGGGCGCCACGGGTGCAGGTGCCTGCTGGTTTTCCTGCTCTTCTTCCGCCTTGATCTTGCGGCGGTCAATCACTTCAAACTTCGGCTTATCAGTCATAGTTTTCCGTTTCCAATCCGTGTTGCTGTGTTACTAACTCGCTTCCACTTCAAACGGTCCGGCCAGAATGCGTGCTCTTCCCGTGGCCGTTCCGGCAATGTAGTTGAAGGGCTGATTGCGCGCTTCGCTTTCCCCGCGAATCATGCCCAAGGCAAAGCTGCGCTTGCCTGAGGCGAGCGGCAACTCAGCCGCGCTGGTAATCTGCCCGGCAACCGCTCCGCCGTCCAATGTTAGTTCGGCGCTCACTGCCGGGACAGGCCCAAAAATCTCCAACTGCCGCAAGTGCCGTTGAACGCTGCCGTGAGACCGGACGCGCTCCACAACCTCCTGGCCCACGTAGCAGCCTTTGTTGAAACTAAGCGCCCGCATCTGCGAGGTCTCCTGCGGCATGTCGCGCTCAGCGATGTCGATGCCGTAGGCGGGAATTCCCTCGGCAATGCGAAAGGCCTCAAGAGATGCCGCTCCCACTGGAGCCGCGCCAGCCTCGACCAGCGCTTGCCACAGCGCGGAAACCTGGGCCGCCCACGCCCAAAGCTCATAATGTGGAGCAAGCGCGCCATACGCCCTCGCAACGCGCAGCTCCAATCCGTTCCAGGCAACGCGCGCGCTGGTCATCTGCTCCGGCGGCACGGGCAGACCCAGCCGCGCCAGCAGATCGGCAGCCAGCGGCCCGGCAAGCCCCAGCGCCGTCTCGCCGCTCAACTGGCCCGCCACCACCGCGCTGGTGGGTCTCAGCTCCACATCGTCCATGATGATGAAGCGGTCCAGGTGGGTCAGCAGCCGGTCGTACTGATCGGCGGCAATTTCCAAACTCAGATCGTCGCCCTCGCGCCACACATGCAGATCGCCCTGGATGCGTCCCTGCGCGTTCAACACGAAGTTCCATGCGCCGGCATTCTCGGCCAGCTCTTTCACCGTATTGGTGACCATGCCGCTGAGCCAGCGAACGCGGTCTTCTCCGCTCACTGCCACGCGCCGCATCCAGCCCAGGTCGTGAACCGCGGCTCCCGAGGCCAGCGCCGCTGTTTCCTTCTCGGGCGCGTCCAACTTATGCGGGGTCATCGCGCCACGATAAGCAATCAACTCCGGCGGCGCGGCGGCCTGAGCCAGCAGGGCGGCAAGCGGCGTAGTCAGTGCTGCCACGGACAGGCCTTCGTCCGTGGGGTAATTTACCGGTGTGGTTTGAGCGATGACTGTTTCCGTCATAACAGAGCTTTTTGCGCCTTTGTGTGCCTATTTTCAGCAGATACAGCGCACAATCCCGCATTCTGATTATAGCCTTGAAAGAAGATGCGGCCGCATTTGCCGGGGGCGGAGCAGCCGCGGGGAGAGTCAATGAGCAAGCTGCGGAGAGTGGTGAACAGGCAAGCCGCCGTTCGCCTGGACCCTGAGGAGAGCCTTTCGCGCATCCAGCCGGAGGGCTGGAAGTTTCGCGCCGTATGCGCCGCCCTGTGCGCCTGGATGTGCGTGGCTGTTCTGTCTCTTGCCGTCGTGGCGCCGGCCCAGCAGCCGCCCGCCGCAGCCGCTCCCCAGGTTCAAACTCCACCCTCCGGCAAGGCTGAAGCCCGCATTACACCCGAGCAGGAGCGCCAGCTCTTTGCTCTCGTCGATGAGCTGATCAAGTTCTCCTCCGACGAGACCGGTCTGCCCATCAAGAGCGAAGTGAAGCGCCAGATTACCTCCCGCGACGCCGTCGAAAGTTACGTGAAGGCGAAGTTCGAGGAAGACCAGAGCGCCCGCCGGATGCAGCGCGACGAGATCGTGCTCAAGAAGTTCGGCCTGCTGGACCGCGACTTTGCCCTCAAGCCATTTCTGCTGCAGCTTCTCAAGGAGCAGATCGAGGCTTACTACGATTCCAAAACCAAGACCGTCTACATGCTCGACTGGGTGACCGTCGAGGAGCAGAAGCCGGTGCTGGCCCACGAGCTGACCCACGCCCTGCAGGACCAGCACTCCGGCCTCGAAAAATGGGCCGACCAGACTCCCGACGAAGTCTCGCTCGACGCAGCCGGCGACACAGACCACCTGGCCAAGGACGAAATGGACACGGCGCGCGAGGCTGTCGTCGAGGGCCAGGCCACGGCCGTCATGATGGACTACATGCTCAAGCCGATGGGCATGAGCCTAGTGAAAGATCCGGAGATTCTGGACGCCGTCAAGTCTCAGATGGTTGCCTCTGAAAACTCTCCTGTCATGGCGCGCGCGCCGCTGCTGCTTTCCGAGTCGATGCTCTTTCCCTATCGCGAGGGCCTCAGCTTTGAGCAGGATGTGTGGATGGATCAGGGCCGGACGGCAGCCTTTGCCGGAACCCTAGACCACCCGCCCACATCCAGTTGGGAGATTCTCAATCCGCGCGAGTATGAAAAGAAACACACGCCCGCCATTCCCCTGCTGCCCAACATTCATCCGCTGATTGACAATCTCTACAAGCCTTACGACATCGGCCAGATCGGCCAGCTTGATGTGCGCATTCTTGCCGAACTCTTCGGCGGCGAACGGGCTTCACGCGACCTGACCCCGGCCTGGAATGGCGGCCTCTATTGGGCCGGCCAGCGGCTCAACGCCAAGACTGCGGCTGAGCAAGCCAGCACAAATTCCATCGCCCTTTTCTATCTTTCCGTCTGGAAGAGCGCCGCCTCCGCGCGGGCCTTCGCCCGGCTCTACGCCGATGAACTGGGGCGCAAATACTCTGGCGTCAAACTCGAGTCAGCGGACCAGGGCGCAGCCAGCCACGCCTCAGGATTCAAAGTCTTCCCGCCCCCCGCATCGCGCTCCGAGGAAGACCCGGACCATGCAGAATCCACTCTTGCGGCGCTTTTCGGAGAGCAGGTATACTCCACCAGCGAAGGCCCGGTCGTCATCACCACCCGCGGCAAGATGGTCTTTGTAGCCGAGAGCTTCCCGCTCGACCTGGCCCGCAAACTAACCGCGCTAATTCTCGACGCCCAGGGAACTGGCGAAACTCATCTAGCCCAAGACGCGCAACCGGTGTTTGGTCTCCCCACTCAGAAGAGCGCCCCGGCTCTCGATTCACGAAATCTGAAGCCGCTCACCGGCGATCTGGTCGGCTTCTTTTCCAATTGCGGCGTGATGAAGGCAGCGGTCGAAGCGGAAATGAAAGCTGCGGCAAAATAGCGCGGTATCTCCGAACAACTGCGGCTGTTCCGTGCCCTGTCCTTTCCGTTTTTTTCTGCTGAAAGGACGGAAGACCCTCTGGCTAGAGAGGTTTCGGGTTGACTGTTTACAGTCAAGATTGAGACCTGTGCTCTCCCACCCTTTCCGCGATGATGCTGCGGAAAGGATGGGGCACCCAACGTTTCGTTAATACTTGAATCGAAAATGATCTAACTCGCCGGGAGTCAGGCAGGCTCTGCCGCATCTTTGCGGACGAAGTATTCATCCAGCAGCACGGCCACCAGCACGGCGGTAGGCACGGAGACCATGGCCCCCAGAACGCCTTCCAGCGCGGAGCCAATCACCAGGGCCACCAGGATGGCCAGGCTGGGCAGGCCTACGCTTTTCTTCATGATGCGCGGCGTGAGAAATGAGTTTTCAATCTGGAGATAGATCAGATAGAAGACAGCGACGCCGATCACGCGGCCCCATGAGTCGATGGCCGCAACGAACAGGGCCAGCACGATGCAGAGGGCCGCGCCCAGCACGGGAATGATGTTGAACAGTCCTGTCAGCGCGCCCAGCGCATACGCATAGCGAACGTGAAGGGAAAGATAGACGATTGTGCTCGTAACTTCCATGATGAGCATCAGGCTGCCCTGGCCCAGCAGCCATTTTCCCATGCGTATCTCCGCCCGCTGAAGAGTCTTGTCGAGGCGTTCGCGCTGGTCGCGCGGAAAGAAGGAAAGGAACCATTGGTAGGCGTGATCGCCTTCCAGAATGAAATAAATGGTGAGGATGAAGCCCATGGCGAAATCGAAGAGCTTGCCCGCCCAGTCGCTGATGGAAAACAGAAGATAAGTTGCCGCCTGGCCAACGAAATCCTGAAGCCGGGAACTGATCTCTGCGGTATCCAGGTTTTGCGCCAGGGGAACATTTTTCAGCTTCTCCAGCAGCCCCGGCAGGCGTGCCGGCATCTCCTGGGCAAACCCTCGCAGATCGTTGAGAACCGGGGGCAGGGCGAGGAACCCGAAGGCGGTAAGCGCTCCGGCCGCAACCAGCAGGAGCAGAAAGACGGCCGAGCCCTTGAACGGATGCCAGCGGCCAATGGCCAGCCGCGAGGTGGCGCGCACGATGGGGCTGAGCACCACGGCAAACAAGGCGCTGACATAGAGCAGCACCAGCACATCGCGAATCAGCCAGGCCACGTAGCAGGCCAAAGCCAGGGTGAAGGCAAAGAGGATGTCGCGGCGAAGAGTGCGGGGAGCATCGGGGATCTTGGTCATGCGCGGAATTCCTGTAGGTCAGCGCGAACGGCGCTGGCTGAGCGTTCGGCGAATTCCAGCTCGCCTCCACTGAGAATAGCCCCTGCAATCACGCCCGGCAGCAAAAAGCGCCACTCCCGAGGGAGTGGCGCTTTTCTTGTGAGCCAGTGCGCATCGCTACTTGTTTTTCGCGGGAGCCTTTTTGGCAGCCTTGCGCGCGGCGCGCTTCGGCCTGGCTGCCGGCGCAGGCGCGGCCAGCGTCGCTTCGGCTTTCTCCGCGATGGCTTCCGCAGTCTCCCCGGTAATCTTTTCGGCTTTCTCCTCTTCGCATCCGCACGGAGTGACTAATTCATGCGGCGTGACGAAGCGCTCGCCCTCTTTGTGCTCGCCTACCACCTGCAGGCGCAGGAAGTTGGTCGAACCGGAGCGTGTGCGAGTGCCGGCAACGATGGCGACAACTTCGTGGGGCCGGACGAAACCGCCCTCCAGAAGCCGCTTCTCGGCGCAATCGACCAGCGCTTCCATGGTGTTGACCTTGGCGCAGCGGATGGGCGTGGTGCCCCACAACATGCTAGTGCGGTTGATGGTGACTTCGACCGGGCTGAGGGCGAAGATGGGCGCCGAGGGGTGATACTTCGAGAGCTGGCGCGCCGTTATTCCCGACTCGGTGAAGAGTGCAATGCCGCGCAGGTCCAGGTCGTCGGCGGCGTGCGCCGTGGCCTCGCAGATGGTCTCCGCGATGGACAGGTGCGTTCCGAGCTGCCTGGCTCCATAAAGCCTCTGTTCGTGGATGTGGCGCTCGGCATCAACCACAATGCGCGCCATCATGGAGACGGCCTCCACCGGATACTTGCCGATGGCCGATTCGCCGCTGAGCATCACGGCGTCGGTGCCGTCGTAGACTGCGTTGGCCACGTCGGAAACCTCGGCGCGGGTGGGGCGCGGGTTCTCGATCATCGACTCCAGCATCTGCGTGGCCGTAATGACGGGCTTGCGGAACTCGCTGGCGCGGCGGATGATGTGCTTCTGAATCGCGGGAACCTCTTCCGGCGGCACCTCCACGCCCAGGTCGCCGCGGGCCACCATGATGCCGTCGGCAACGGCCAGAATGGCGTCCAAGTGCTCGATTGCCTGGGGCTTTTCCAGCTTGGCGATGATCCAGGTTTCGCCGCCGTAGGCCGCCACACGGTTGCGCACCAGGCGAACATCCTCGGCAGTGCGCACAAAAGAGACGGCAATGGCGTCCACGCCGTTCTTGAGCGCGAATTCCAGGTCATCGGCGTCCTTTTCCGTCAGCGAGGGAACGCGTACCGGAATGCCGGGCAGGTTGATGCCCTTGTGCTCGCCCAGCAGGCCGCCGTTGACGATCTCGCAGACCACGTCTCCCTCGTCCACTTCGGAAACGCGCAGCTCGATGAGGCCGTCGGAGAGCAGAATGCGCGAGCCCTGCTCGACGTTCTCCGCCAGCGTCTTGAAGGTGGTGCCCACCAGCGCGGCCGTGCCCGGAACCTCGCGCGGCGTAATGGTCAGCCGCCCCCCGGCCTTCAGCAGCACAGGCTGGTGGTCCTTCAGCAAGGAGGTGCGGATTTTGGGCCCCTGCAGGTCGCCCAAGATGCACAGCGGCTTGCCTTCCTCGCTGCTTACCTTGCGGATCATCTGAATCAGCGCCAGTTTTTCCTCGTGGATGCCGTGGGAAAAGTTCAGGCGGATCACATCGACGCCCGCGCGGACCAGATTCCGGACGACAGGCTCGGTGTTAGAGGCTGGGCCGAGCGTGGCGACAATTTTTGCGCGGCGTTGCGTAACGGAATCGGTCAAACTCAATGGTGCAAACGACATAAGGGGAATACTCCAGGGAAGACTTGGTGGGCCGGAAGGCCAGATTGGCGCGAATGGCTTCATTCCACTCATGGAATGAAGCCACATCGCGCTTTATTTATTATGAGGGCGGCAAGGCACGATGGTCAGTGCAATCGGTCACAGACTCGAGCGGTCCGTGCTGAGAGTTCCTGAAGCGGGGGCCTGTTCGTGCCTTTCACGAAAGAGGTAGCCGTTCAACTCCGCGCCCAGCAGCGCGCTGAAAGCCGTGATGTAAATCCAGACGAGCGTGGCGATTCCGGCGCCAAAAGAGCCGTAAAACATTGAATAATTGGCAATTCGCGTCACGTACCAGCCGAAGGCCAGCGTGGACGGGAACCAGAGCAGCGTGGCGGCCAGCGCTCCGGTCCACACCCTGGTCCAGTGTTCCTTGCGCCGCGTGCCAAAGTGATAGAGGGTGCTGAGAACCGTGGCGCAGGTGGCCATGGCGACTGCCCAGCGCGCCATCCGCCAGAAGAAGAGCACCATGTGGCGCAATTCGTGGACGGAGTTGTTGATCATCCACGACTCGATCTGCCTTCCGAAGATGATGATCAGCGTGGCCAGCGCCAGCGGAACCAGCGCCAGCGGGATCAACTGCAAGGCCCTGATCCGCTGCGCCCAGAAGCCCCACCCTTCGCGCGGCAGTTGGTAGGCGCGGCGAAAGCCCTCCATCAGCGTCAGCATCACGCCCAGCGCGGCAAAGACGCTGATGCCCGTGCCCGACAGAACCAGTTGCGCCGAGAGGATGCGGCGCGTCTGCAGCGAAGACTGCAGCAGATCCATCGAATCGGTGGGCAGAAGCTGCTCGAAGGTCGTGCGAACCTCGCCCCACAGCGAGGTTCCTTCCGGCACCTGGGCCAGCAGGGTCGCCAGCACCACCACGGCCGGAAACACCATCAGCATCCCGGAATAGGCGGTTGCCTTGGCCGTGTTCAGCACGTCATGGTCAAGGGATTCCCAAACGGCCTTCCGTAAATGGCGAACAAATCGATCCATACGCCTCATTGCCAAGAGTAGAGCATTCCAGGGGTTTTCGGCGAGAGGGCTTTCTCCACAGGCCGCAGGAACCCGCAAAGCTGCAGCCGCCCGCAGCAGTTTCTTGTTAATTGGACGCCGCGAAACGCGCTTTACTCTGCCACCCGGCAGCGTGAGACGCAGCACGCAAGATCAAGCCCTGAACGGCAACGAGGCCCAGCCGATTATCCTGAAATGTGACTCCCTTCCCATACACATCCCCCAGGACCCCGCGCCGGAGGGGTTTCCTCCGTTCCCTTGTTCGATGGCTTGTCATCGCCGTGGTGCTTCTTTGGTCGTTTGCCGCGCTCCTTCTTGTGGCCGCGCGGTGGATCGACCCGCCCACAACCGCGGTGCACATCCAGCGCCGCGTGCAGGCCCTGATTCACAACAAGCCTTATCAGGAACACTACAAATTCGTTCCGCTCAGCCAGATCTCGCCCGACTTCCAGCACGCCGTTATTTCCGCCGAGGACGCGCGCTTTTACCAGCATCATGGCTTCGATTGGCACGCCATCCAACTCGCTGCCGAAGAGGACATGGAAGGCGGCCGCACGCGTGGAGGTTCCACCCTTACACAGCAGCTTGTCAAAAACCTTTTCTTCGGAACGGGCCGTTCCTTCCTCCGCAAGGGCGCGGAGGCCACGCTGGTGCCGGTGGCTGAACTGGTCCTCGGCAAACAGCGCATTCTCGAGCTCTACCTCAATGTGGTCGAATGGGGACCAGGCATTTATGGCGCGGAGTCGGCCTGCCGCGCCTACGACAAAACCTCGGCTCGCAGTATCAGCCGGGAGCGGGCGGCGCGGCTCGCCGCGATTCTGCCCGCCCCCCTCACCCGGCGGCCCGACCGCATGAATCGCTATAGCGCGGTCATTCTGAGGCGCATGCACCAAATGGGCTGGTAATTGCGGCGCAGCATTTTACCAATACTGCGCCGCTGATTACTCTCGCATTCCGTACTCTCCCCGGTCCCCGAAAGCGAGGCACCTGGGGCACCCATCTTCTGTGGTTGTGGTCACTTCTTCCGGTGCCTGGGCCACCGGCCCGGACGGAGGCCGAAGGTTCATGTTTTGATTGGTTTGGAGGGATTTGTTCTGGCGCTGGAACCTGCCGGGGCCGGTTTGCGTACCAGAGAATGAGAAAGTTCTTCGAGCGGAAGCGGCTTTTGGCGGCGGAAAGCGGCCTGAGGGTCTGGTGTTGCGTCCATAAGAAGAGTGGTGGTTTGCGTACACTGGGAAGTGGGGACAGGAAACTGGCTCCGCGCCGCAGACAGAGAGTGAGTTTCGCAGACGCAGGATTGTGGCGAAACCGGAGCGGGCTCCAGACCGGCTCTTGAACAGAAAGCAGGATCATGCTATTCAGTGAGGCCTTCAAACTCGCGCTGCAGTCCTTGTGGGGCAACAAGATGCGCACCATTCTGACGCTGCTGGGCGTGGTGATGGGCGTGGCCTCGGTCATCATGGTCATCACGCTGGTGAACGGCGCCAACCGGTATGTGGCCACGAAACTCGTCAGCCATGGCGCGGATGTGTTGACTGTATCGCGGATGGCGAGCGTGATTTTCACCGCCGAGGACTACCTCCGCTATCAGAAGCGCAAGATTCTGCGCATTGAAGACTATGAAGCGGTGCGAGACTCGTGCACGCAGTGCAGCGAGGTAGGCGCGCGGCTGGACCGCAACACCACGGTGACCGCCAACGGACACTCCAGCAACGATACCGACGTGCGCGGCATTACCTGGACGATGCTTTCGCTGAACAATATGGACATTGTGCTGGGGCGTGGATTTACGAACGCCGACGACGAGCATGGAACTCACAACGTGATTGTGGGCTATGACATCGTGGACAACCTGCTGGGCGACGGCGACCCGATCGGCAAGGAGATTCACGTCGGCGGCATTCCGTACACCATCGTGGGGGTGGGCGACCGGCAGGGCAAGACGATGGGCCAGTCGCAGGACAACTGGGTGGCCGTGCCGCTGAGCACCTACCAGCAGACCTACGGCTACAACGACTCGCTGGACATTTACGCCCGCGCGAACGGGGACGCGGCAACGATGGAGCGGGTCAAGGACGAGTTGCGCGCGCAGATGCGTGCGCGCCGGCATAACGCGCCGGGGACGGAAGACGACTTCGAGATCGAAACCAACGACACGTTCATGGACATTTACAAGCAGATCACGGCGATCTTCTTTGACGTGGTGGTGGGCATTGCGTCCATTGCGCTGGTGGTGGGCGGGATTGTGATCATGAACATCATGCTGGTGAGCGTGACGGAACGGACGCGCGAGATTGGGGTGCGCAAGGCGCTGGGCGCGCGGCAGCGGGACGTGCTGCTGCAGTTTCTGATTGAGAGCGGGACGATGGCGATGGTGGGCGGAGCGATCGGCGTGGCGTGCGGCATTGGCGCGGCCAAACTGATTACGGCCATCATTGGCTTTCCGGCCAGCGTGCAATTGTGGAGCGTGCTAGTGGGCCTGTTCATGGCGACGTTCACGGGCATCTTCTTTGGCGTATACCCGGCGAGCAAGGCCGCGAAGCTGGACCCGGTGGTGGCGCTCAGAGCGGAGCTGTGAGGGCAGTGAACAGCTGACATCTTACAGTTGACCGCTGTTGGCAGTTTCGGCTTGGGATGAAGTATGTTTTTGTTGTTAGCTGTCTGCTTTTAGCTTTTAGCTGTTTGCTGTTAGCTGTTTGCTTTTAACTGTAAGCTGCCTGCTGTTAGCTGTCAGCTTGCCAGGAGCACCATGGCGCAAGGACAAACCCGCGAATCCGTCAAAATGGCCCTCGACACACTGAAGACCAACAAGCTGCGCTCGGGATTGACGATCCTGGGCATTGTGATCGGCGTAACGACGGTAATCACGATCTCGTCGATCATCAATGGCGTCAATAACAAGGTTGCAGACTTTGCCGACTCGATGGGTTCCAACGTCTTCTGGGTTTTTCATTTTCCGGTGATCGGCGTGCGGCCCACGACCGAGCAACTGACCCGCAAGAAACTGACACTCGAAGATGTGATGGCGTTGCGTACGCTGCCGCACGTGGTAGCGGCAGATGGCGGCCTGCAGCATGTGGGCCAGTTCCGCGTGGGCGCCGTGTCGGTGAAATACAACAGCAAAAAGGTTGCAGGGACGATCCTGACCGGCAGCACTGCCGAGGTGGGAGATGTGAATGACCTCACTTTCCTTGAGGGCCGCCTGTTTACCGAAGCGGAAGACGAGCGCGGAGCACATGTCTGCGGCCTGGGCTACGACACCTGGCAGGAGCTGTTCGGCAATGAATCGCCGATTGGCAAAGAGATCAACATCGAGAGCGGGATGTACACCGTCATCGGCGTAATGGACAAGCGGAAGCAGCCCTTCGGGAGCGGCAAGAATCCGCAGGATAACCAGGTCTATCTTCCTATGGGAACCTTCCATAACCTGCACCCGGAAGACAAGGATCTGTGGGTGAGCGTGAAGTACGACGACGCCAAGAACAAGCCGCTGGTGGAGGAAGAGATTCGCGAACTGCTGCGCATCCGCCGCAAAGTGAAGGTGGAGGCGCCGGACAACTTCGAGATCTTCGGCCCGGACTCGCTTACCAAGCTGTGGGGCGACATCACGCAGTACCTGGTGATCTTCATGATCGGCGTCTCTTGCGTGGGGCTGATGGTGGGCGGCGTGGGAGTGATGAACATCATGCTGGTTTCGGTGACCGAGCGAACGCGGGAGATTGGAATCCGCAAGGCTCTGGGCGCCACGAAACACAACATTCTGATTCAATTCACCACCGAGGCCGTGACGTTGTGTTCGCTGGGCGGGGTGATCGGTGTGCTGCTGGGGGCGTTCATCACGTGGATTATTTCCATTTTGCCGATCCCACTGTCGCCCAGCCTCTCGATGACATGGATTCTGATCGGCTTCAGCGTCTCGTGCGCTATCGGGCTGATCTTCGGGATTTACCCGGCCTGGAAGGCGGCGAATCTGGACCCGATTGAGGCGCTGAGGTACGAGTAACAGTGGTCAGTTGTCAATATCATCCAGGTGGATTGATCTGTTTCGACCTTCTGAATAGATCGTTTTTCCTGTTGGTGTGGAGCGCGGCGTGGACCGGGAGGTCCACGCAACAGCCGGCCAGGAGGTCGGCGCTACCTGCTCTTGCAGCGACCGGCAACCTTGAGCCAAGCAGGAGATCCACTCTATACCAACAGGCAAAATGCTTTAATCGCATGACTTGCTGTTTATAATGCAGATCATTCTTGTGACGACTGACGACTGCTTTTCGGCTACACTTACGGCAGTGATGGCGCACATTCTCGCACAATCTCTGGAGATTCTGACTACGGTTCTGACCGTGGCCGGGATGGGGTATTTTGTGGCCGCATGGATGGCGGCGAGGGTTTTTCTGGCGGAGCGGAGCAGGTTGCTGGCGGCCTTCGCGCCCGGCGTGAGCGTGCTGAAATCCCTGAAGGGGCTGGACCCCGGCATGATGGAGGCCTTCCGCAGCCATTGCCGGCAGAGCTACAAGGGCGAGTATGAACTGCTCTTCGGGGTTGCCTCGCTGGACGATCCGGCTGCGGAGGCCGTCGAGCAGTTGAAGGCTGAGTTCCCCAAGCGGGCGATCAGGCTGATTGAGTGCCCGGAACGGCTGGGAACGAACGGCAAGGTCAGCACGTTGGCGCAACTGGCTGAACACGCGCGCTACGAGTTTCTGCTCATCAATGATTCGGACATTACTGTTGGGGCGGGGTATCTGGAGCGGGTGATGTGCTGCTTCGCGCCGGCGGAGAATCCCTCTGGGATCTCCGCGCAAGAGGTTGGGCTGGTGACGGCGCTTTATCGCGGGCGAGCGCACGGGACTCTGGCTTCAAAATTCGAGGCGCTGGGAATCGCCACAGATTTTCAGGCGGGCGTGCTGCTGTCGAAGTGGATTGAAGGCGGGCTGCATTACGGGCTGGGCTCAACGCTGGCGGTGCGGCGGGAAGCGCTCAACAAGATTGGCGGGCTGCTTGCGCTGGTCGATTATCTGGCCGACGATTATGAGATGGGCGCGCGCGTGGCTCGGACCGGCTACCGCGTGGCGCTGAGCGCCGAAGTGGTTGAGACGAATGTTGCGGCCTACGGCTGGCGCGGCTTTCTGGAGCACCAGTTGCGCTGGGAGCGCGCTGTCCGCGACTCGCGGCCGTGGGGGTACGCGGGGCTTATTTTTACGCATGGGCTGGGCTGGGCGCTGGTCAACGTGCTGACGAGCGGGGCGAGCACGGTGAGCCTGGTTCTGCTGGGGGTGAGCTTGCTGCTGCGGATGGCGCTGGCCGTAACGGTGGGGACCGAAGTGCTGGGCGACCGCAAGGTGCTTCCGAGTTTGTGGCTCGTGCCGCTGCGCGACGTGGTCGCCATGGGAGTTTGGGTGGCGGGATTTGCGGGGAACACAGTAGTATGGCGGGGCGAGCGGTTCAAGCTGAAGGATGGAAGGCTGGAGCAGGCTAGCTAGGATTTACCTTGCCCCTTTGAGTTCTTGGAGAAGCGTTGACGTATTTGAGTCAGTCGGCGCTATGCATAATTCTGGCCAGAAACTCAGCGGCGAGCTTTGGTTCGCCCAGTGCGTTTGAACCACGAAGAGAGCGGAGATGGAGAAACTGTTCGCAGTTTTCGTTTACTTGACCGAATTCCAGCCGGATGGAATTGATCTCCAACGCCAAATCCAAAAGTCTTTTCGCTTCGGTCCAGTTCCAGTATCGTCCCTCTGGGTCGAGATGATCGTTCTGCCCAAACAAGCCATATCGGCCCTGAGCGCATTCGCGAAGACAAGACAGAAGGAGCGCATCGAATTCGCTCTCGATTTCTGCGAGTCTCATCTCCCGAATCTTTTGGCTCTTCGTCATTTAGCTATTTGACATCTGTTGAGATCTAGAACGGTTTCGCGTTGACTGTTTACAGTCGAGATTGAGTCCTGTGCTCTCCCACCCTTTCCGCGATGAAGCTGCGGAAAGGATGGGGCACCCATCGTTAATACAACTTTAAGCAGTCAGAGACCTAGCGGGCAACCGCGTCCTCTTCCACTTCCGATTCGGCTAATTCGACGGCGGTCGCGCTCAGGCTGGCGGCCTTCTCTTTGCGGAGAGCTTTGAAGGCGCGGTAGACGAAGGAACCCATGTACCAGCCATCGATGTACTGATAGGGGGTTTCGCCGGTGGTGTAGTGGCCGCAGGGAAGGGTGCGCGACTCGAAGTTGAGGCAGATTCGCTTGAAGGACTGGAGCACTTCCAGCGAATACTGAAGCGGGAAGGTCAGGTCGTAGTTGGCGTGGACGACGAGCACCTTCTTGAGCGGGCCAGCGGCTTCAGGGCTGACGATCTTGTCGTAGTAGCTGCACGGGCTGGTGGCTGCCCACAAGGCACGGATGCGCTCCTGCGAGAGACCGGCCTCGGCGAGCGCCTGCTGGATGTGGCGGGTGCTCTGGCCAGCCCAGACCACATCGCCGAAGGCTGTGGAGGCGTGATTGAAGACATTCACACGGAGGCGGGGGTCGTGGGCGCTGGCGAGGAAGGCATAGCAGGAACCAAGGCTGGTTCCCAGCACGCCAAAGTGCTCGTAGCCCTGCGCCTGAAGCCAGTCAAGGCAGCAGCGGATGTCGACGACTGCCTGGCGGCAGGCCGAGAGAGTGCGGCCGATGTTGGCGCTGACAGCGTAGTCGGAGCGCTCCAGCTCGGCGGGACGGCGAATGTCGTGGTAGGGCTGGGAGAGGCGCAGCGCAGAGATGCCCATCTTGTTGAAGATGGTGCAAAGCGAATTGTGGCTGAAACCGTCGGCATTCCACTGCGGCATCACGATGATGGCCTGTTTGGGCCGGTTGGGATCACGGGACTCGGGCGCCGGATACCAGCGGGCGTTGACAAGGTCGTTTTCTGGGTAGGGCGTCCGCTCGGGCGAGGTGAAGCGCAGGTACTGGGCCTTGGGGAGCTTTCCTTCGGCGGCCTGCTGCTTGAGCGCGGCATCCTGGGCCAGCGTTTCAGGGCGGACGTTTGTCGGATAGAGCTGCGGGAAGCGCTCTTCCAGGCTGAAGTCGGTTGGGCGCTTGTAGCCGAAGAATCTGTCGCTGTGGCGGATGAGGAACTGATTGATGAGGACCATGGCGGCCTCGGAGAGCGCTGGGTCGGCGGCAACTTCGGGGCCGGGCAGCGCCTCAGCGAGACCGTTGTCGCGCAGGAAGGGCTCGATCCAGTCGAAGCCCCACTCCAGCGGGCGCACGATGCGATTTTCATCGCGCGTGGTCAGCCGCGTTTCCCAGTTGTACATCCAGCGGGCGTAGCTTTGCTTCAGCATTGGTTTATTCAATTTTAGCAGCGGGCGGTTGCGGCCAATGCGGCCAACCGCGATGTGCTCAAGCCATTGGGTTTGCCCGCTTGAGAGCGATGTACTCCGTCGCCAGCCAGCCCAAGCTGAGCAGCGTTATCAGTCCGATGACTACCTGCGAAATGACGCAGTAAAGACACCAGACCTGCAAAACGTACTCTTCGATGAAGGTGAGGCGCAGGGCAAAGCCGAGTCCGACCAGAGTGGCGAGAAAGAGCAGCGCACGCTGACGAGCCAGGGCAAGGCCGGCCAGCGCCAGGTAGCCAGCGATGCCGATTAAGGCGACGGGCAGGCCGGCGATATCGGCAAAAGGGCTATGGTTCACGATGCCGCAGTCCCAGTGCTCGTTGATGGAGCAGGGCTGGATGGCGGTGCTGTAATGCACCTGCAAGGCCAGCACAGAAACTACGACACCCGCCAGGGCAAGCACGGAAATCAGAACAGGAATCAGGTAACGCTTCATGATGATTCCGATGCTACCAGAGCAGGCGGGCACGCTACCATGGACGGATGGACGAGCGAGCATGCGGCCACCCGCGCGTGGCCTTTTTCGGAGGCAGCTTTGACCCGCCCCACCTGGGTCATGTGGCCGTGGCGCGGGCTGCAAAGGCGGCGCTCGGGCTGGATACCGTGCTTTTTGCGCCGGTGGGCGCGCAGCCGCTGAAGCCGTTGGGCTCGACGGCGGCGTTTGCAGACCGCGTGGCGATGACCCGGCTGGCAATCGCTTCGGAGGCGGGGTTTGAAGTTTCGCTGGTTGACGGGCCCGAGCCGCTTGGCGAGCCGAACTACACGCTGGAGACGCTGCTGCGGCTGCGCGGAGAGCTGCCTGGGGGGGGGACGCTGTTTTGCCTAATGGGCGCCGACTCTTTTGCGGGGCTCAGGGGCTGGCATCGTACCGCCGAGATTCCGTTTGCGGCTCGACTGATTGTGGCTTCCCGTCCGGGCCAGAAGCTGGACGATTTGGAGGCCGCGCTGCCCGCTGGGTTGACTATTGAGGCCGTGCCAGGGCCAGATGATTTGGAGTCGGAGGTTGAGGTCCGCACCTATTTGCTTCGGAACAGAGCGGGTGAAAGCGCGGCATTTTACCTGCTGCCGGGCCTCGAAATCGAGATCAGCGCATCCGATATCCGGGAGCAGGCGCGTGGAAGAGCGGGCGGCGCAGAGCCGGGACGCGCACTGGTTCCCAGTTCCGTTTCGGAGTACATTCGAGCCCATGGCCTCTACATCTGACTTGCTCCTGCCAGATTGAAAGGCTACGATGAAGCTCGGAGCGATTGCAAAAGAATGACGACCGAAACCAAGCAGCAAATCCGCATCCTTGTGCAGGCCGCCGCGGCAGCTTGCGAAGAGAAGAAGGGCACAGACACCCGCATCCTGGAACTCGATCCGATCGACTCGGGGCTGTCCGATTTCTTCCTCATCACCTCGGCCAGCAATGACCGGCAGTCTGTCGCAATAGCCGACGAGATTGAGTACACGCTCAAAAAGGATTTTGGCGTCTATCCCCATTCTGTCGAGGGACGGCGTAACGGCGAGTGGATTCTGCTGGATTACGTGGACTTTGTGGTGCACGTCTTCCTGGCTGAGCGGCGCTCTTTCTACGACATTGAACGGCTGCGCAAATCGGCGCGACCGCTGACCCCGGCAGAGTTTGACGCCGAGCTGAAGGCCGAACTAGCAGCCAAGACTCTGGCCGCGCGCAGCAAGAAGGTTACGGCGAAAGCGAAGAAGCCTCTCGCTGCCAAGGCCGCGGTTGCGGCTAAACCGAAGAAGGCAACTGTAAAGAAGGCTGTCAAGAAGGCACCGGCGGCAAAGAAGGCAACGGTTACGAAGAAGGCGGCCAAGGCCCCTATTAAGAAGAAGTCCGCCAGCAAGGCTTTGGCGATAAAGAAGCCCTTAGTTAAGAAGACCGCCAGCAAGGCGCCGGCGGCGAAGAAGGCAGCAGCGAAGAAAGCTCTTCCGAGAAATACTGCACCGAAGAAGAGTTCCACGAAGAAGTAGTTTTTTTCGCACACATGTAGCTATTTCAAGCTGAAGCCATTATGGGAATGAAAAAGGGGACCTGAGCGATCAGGTCCCCTTTTGCTGGTGCGGTTAAGTTGGGTTAGAAGGTGATGTGCAGGCCGAAGCGGACGTTCCTCGACTGCTGATAGGCGTAGGGCTTGCCATACCAGCTATTGAGGGTAATCGGCCCGTCGGAATGTGTCGTAGTTCCGTTCAGCGAGCCGGTATTCATCGCAGCGGTGTAGTCATACTTGCCCATGGCCGCCGAGTAGAAGTCCAAGCCGTAAGGCAGATACAAGCCACCAGGCTTGAGGTAGTTGTGGGACGTGTAGTCCGAGTCGATCTGCTGCCAGTACTCTACTGCCGAGTGCTGGTTCCAGACATTGGTGAAGGTTGCGTCGAAGCTGACGGATTTCGACTCACTAATTTTGTAGCTTTGCTTGAAGTTGAAGTCGCTGTCCGAGTAGACCGGCGTGCGCTTGACGTAAGGCGCGCTGGTGGTAATGGCACCCGAGCCCAGGTCCTGCTTCACGTCAATCCACTTGCCGCGATTGACGATATCGACCGGGAAGCCAGGCTGACCCGTGAAGGCGTAGCCCACGTCGATCTGGCTGGTGAGCGGGGTACCGCTGTAAACCGACTGGAAGAGGCCGAAGTCGGTGGTGAGCTTCCTGAGGTAGTGCAGGTCGTAATAGACGTAACCCTTGAGGGCGTTGGGACGGTCGGTTGGCAGCAGGCCGCTCGACGATCCGCCGTTGGCGTTCGAGCTGAAGTACGGCTCATCGAAGGCGCGGCTGTCATTGGGAGCGTTGCGGCCTCCGGCACCGTCAGAGATGTCGGAGCTGGTCAGGCCGGTGTAGTTGCCGCGGAATCTGCTGTAGGTGTAGGAGACCATGCCTGCCCAGTTGTGGGTGATGGCCTTTTCGAGCCGGAACTCCAAACCGTCGTAGCTACGTTCGGCAGAAGCCATCTTCTGCTCGGTCGGGCAGGTGTTGGCTACGCAGTCCGGCGGCACGCCGTACAGGAAGGTCCAGTAATTGTTGAAGGTGTTGTCCACGCCCTTGCCGGGGTTGACGATCACAAAGGTCTCGCCGCCCAGATCGCCGTTGAAGATAGCCTGGTCTTCGATGGCGTCATCCAGCCTTCTGCGATCCCACCTGGCTTCGAAGGCGAGGACCGGGTTGATCTGGTAGTCGACGCCAAAGTTGGTGTCGTGCTGCTGGTAGGGTTTGAGGTGAGGAGCCACGCCTTCTTCCGTGAGCGTGCAGGTGGAGCACGTCGTCGGGTTGGTGCGCATATTCTGGCTCTCAAGGTAGTAGAGGGATGAGGGCGCGCCCGCGGGGCCCCAGTTTACCTGGGCATCGCTTCCCGTGCCCATACAGTACTGGCCGCCGCTGTTGAACTGCGGGGTAATGCCAGCCAGCGTGGGGTTCATAAGGCCAAACCAGCACTGCTCCCACATTGCGCCGCCGAAGGTGCTGATGGCCAGGTTCAGCTTCATCTGGTCGTAGTACTTGCCATAGCCGCCGAAGACCTTCATTTTGCCGTTCTGGAAGACGTCCCAGGCCGCGCCGAAACGAGGAGCTATCTTTTGTCCCCAACCGAAGTTGATGGGGGTGGTGATGGAGCCGACCTTCGGCTGATTCTCGGCCGGCAGGTTTTCCTTCTCCATGCGGATGCCGAAGTTGACGGTCAGGCCGTACCCGAGGGTCCAGGCGTCCTGAGCGAAGAAGCTGTGATTAAAGGCGGTTGCGGTACCGGCGGTGCCGTAGTCGTTCACGTCAACGACTCCATAGGTGCCGGTGCACTCGGAATAGCCTGTGATCCCTTCGATGCCAGAGCCGAGTATCGGAGGATTGTGGGTTGGGTCTGCCACTTTGCCGCAGTTCTTAAAGCCCGTGTTCTGGTCAACCGGGGTGTACGCGCCGCTGGTGCCAGGGAAGAACTGGACATCCGGCTCGTTGTAGCCCTGGTTGATGTTGTTGTAGTTCTTGTGCAACTGGTAGCCGAACTTCACGTTGTGGGTGTTGTGCTTGCCGCCGTGGAACCAGGCGATGTCTTCATCGAACTGGGTGGCCTTGCTGGCGTTGTAGTGGGTAAAGTTCTGGTCGAGCGCACCGATGGTGTGGCCGGTGCCCTGGGCCAGCTCGGCGTTAAGCGGCATTCCGTTGGTGTCTGTTGCGCCCAAGCCGTTGGTTTCCCATTCGTAGAGCACACCGTTTGTCGGGAAGCCGAGATCGCGGTAGTTCGCGAAGAAGTAGCCGAAGCGGGTGGTAGAGACCAAGCTGTTGGAGAGCGTGATATCGGCACCGAAGTTCAGTGTCAGGTTCGGGGACGTGTAGCCATAGTCGTGAGAGAAATTGGCTGGATCTTGAGGGGTGCCCGTGCAGACAAGCGCGGAGCCGAGGCCCTGGCAGCCCGTGGTGGCGTTCTGGAGGCCGTTGACGTCGTCGGGGTGGGGCAGGTTCTCACCCCACTGCTTCTGGTCCTGAGCAAGCCAGGAGCCAAAAACGCGAATCTTCTGCGTCACTTCGGCATCGATGCGGCCGTAGGCATAATCGGTATGGGTGTTCTGGCTGAAGGGAACCACACCGCCGTTGGGGCCGTAATTGATGGACCGCTCATAGGCGTCGAACTCAGGATTAAAGCCGCCAAAGAAAGTGATGCGCTTTTTGAGCGCCGCGTAGGCAGCATCGGAGACACCGTAGAACCGCGGGAAGATGTCTACCAGCGGGCCACCGATTGTGATGCCAGGCCACAAGTTGCTGGTGTGCGGCCGGACCGGCTGGTAAGCCTGATAGGCGGGGTCAGTGATGCCCCAGCTTTTGGTGGCGCCGGTGTCGGTGGGATTGTAGCGGACGGTGATTCCCGGCGCGCCGTTCATGGCGCCGTCCTGGAAGCTCGTGAAGAGAGCGCCATGCCAACTGTTGGTGCCCTTGTCCATGATGACGTTGACGACGCCACCCAGCGCGCCGCCATGCTCAGCCTCAACGCCGGAGGTCTTCAACTGCACTTCCTGGATGAAGTCCATGGGGACGTTGGTGTGAGAGTAGCCGCCGATAAGGTCGCTCGTCTCCTGGCCTTCAACGAGGTAGGAATTCTCAGAGTCTGCGCCGCCGCCGATGGAGAAGCCGATGCCGCCGCCGTTGGAGCCGTTGCCGGGAGAGGTGCCGCCGGAGCCGTTGCCGCTGGCGGAGTTGCCCATGAGAGGCTCGTTGCGGGCCGCGGGAGCAAACTGAATGACCGACTGGAAGGAAGTTCCATGGGGAACGTCCTGGAGGACATCCACGGGGATATTGGTCAGCGTAGTGTTGGAGGTGGTATCAATCAGGGGCCCCTCGGTGCTGACTTCGACCACCGTCTTGACCTCGCCGATTTTGAGCTCAAGGTCCACAGTGGGAAGATGCCCAACCTCAAGAACCAAACCATCGCGCTTCAGGGTTTCGAATCCCTGCGCCTTCACCGTCAGCATATAGGTGCCCGGCGGCAGGTTGGCGAAACGGTAATAACCGCGGGCATCAGCCGTGACCTGCTTAGATCCGACGAGATTCGCTCCCGTAACAACCACCTGGGCGTTGGAAACCACCGCGCCAGAGGGATCCTTTACCGTGCCCTGAATGCCGCCTGTTGTTTCCTGCGCAAGAAAATATGGCGCAAAGAACACCACAAGGGCTAAAACGAGCCAACGTGGGGTGACAAAACGCTTGAGTAGTTCAGTCCAATGCTTCATAGGGTCTCCGTCCTCCGTGAGAAAACTTCCCGAATTGCTGCTGTGCATATCCATTTCCGGTAACCGAGATTGTCGGACTTCCGCAATCCAGGTTTTGGGCTTCAACGTTTCGGTTGGGGGATGCAAACCCGATCCGGAGAAAGCGCTTACTGCCTGAAAAAGTGCAGTCGCTACCGCTTATTCTGTTTGATTATGCAGTTTGGTTGCCATTCTCGCTGGGATGGGAAAATAATTGTTTCTTATTGAAAATACAAGAGATGGCAGTATTGGCGAGATATGGGATTCGGGTTGATATATGAAAATATGTAGAGTTCCTAATACGAATACCGAAAATGGATACCGGTTTTCGTTTTACGGAAATCTGGCCGGGAGAAGAGCTAAACCGGTGTTTCAGGGGCGATAGCGTGCCGCAAGACTGGCTACTGGCATGTGGATCTGCTTATTGATGCTAAATTTGATGCGGCGGTACTGGTTTTCCTGATGAACCTCACCCTGGCCCACATCGGCGCACGACCCGGCTCGAAGGACGAGCTTGGCGCGTTCATCGAGGTTTATCTAGGACGGTGCGCGGCGTTTGCACACTGCCGGACGGAGGCCTTCCGCACGGAAGAGGCGATGCTCAAGTGGCTGGAGCGGCTTGAGGGGCGGACGCCTGCAGTGGCCGTGCTGCTGGACAGCCGGGGGCGGCAAATGACGTCGGAGGGTTTTGCGACGTGGCTGGGCAAGCGGCGCGACGCGGGGACGCAGCAGATTGTGTTCGCCGTGGGACCGGCAAGCGGATGGTCCGATAGCGCTCGCCAGCGAGCCCAGTTGCTGCTCTCGCTGGGATCGATGACGATGGCCCACGCTCTGGCGCGGCTGGTGATGGCGGAGCAGATCTACCGGGCATTTACTATTCTGACGGGGCATCCGTATCACGGCGGGCACTGAACAGAGATCAGGGTCAGAGATCAGGGGTCAATACCCTATGGACAGTGCAAGAAGGAGACGGCATCCTGCTGCCTCATGCTTTCGAGTGCCGCGGATTGTATGATTTCTGCTGTGGGCAGCAGCTGCGGTTGACTGATTTTCGCTGTTCTCTGACCTCTGATCTCTGTTCTCTGTTATGAGCGATACGCGGCGAGGACTGATTCTGATCAACACGGGCGACGGCAAGGGCAAGACGACCGCTGCCATGGGGACCGCTTTGCGCGCCGTGGGCGGCGGGATGCGGGTGCTGATGCTCCAGTTTCTGAAAGGCTCGTGGCACTACGGCGAACTAGACGCGGTGAAGGCCTTCGGGGAGAAGTTTGTGCTGAGGCAGATGGGCCGGGGCTTTGTGAAAGTGGGCGGCGCGGAGGCGGAGGACATTCGGCTGGTGGAAGCCGCGTGGGCCGAGGCGCGGGAGGCGATCAACTGCGGCGAGTGGGACATGGTGGTGCTGGACGAGATCAACTATGCCATCAGCTATGGAATGCTGGATGCGGCAGTAGTGGCGGAAGCGCTGCGTGGCAAGCCGGAGAAGGTGCATGTGATTCTGACCGGGCGCAACGCCGATCCGCTGCTGGTGGAGCTGGCCGATACGGTGACGGAGATGCGCGAGGTGAAGCACGCCTACCAGAAGGGCATCAAGGCACAGCGCGGAATAGAATATTGAAGGACAGTGGATAGTGGTCAGTGGACAGTCTGATTCTGCGGTAATCCAAAACTGACCACTAACCACTGATGCTGTCCACTGCATTGTGAGGTTGAATGTCCTGGTTCAAACGTGAAGGCGGCGAGTACGGTCCAGGCCCCAAGGGCGCGGCGGTAGCGGCTGAGTCGCGGGTGCGCACGGAAGGGTTGTGGATCAAGTGCGTTGGCTGCCACGGGGTGATCTGGAAAGCGGACCTGCTGGCCAATCTGAATGTCTGCCCCAAGTGCCAGCATCACTTCCGCATCGGCGCGCGGGAGCGGCTCGATCTGCTGCTGGAGCCCGGATATGAGCTGGTGGACGGCGGGCTGCGCTCGACCGACCCGCTGAACTTTACTGACATGAAGTCCTACAAAGAGCGGCTGCGCAAGGCGCAGGAGGCTACGGGGCTGGACGACGCGATACTGAACGCGGAGGGCCGGCTGGGGCCGCACGAGGTTGTCGCCAGCGTGATGGAGTACAGCTTCATCGGAGGCTCGATGGGAGCGGTGGTGGGCGAGACGATTGCCCGAGCCGTGGACCGCGCACGAGTGGGACGCAAGCCGCTGATTGTTGTGGCGTCTTCAGGCGGGGCTCGGATGATGGAGGGCGTGGTGAGCCTGATGCAGATGGCGAAGATCTCTACCGCGCTGGCGCAGTTGGACGACGCGAAGGTGCCATACATCTGCGTGCTGACCGATCCGACAACGGGCGGGGTGACGGCGAGCTATGCCATGCTGGGCGACCTGAATATCGCCGAGCCGGGCGCGCTGATTGGCTTTGCAGGGCCGCGAGTCATTGAGCAGACGATCCGCCAGAAGCTGCCGGATGGTTTTCAACGCTCGGAGTTTCTGCTGGAAAAGGGATTTCTGGACGCGGTGGTGGCGCGGCGGGAGATGAAGGGCTATTTGATTCGCGCGCTGGAGTTTATGAAGGCGCCGGCGGCGGCGTGAGGGAGCTGTTCTTTTTCTTTTCTCGATATTCCATAAACCAGCGAAGGCCCGGCAATGCTGCCGGGCCTTTGCTGGTTTAGAGCGGTTCCGCAGTTTTTGTAGTGCGGGAGTCGTGCTATCCCACCCTTTTCGCGAGGAAGCTGCGAAAAGGATGGGGCACCCATCGTTGGGACAACTTCAAGCGGTCAGAAACCTAGTTGAGTTCGTACTGTTTTCAGATGCGCATGGGCATGAGGACGTAGCGGTACTTGTACTCAGCGTCGGGGTCTTCGGGGCGCATCTGGCCGGCGGACTGGGAGTCCTTGAACTCGAGGCGGACCTCGCCATCGCCGCCGACGGCTTTAAGGAACTCGAGAATATAGGAGGAGTTGAAGCCAACAGCGATGGGGTCGCTGGCGTAAGGGGTATCGATGGTGTCTTCGCTCTCGCCGGAATCGGTAGAGCTGGAGCTGATTTTGAGCTCGTTGCTTTCCAGGCGGAGGCGGATGGCGCCGGAGCGTTCGTCGGCGAACTGAGCGACGCGCTGGATGGCGGCGCCAAGCTCAGAGGAGCGCACGACGGCGAACTTGGTGTTGTCGCGCGGCATGACAGCCTCGAAGTTGGGGAACTGGCCGGAGAGCTTGCGGGTGCTGAGAGTGCGATGGCCGACACGGAAGAAGAGGGTGTGATCGTCGTCGGCAAAGTCGAACTTTTCGGCGTCGGAGACAGCGAGTAGCTGCTGAAGTTCCTGAAGAGCCTTGCGCGGGATGAGAACGCGCTTCTCACCGCTGATGCCTTCGAGAACTTCGTTGGGCTTTTCGACGTAGGCGAGGCGGTGGCCGTCGGTAGCCACCATGGCCAGCGACTCGGCCTTGATGACGAGCAGGGCGCCATTGAGGGTGTAGCGGGACTCCTCATTGGAGATGGCGAAGATGGTGCGGGCAATCAGCGTCTTCATCGCCAGGGAGGAGATGCTGGTGACGGCGATGGAGGGGAACTCAGGAACCTGCGGATAGTTGGCGCGCGCCATGCCGACCATCTTGGTGTTGGAGCGGCCGGAGCGAATCTGTACCCAGTGATTCTCAAGCAGCTTGATGGAGATGTCGCCATCGGGGAGCAACTTGATGTAGTCGTAAAGCTTGTGGGCGGGAATGGTGCAGGCGCCAGGCTTTTTGACCTTGGCCACGGCGCTGGTGCGGATGGCCTGGTCGAGGTCGGTGGCGGTGATGTTGAGCTGGTCGCCGTCTGCCTCAATGAGAAAGTTGGAGAGAATGGGAATGGTGGTTTTGCGCTCGACGACGCTTTGTGTGGCTGTGAGCTCCTTAACCAGTTCCTGACGGCTTACGGTAATCTCCATCGCTGCCCCCTGCACGGCCGGCTTCTCAACCTCAGATTCCACGTCTGACATAAACCTATCCTCGCTTTGCGGCTACCGAAGAAAACGCTATTGAAGCAGAATCCGTGCTGGCCACACTGTACAACACCTTGAGGCAGAGCGGAAACAGCCACCTTTTCTACTTCTTGATTGTATTCACCTTAGCATTGCCGTGCGCGTGGAAAACAGGGGTGTTTGTCTGGATTCCCGGACGCTGGCTGGCAAGGCGGAGCGAGTGGCCGATGGCGGACGGGCGAAGGCGAGGTGCGGCCCTGGCACCTGGCCCGGAGCGACGGTTAGTGGGAAAGGTGGAGAAAGAGATAGATAAAAGATAGAAGTACCCGTAGTGCAGCCGGAAAAGTGGAAATAGAGACGAAGTGATTCGTAGAAAAGGGTTTGGCTAGGGGGAAAGTTTTCTAAATCGAGGCTGTGGAAGAGAGGACATTTGTAAAACAGGACAGGGAAGAGGATATAGCGATCCTTGTTTCCCACGACTTGCAGAGGGAGCGAAAAAAAGCCTGTGGAAAGGGGATGCTTTGTGTGAAAAGGATGTCCGGAGGCGCGTGGGGCAAGGGGTTGGCGAGGACAAGCTATGCACAGTGGACGGGACTTCCACAACTTGCACAAAGAGGGCAGGAGCGCGGGGATGAGGAGGCAAGGGGCGAGAGAATTTCCGGCTGTGGTTCGCGAGGAGGGATAGTTCCCATTCCAGTACGGGCGGCGGGAGATGGATCAGGTTTGTATGGGGGGTTGAACTTTGTGGGCCCTAAACTGACGGTGGAGAGCTTGAGGGGATGGGGATCGACATTGCGCGAATGGAGAGCGAGCTGGTGAAGATGTCGGCCGAGGGGACGCCGGGGCAGGAGTTCTGCGAGGCGATCTCAGAGCTGGCAAGGACGGGGCGATTTGCGCAATTGAGGGATGTGCTGCCGGGAATCGTGTACGACGAGCTGTGGGAGCGCTACGAGCAGAACCCGGCGGTTTTTGTGGCGGAGTGGCGGCGGCTGGCACAGGAGATGCAACAGGGGTTTATTCAGCACGCGCGGCAGAGGCTGACCTCGCTGACCAAGCTGCAATATGCCGGGCTGGAAGCGCCTGCACCGGCATGGCAGGAGATTCAGCGCGCTCTGGACGACCAGCAGAACGATCTGCTGAGGGCGGCGTTTGCGCTGGAACTGCTGGAACTGGTGGAGCCGGCCGTGCTGCGGGCGACGCAACTGCGGGAGTGCGTGGTGGCCACGCCCAGTTCAGAGGAGGCCGACCGGTACCTGGACGAGGCGACGCGCTGCTACTTTTTTGGCCTGTTTACGGCCTGCGCGGTGATGTGCCGCTCGGTGCTGGAGGAGGCGATTAAGCAGAAGCTGCCGACGGCGCTGGCGCGGCAGGTGCATACGCGCTACCGGAAGACGGCAACGCTGGGCAACCTGCTGCATGAAGTGAATGACAATCTGCGGATGACGGGATTCGATGCGGAGTTTCCGCAGGTGGCGAACCTGGTGAACGATGTGGGCAGGAAGGCGGTGCACCAGGGCCTTCTGTCAGAGGATGAGGCGCGGGAATGCCTGCAAAACGCAAGGACGGCGCTGCAATTGCTGCTGCGGAAGTGAGGTTCACACCGCGGCGATTGAGATGCGCCTCTTATACTTAATTTTTATGTCTTATGCGACAGCAATCGAACAACTGAGCAGCATCGCGCCGGAGCTGTATACGGGGCCTGGTCAGGCGCGGCGGAAATTCTCGCTGGATGAGATAGGCGTGCTGCTGGGCGCGCTGGGTGACCCGCAGCAGCGCCTTCGCGGTGTGCTGATTGCCGGGACCAACGGTAAAGGCTCGACGGCGGCGACGCTGGCCTCGATTCTAGCGGCTTCGGGAATGCGCACCGGGCTGTACACTTCGCCGCACCTGGCGCGGGTGAACGAACGGATACGCATCGGAGAGATAGAGATCAGCGACGAGGATTTTGCGGGGCTTTACTTCCGGGTGCGTGGCGCAGCGGAGAAGCTGGTGGAGGAAGGCAGGCTGCCGCAGCTTCCCAGCTTTTTTGAGATTCTGACAGCACAGGCGCTGCTCTACTTTGCCGAGGCAAAGGTGGATGCGGCGGTGCTGGAAGTGGGGATGGGCGGGCGGCTGGATGCAACGAATATTGTGGAGCCACTGGTTTCGGTCATCACCGACATCTCACTGGACCACACGGAGTGGCTGGGGCCGACCATTGCAGCTATCACGCGGGAAAAGGCAGGGATTCTGCGGCGGGGCGGGACGCTGATTGCGCTGCCGCAGCATCCGGAAGCCAACCAGGTGCTGGATGAAGTGGCGGCCGAGTTGGATGTGCGCAAGGTGAACACAACGGCCTATATGCCGCAGGTGGGCACGGCGGGTTGCTATTCAGTGGAGGCGCTGGGAGCAGAGATCAAAGTGGAGTCGCCGCTTGCCGGGGCGCACCAACAGCGCAATGTTGCGCTGGCGATTGCCGCGGCGGTGGAGTTGGTATCGGGGCACGGGTTTCCGATTACATCGGAGGCCATCGCTGAGGGGATACGGCAGACGCGATGGCCAGGGCGGCTGGAACACATCAAGATGAACGGCGTGGAATGGATTCTGGACGTGGCGCACAACCCGGCCGGCGCCATGGCGCTGAGGGATGGCTTGAAAGATCTGCTGAAAGAGACGAAGGCGGGAACGCTGGTCTTCAGTTGCCTGAAGGACAAACCAGCCGGAGAGATGGCGCAGATTCTGTTTCCGCTGTTCGAGCAGGTGATTCTGACGCCCATTCACTCGCCGCGAGCCACTGAGATGGCGGAGCTGGAGGCTGCAGCGAAGGCAACGGGAGTTGCGGCGGTGAGTGCAGGGTCAGTGCGCGAGGCACTGCAATGGGCTGAGAAACGCGGTCAGGGCGGGGCGGTTGTCGTCTCTGGGTCGATTTACCTGGTGGGCGAGGTGCGGCCATTGCTACTGAGCGAGGGAGTCATATAGTGAGACAGCGTCCCAATCCATTACCAAGATTCGACCGCTGGCGGACGAATCTGATTCAGACGCCGCTTTTCGGGCTGGTTACGGCGATCTTCGGAAGCCTGGCTCTGCTGGTCTCGCTGGTGGACAGGAAGGGCAATGCGCAGCACCGGATAGCGCGCGCCTGGGCGCGGAGCTGCGTGTGGGCTTCCGGGTCGAAGCTGAGGGTGATTGGAGCGGAGAAGCTGCCCAAGAACCCGATCGCGGTGTACGCTTCGAATCACACTTCGTATATGGACATTCCGGTCATTTTCTCTGCGCTTCCCTTCCAATTCCGGATTCTGGCTAAGAAGGAACTGTGGTCTATGCCATTCATAGGATGGTACTTAAATAGATCGGGGCAGATTCCTATCGACACGCGCAATTCGCACGCATCGCTTTCCAGCCTGAGCGCAGGAGCGAAGGCGCTGCGCTCGGGAACGCCGGTGTTCGTCTTTCCGGAGGGTTCGAGAACGCAGGACGGGGAACTGCAGCCGTTTTTGTCGGGAGCGGCCTTCCTGGCCATTCGGGCACAGGTTCCAGTCGTGCCGATGGCGCTGAGCGGAGTCTACGAGCTGCTGCCGATTCATACGCATCACTACTATCCCGGAGAGCTGACGCTGAGGATCGGGAAGCCGATTGAGACCGCGGGACTGACTCTGCGGCAGACGGAGGAGCTGACCGCGCAATTGCGAGCGGCTATTGAGAAGCTGCTCGACGGGCAGGACGGGGAGGCATTGAGGGCAGTTGAGAGCGAAGCGGCGGGTACGGAGGTTTGAGGTTGCCAGCCGGGTCCCCTATCGCACTTGCCGCCTCAATGATTAAACTATTGCTGCCATGAGCGTTCATATTGCCATTCCCGAGCCTACGAGCAGCGATGCGACTTACAACGAGCACTCCATGCCGCCTTATCTGGCGTCGCTCCACGCTGCCGGAGCAACGCCGATTATTGTTCCACTGCACGCGCGACAGGAAAGCGTGGCCAAGCTGCTTGCGGGGGTGCAGGGAATTTTGCTGCCGGGGAGCCGGTTCGATGTGGACCCGCAAAGATATGGCGAAGATCCAGTTCCGGAGTGCGGCGAGCCTGACCCTGTTCGGACGGCAGTGGACGAGCTGCTGATGCAGGAGGCGTTCAGCCAGCACAAGCCCATTCTGTCTATTTGCCATGGCGCGCAGAGCCTGAACGTATGGCTGAACGGGTCGCTGGTGCAGAACCTGGCGTCGGCTGTCGATCACCGGCCGGGCCGGGATGTAGTAGGGGCTCACCCGGTGCGGATTTCGCTGGGATCGCGGCTTGCCGGGATGGTTCCCAAGGGGTATGCGGCCTTGCCGGAGGTCAACTCGAGCCACCACCAGGCGATTCGTGTCGCGGGCGACGGCTTGATTGTGAGCGCCGTTTCGGCGGCCGATGGGGTGATAGAGGCAGTGGAACTGAGCTCGCCGGAGCACTTTGTCCTGGGAGTGCAGTGGCATCCGGAGCGGACGTATACGCATAGCGCCTTTTCGCGCGCCATTTTCGCGGCATTTGTGCAGGCGGCAGCAGTGTGGCAGCCACGGCGGATTGAAGAGTCGGTCGCGCGGCATGAATGAGGCTGGGCGGACGACGGGCGACCGGCTCAACGAGCTTCTGGCAGAGAGTGGCCTGGAGACGCTGGATGCGGCGCAAGCAAAGAGCTTTGAGGATTACCTTTCGCTTCTTCTTCGCTGGAATGAGCGCGTGAACCTGACCGCGATTCGCGACGAAGAGGGGATTCTGAAGCGGCATTTTGTGGAGTCCATTGCCTGCGCACAAGCTCTGCCCGCGAACATTCATAAGCTGCTGGATTTTGGTTCGGGTGCGGGTTTCCCAGGGCTACCTATCGCGCTGTGCCGGCCGGAGATTGCCGTGACGCTGGCGGAATCGCAGGGGAAGAAGGCGGCGTTTCTGAGCGAGGCGGTAAGAGTGCTGGGGGTGGACGCAAAGGTCCACTCGGGGCGGGCAGAGACGCTGGGCAAGGAGTTTGACTGCGTGACCCTGCGCGCCGTGGACAAGATGGAAAAGGCTGTTCAGACGGCGGCGCAGTTGGTGCGGCACGGCGGCTGGCTGGCGCTGATGACCACAGAGAACGAGCTGGAGAGACTGAAGCTGGCGGCAGGCGCGCAGTTTGCCTGGGCGGGGGTGGTTCGCTTGCCCGGTGGCGAGGACCGGCTGCTGGCGCTGGGAGAACGCAAGATCAGTTTGCCAGCTTGATGAGGGCCAGTTTCTGAATTGCGGCCAGGTCTTTCGCGGCCTTTACGACCAGGCGCAAGCCGGTACCCTCGGCGTAATGCGGAGCCTCGTCGAGGAGTTTGAGCACGGGCTTCGGGAGATCGCCATGGCGGGCTGCGGCGACAGCCCTGTCGCCAAGGACAAACGAGACGCGAAAGCACCCATTGCACGGAGCAAGATAGACGATGGTCCGCTTCTTGAGTTTGAGGAGAAGGGACCAGCCTCTCTTGACTGAGTAGGATTTCCACTCCTGAATAGAGGCTCCCTGAGCGGCGAGCCAGTCCACCAGTTGCTTCCATGTTTCAGCGGTCGGCCCCAGAGCGGCAGCCAGCTCAGCGTCTGTGGGCTGGGCAGGTCTGCCTAGGAAGGCGTTTGGGATTTCCATATTGCTCCTTCAGGTACTGCGGTTGCATTTCCTTCAAATCTCAGAAAAGCGGCAAAAACCCGGGCCTGAAGGCCCTGTATTTCTGCGCGTTTTTCAGAGGGCTGAAGCCCTCTGCTCCCTCCGGGAACTGCTATGTGCAACTGCAAATGCCAGGGTAAAAGCTTTGGCGTGAGGCAAGCAAGACGCGGGGCTCAGTCCCAGTGCTTCATTTGCGGCCAATGTTCCTGCAGGTTCCATTTGAAACCGCGGCAGTGGTAGATGGGATGCCATTCGTCGGGGCGGGAAAGCGGATGCGTAGTATTGCCAATGATGGAATAGCTGGCGCAGTTTTTCTGCATGTTATGTTCGTTGCCTTCTCCCAGAACGATGATGCTCTCTCCGGTATACTCACGCGGTCCCCAAATCCAGTAATTCTGATGATTTCCGATGGGCCTCGGGAGGCCATATTGTGGCCCGAAGAAGTCGATGGCGCCGGCATCTCCATAATTATTGGCGAAGATTGCGGTTTTTCGCTGCTCTTCCGGAGAAAGCGTGCTGTAGTACGCCGCGACGGTTTGGGCGACCTGCTGCCAGCCGAACATATCGGCGTAGAGCTGCGGCAGGACTCCTTGCTGATTGTGCTCGAACTTCTGCTGCTCGATGCCCAGCGCGCGTTCGTAGGCAAGGAATTGAGGAACAGGGAGAATCGGCAAATATGTGGGAGCGGAGATGCTGCCGATGGCGATGAGCGCTGCTGCGCAAGCGGGCTTGGCCCAGATCCAGAGCTTGCGCCGGGTTGCGCCCTCCAGCCACACCGCACCAGCGGCGAAAAGGGCCGGATAAACAGGCGCGACGTAGTACATTTTGCCGTGAAGGAACATCATTTCGGCGAGGAATACGAGATAGGCCCACCCCAGAACGCGATAGCTGCGTCCGCGCGGGGAGAAGAAGAAGAGGAGCGCAAAGGGCACAAGGATGGCGGCGACAAAGCCGAGCATTTGAGCCTGGGCAAGAAGATATGGCAGTGGAGGAAGGGAAATGTCGCGGCCATTCTGGCGGATATTATGCATCAACTGGAGAAATGGAAACTGATGCAGCCACTGCCAGAGGAAGTTGGGAAGCGCGATGGCCGCAGCGAGAAGGGAGCCGAGCCAGAACCAGCGATAGCGGAGGGATTGACGCAGCGGGGTCAGGCAAATGCCGAGGACCATACCCAGGAGCCAGAAGAGGATGCCGTACTTGTTGAGGATGGCAATCCCAGCCAGCGCGCCAACGGCAAGCCATAGAGACTGGCGGCCGCCTTTGGCGATGAGCACGACGAGGTAAGCGATTGCCGTCCAGAGCAGGGGGTCAAAGGCATTCATGGTGAAGAGTTGCGACATGGCCAGGGAGACGGGCGCCATCAGGGCCGCGAGGGAGGCAAGGAAGATTGCCCAGCGACGGCCTCCGAGCTCACGCGCGAGCAAGCCCGCGAGGACAATGGTTGCGGTATCGGCCAGTGCGGGCAGCAGTCTCAAAGCCCAGAGGGAGACGCCGATCGTATGTTGCAGGAGCCAGGCGATCCAGGCAATCAAGGGCGGCTGGTCGACATAGCCCCAGGCGGGGTACTGTCCGCAGGCCAGGTAGTAGAGTTCATCGCGGAAGTAGCCGTAGTGTGGGCCGGAGAAGAAGTAGAGGATGATCCGGACGAGGGCAAGATAGGCAATGATGGCAGGGGCGGAGGCAAAGGGGGAGGGAGTGCGATTTTCCGCAGGCGTGTTTGGGCTCATATAGATGAATACGGAAGCGGGCAGAAAAGGTTCCCGCAGAGATCGGTTGTTCCACGTGGAACATTATGGTAACGAGGCCCAAGGCGGGAATTGTTCCACGTGGAACATGAGCCTTTTTGATCCGAAATGAAAACGGTCCCATATTGGAACGCAGAAATAGAAAGCTGAACATTTACCAATTACCAGCCGAGAATCACGGAAGTTTTCCACTGATTGGAGTTTTCCCGGCCTGTGCGATGGGCAAGGGGAAGGTTGCGCCGAAACTCCACGGCTGCAAGAGGTTGAAGGCTGCTCGCACCCGACCGCGCCGGGAGCTTTCCACAGATTTGCGCGATTCTCCACAATGCTAGCGGCTAGCCTCAAACCGCCCTTCCCTTTAGTCTGAATTGCCATGGGCAAGATACTCGGCGTTGTAAACCAGAAGGGCGGAGTTGGCAAAACCACTACAGCCATTAACCTGGCCGCATGCCTGGCTCTGCAAGGCCTCAAGATTCTGCTGGTGGACTGCGACCCCCAGGCAAACGCCTCTTCCGGTCTCGGTTTGCAGCGCGACGACAACCGCCGGTCCATTTATGACGTGCTGATGGGCGATTCCGAGGCGGAGCAGGTGATTCTGCCCACGGAAATCGATCTTCTGTCCATTTTGCCAGGGTCAAAGAACCTGACAGGCGCCAATATCGAGCTGGCTGCGGCGGAAGACCGGGCTCTGCACCTGCAGCGGGCTCTGCGGCCGATCCGGGACAACTATGACCTGGTGATTCTGGATTGCCCGCCGGCATTGGATCTGCTGACGCTCAACGTCCTGAGCGCAGCCGACACGCTGCTGGTGCCGATGCAGGCCGAATACTTTGCTCTGGAGGGCATCTCGGAGCTGATCTCGACGTTGGAACGGGTGCGGGCGGCCTACAATCCTTCACTGGTGATCGAGGGCGTGCTGCTGACGATGTATGACGATCGGACCAACCTGGCCCAGCAAGTGACGGATACCTTGCGGGAATACTTCCAGGATCGGCTTTTCCGCACCGTGATTCCGCGCAATGTGCGGTTGGCCGAAGCGCCCAGTCATGGCCAGCCGGTGGCGCTCTACGATGCCCGTTCCCGCGGCACCCAGGCGTACTTCGAACTGGCCGGGGAGTTCATAGCGCGCAATGGCATCAAGATTCCGCGCCAGAAGGCACCAAACGCAGGAGAGCCAGAGGCCGCGGTTTCTCTGATGCCAAAATCCTGACGGCGTCCCAAGGCAGGCCGCCGCACAATGGGATAGCTCCAGCGAATGCAGATTTGAAGGCCCCGGCCGTTTTCCGGGATAGAGGATTTTGAGAAATGACCACTGCCGCACCCGAAATGAAACGCCGCGCCCTGGGAAAGGGCCTGGACTCCCTTTTGCCACGCGTGAATGCTGCTCCCGCCCCGCCAGTTGCCGAGGCGGAAGGGGGCAAGCCGCTGGAGATTCCTCTAGACCATATCGAGCGCAATCCCTTCCAGACTCGCTCGCAGATGAATTGGGAGCAACTGGCGGAGCTGGCGGCCTCGATCAGCGCGAACGGCGTGGTGCAGCCCGTGCTGGTGCGCCCGCTGGCGAACGGGCGCTATCAACTGATTGCCGGAGAGCGGCGCTGGCGGGCTTCGGAAATAGCTGGCAAGAAGACCATACCGGCGATTCTGCGGCAAGTTTCTGACGAGCAGGCGATGGAGATTACCATCGTCGAGAACCTGCAGCGCGCAGACCTGAACCCGATGGAGCAGGCGCACGCCTTCGAGCGGCTTTCGCGCGAGTTCCACATGACCCAGGAGCAGATGGCGGTGCGCACCGGCAAGGATCGAGCTACGGTTTCTAACTTCTTGCGTTTGTTGAAGTTACCGGAATCAGTGCAGACACGCGTGGAGTCGGGCGAGCTGAGCTTTGGGCACGCCAGGGCGCTGCTGGCCTTCGAACACGCCGAGGAGATGGAGAAGGCGGCGAAGCGGGTGATGGGACTTTCGCTTTCTGTTCGCCAGACGGAAAGTTATGTGCAGGGCTTGATCCATCCCGAGCGGGCTGGCAAGAAGGAGCCTAAGCCTGAGCCGCCCATCGATCCCAATGTTCGCGAGGTGCAGGAGCGGCTGCAACGCGCGCTGGGGCTGAAGGTCAACATCGAAGACCACAACGGACGCGGAAGGATCATCATCGAATACGCGCGGCTGGAAGATTTCGACGGGCTGCTGGAGATGGTGGCGGGGGAGTGATTTTAGGGGGTAGGGATTAGGGGTTGGGTCTGGACCAAGGCGGTTGTCAGACGCGCGTGAGTGGACGCCGGATTCAGTGATCGAGGCGGAGACAGAAGAATCAAGATGCGAGAAGGAAAGATATTTCGGCCGCGGTTGTTCGCTGTGGGTTTACTTTCGTCCGCGGTGTTCGTTGGGTTGATGCCGGCAATTGCGGTGATGATCCTCCGGGATCCACCCCACGGAGTTGGTGAAATGACAGGAGTGGGGCTGGCTTTGCTTGGGGTTCTTGGCGTGGGTGGGGCGGCGCTCTTCTTTGCCGTGATTCTTCCTACGATGAAGTATGTTGTCACCGATACTTTGGTCATTCTTAGTTGCGGGCCTTTCCGGTGGAAGATCCAGATATGTGACATTCAGAAGGTCGTTGAAAAGAATGTCGGCTGGCTGCCGATCTCGGAAGGATGGAAGCTGCCTGGCTATGCGCTGTTCAAGATCGACTGCGCCGACGTTGGCACGGTTCGCATGTGCGCCACGTCGCTTACAAGACGCATTATGCTGATTCAGACCGCCGACGATCTTTGGGGAATCACCCCCGCCGATCCAGAAGGATTCGTGGCTGCCCTTCACCGCAAAGAGGATCAGTAGCGTGGGGATTTTCATCGCCGCTCTGCTGGCCAGCGCGATGGGCGTGTACGCGGGAGCGAGCATCCTCAAGGTCTGGGTTGGCTGGGACCGCTGCCATCTGCGCGTCTTCGCCGCAGCACTCTTTTTTAGCCCAGCCGTGAATCTGTTCGCGAAGAAACCTGTGATCGAGTTTTTCCTGCGCAGATTTCACCTGACACTGCATTCGGCAGGCTGGCCCTGGTGGTTCGCAGTCCTGGTTTTGCTGATTGTCGGCGTTTTCGAAGAGGGAATCAAAGCCCTGCCCGCGCTTGTTCCTTCCGTGCGTGAGTCCATCCGTTCGTGCGCCTCAGCAACGCCCATGGCTCTGACCATTGGCTTGGGTTTTGCGCTTGGAGAGATTTGGTACGTCGCCTACGGCATTTATCAGCATGATCCGGCCGTCGCCAGAATGCCTTTCTACATGCTGGGAGGCTTTGTCGGAGAGCGCGTCTGCGCAATTGTTGTATATGGTTTCTGTATCCTTCTGGCGTTGCGCGGCCTGCTGCCGGGAAGGCGTTATTTTGTCTTCGGGCTTGGAGCAGCGATGGCCTCACATGCGCTTGCCGACTTACCTGTGATGCTGTACCAGATGAAATTGATAGGCGCATATCCGGTATCCGCTGCCCTGCTCGTCATCACAATCGGTTGCGCCATTCCGTTTTACAGATACTCGAAACAGATTACGTCGCTAAACCGCGCCGCCCTTCTCTCAACTGGCAGCCGAGTACTGTACGTAAAGGAAGAGGACGCTGAGAGCCCGAGGCGCAGCCAGGACTCAGACCGGATGAAAAAGTTCTATTGAGTTCGTGCTTTCCCACATCTCAAAATCGAGATGTGGGGCACCCGATGGTAGTACGAAATCAAGCGGACGGAAACCTAGTTCTCTGGCGGCTGATTTTTCGTACTTTGGGTTCGTGCGTTCCCAGGTCCCAAAATCGGGACCTGGGGCACCCGGGGCGATGAAGTGTTCGTATGCAAAACAAAAACAGCAAGATAGCTTCCGCTTCGCGGAAATCGCGAGTTCGCGAGTTGGCCACAGTCATTCCAGTCGTAAACTTGCAACTGTGTATCGAACTGCTCCTGACTGCCGAATTCAGGTTGATTCGAATCGCCTTGTTCCGGGCCTAAAGGCCCAGCAATTTGGCTTAATTTTCAGAGGGCTGAAGCCCTCTGCTCCCTCCAGAACCGCTATCTGCAACTGTTGTGCTAGCTCCAGGCGTCGAGGGAGACGAACTGGTGGGTGGGCTTGTAGCGGGCGATGAGCTGGGCGGCGGCGGAGGTGGAGGGGGCGCGGTTGGCGGCGGGGTCGAGGTGGTTGCCGTCGTGGAGAACGATGGTGGTGGCAAGGCCATGGCGCTCGTTGAGGTCGATCTTCCGGATCAAACGCTGGGCAATCGCGTCGGCTGAAGGGTCCTTCCAGTCAGAGGTCATGGCGTTCCAGAGGACCGGAACCATGCCCTGACGACGTGCCTCGCGGAGAACTTCAGGGCGGCGTGCGCCGAAGGGCGGACGGAAGTAGCGGATGGGCGCGCCGGAGAGCTGCTCCAGGGTTTCCTTGGTGCGCGAAAGCTCGTCCTGGATGCGGCTGGCGGAGGCGAGAGCGAGATTGGGATGGCTCCAGGAGTGGTTGCCGATGAGGTGACCAGCGTCGACGACCTGGCGCACGAGGGCTGGCTCGGCCTGGGCGCGGCTGCCGACCATAAAGAAGATGGCGTGGACCTCGCGGCGGGCCAACATTTCGAGAAGACGCGGGGTCCAGGTGGCGTTGGGGCCGTCGTCGAAGGTAAGGGCTAGCTCGCCGGGACGCGGAGGGGCGATGAGCGTGCGCCCGAAGAGCTGCGAGCCGGGCCACATGGCCGCGTAAGCGTAGCCGCCCGCGGCAAGGCCGAGTCCGGCTGCTGCGCCAAGCCCAACGGAGAATCCGGTAGCCAAGGGAGAAAGCATCCTGTGTATCAGTGTGACGTGCCGGGGGCGGGAACAGCAAGCGGGAGGCGGATTTGCGCGGAGGCGGTCGGCGTGATTCTTATCACATCTGGCTCCGCGGGGATGTTACTAAGCTTCAGATGAAGTGACTGCGGCCGTAGCAACCTGTGGTGAAAGTCTGAATTGCTGAAAAAACTTCCCTCAGGGGCTAAAGCCCGCATTGATTTTGCAGGGGTTACGTACGGGCTAAAGCCCGTACCCTTCAAAACATCGACTTATTCAGAGGTTCCCTAAGGTTTTTGCGGCTCGAATGATTCGACAAGGAGGAGACAAAAAATGATCGCACGGGAAATCAAGCCAGAGATACTGTCGATGTCCGCCATTGATTGGGACAGAAGGCTCTTTGACCAACTGGTTCCTCTGCCGGAAGGCACAACCTATAACTCCTACCTGATCAAGGGGAGCGAAAAGACCGCGCTGATCGATACTGTCTACCATCCCTACACGGCAGAATATCTTGAGATCCTGAAGGAAGCCGGCGTTTGCAAGGTGGACTATATCATTGCAAATCATGGCGAACAGGATCACTCCGGCTCGATTCCCGCAGTGCTGGAGATGTTTCCGGAGGCAAAGGTCGTCACCAACGCCCGGTGCAAGGGACTGATCGCCGATGCGCTGCCGGTTCCCGACGACAAGTTTCTAGAGGTCAAGGACGGAGAGACGCTCTCGCTGGGAAACAAGACTCTGCAATTCTTCCTGACGCCGTGGGTTCACTGGCCGGATACGATGGTGACTTACCTGGCCGAGGACAGAATACTTTTCACCTGCGACTTTCTGGGTTCTCACCTGGCCAGCAGCGAACTATATGCGGAGGATGAAGCGCGGGTGGAGGCGGCCGCGAAAAGATACTATGCGGAAATCATGATGCCGTTCCGCATGTTTATCCAGAAGCATCTGGCGACACTTGCGCCGCTGAAGATTGACCTGATTGCTCCGGGGCACGGACCGGTGTACTCGCGGCCGGAATTCATCCTTGATCTTTACAGGCGCTGGGCTTCGGATCAGCCGCTGAAGGAGGTGGTGATTCCGTTTGTTTCGATGTATGGCAACACGTTGCAAATGGTCGATTACCTGACGGACCGGCTGATGGAGATGGGCCTGTTTGTAACGCCGTTCGACATGATCGGCGGGGATACGGGAAAGCTGGCCAACGCGCTGGTGGACGCCTCGTCCGTGGTGTTTGCTTCTCCAGCGGTGCTGGCCGGTCCTCATCCGGACATTGTGAGCGCGGCCTACCTGATGAATGCGCTGAGGCCGAAAACGAGATTTGTGTCGGTGATCGGTTCCTACGGCTGGGGCGGCGGTATCGTCTCCAAGAAGATTACCGAGTTATTGACTGGACTGAAAACGCAGTTGCAGTTTCTGGAGCCGGTTCTGGTGAAGGGGCTGCCCGGCGAAGAGGCATTCAAGGCGCTGGATTCGCTGGCGAAAGAGATTTACACAGCGAATCAGGCAATGGATAAGACAGGGGTTGCAGAGTAAGGGAGTTCTGAAGAGCTTGGGGCGCGGAGAGGAGTTCCCTGCTCCGTGGTTGGCGCAAGGACCAGAAGCGGTACGATGCGGGTAGTGCAGTAACTGCGGAAAAAGGGCAAAGTCCATGCGAAAACCGTGAAGAATGAACCTCAGGGCCTAAAGGCCAGGTTGATTTTGCGGCTATATCGGCACGACTGAAGTCGTGCCCTGATACAAAACAGTGCTTTTGAAACAGGTTCGACGAGTTTTTCCGCAGCCTGAATAGCGTCGCATCAGGGCGTATACTCAGGTTGTTCGGGTCGCATCCTGAAGCTGCGGAGCGGCACTGGAGAATCTTATGAGCATAACGAACTTCCCCGCCGGAAGCGCTTCCGCTTCGACCGGCGTTCCCATCGAAAAAGTGACCATGCCCACGCTTTCAGAGATGAAGCGCCAGGGAAAACTCATCTCCTCGCTCACTGCGTATGATTACGCAACGGCGCGGCTTGTGGACGAGGCCGGCATCGACATGATTCTGGTGGGCGACTCGCTGGCCATGGTGGTTCTGGGGCAGGAAAACACGCTTGCTGTAACCGTGGACGAGATGCTGCATCACACGCGGGCCGTGAGCAGGGCTGTTCGCCGGGCGCTGGTGGTGGCCGATATGCCCTTCGGCAGCTATCACGGCACGGTGGCCGAGGGGGTGGCCAACGCCATCCGTTTCATGAAAGAGGCCGGGGCCGAGGCAGTGAAGATTGAAGGGCCGCGCGTGGAACTGGTGCGCGCGCTGACCGAGGCCGAGATTCCGGTGGTGGGCCACCTGGGACTGACGCCGCAGAGTGTTCACCGCATGGGCGGTTTCCGGGTGCAGGGGCGCAGCGTGGATACCGCGATGCACTTGAAAGTTGCAGCTCTCGCCCTGGCTGAGGCCGGCGCAGGAGCGGTGGTGCTGGAAGGGGTTCCGCGCGAGACAGCCGCGGCGATTACAGCCGAGCTGCCTGTTCCTACGATTGGGATTGGAGCAGGGCCGGACTGCGACGGGCAGATTCTGGTTCTCCACGACCTGGTGGGCCTCAGCTTTACCCCGGCAGCGAAATTCGTGCGGCGGTACGCAGACGCTGGGGCGCTGATTCGCTCGGCCGTGGAACACTATCGCGAAGACGTGGAGCACCGCAGCTTCCCCAGCGACGAGGAGAGCTACCATCTGCCGGAAGCGGCGCGCAAAGCCTTCGACGCGAGAGAGAACACGGAGACACTGCGGAAGGTCTAATGGAAATCCTGCATACAGTGGAAGAATTGCGTCGATGGGCGCGGGAAAGACGCGGCGAAGGCAAAGAGGTTGGGCTTGTGCCCACGATGGGCTCGCTGCACGCCGGGCACGCTTCGCTGATTCGCGCGGCGCATGAGTCGTGCGGAGCGGTGGCGGTGAGCATCTTCGTCAATCCCACGCAGTTTGGCCCCAACGAGGATTACGGGCGCTACCCTCGCAGCCTGGAGGCTGACTGCAAGCTGGCCGAGGCGGAAGGCGCAACGGTGGTTTTTGCTCCCGCGGTCGAAGAGCTTTATCCGGCGGGCGCAGCGACTTTCGTTGAGGTGGCGGGGCTCAGCAAGCGGCTGGACGGAACTTCGCGGCCGGGGCACTTTCGCGGCGTGGCGACGGTGGTCGCGAAACTGATGATTGCGACGGAGGCCGATCAGGGCTTCTTTGGCCAGAAGGACGCAGCGCAGGTGGCCGTGCTGCGCCGGATGGTGACTGACCTGCGGCTGCCGACGGAAATCGTGGTTTGCCCGATTGTTCGCGAGGCCGACGGGCTGGCGCTCAGCTCGCGCAACATGTATCTCAGCGCGGCAGAACGCAGGCAGGCGCTAACCCTCAGCCGGACGATTCGGCAAGTGGAGAAGCTGGCTGCCGCAGGAGAACGAGAAGCCAATGCACTGATGGAGGCGGCGTGGCAGAGCTTCGCTGGCGAGCCCGATGTACGCGTGGACTACATCGAGCTCGTGAACTGGGAGACGCTGAAGCCGGTGCAAACCGGCGCGCCCGGAAGCCTCTTTGCCGTGGCTGCGTGGGTGGGCGCAACGCGGCTGATCGACAACGCGATATTGGGCTGAGATTCGAGCACTCCGTGTTTCGATTTCGGGGGCGATGAAACCAGTGGCTTTATTGATCCGACACGATCGGATCGCGACAGCGATGCAGAAAAGCAAAAGCAGGTCCTTCGACTTCCCCTTCGCTGCGCTCAGGGTTCGCTCAGGATGACAGGTTTTTGGCTATGGAATCGTCTTGCGCCGGATGAATAATCTGCCGCTACGCCGCTACAATTGAGGCATGAGCAAACAGGTAATCGCAACCTCGTCGGCCCCCGCGGCCATTGGCCCTTATTCACAGGGAGTGCGCGTGGGGAACCTTGTTTTCACAGCCGGAGTGGCAGGTGTGGATCCGGCGAACCAGCAAGTGATCGCGGGCGGCATTACGGAACAGACCGCACGAACTTTCGAAAGCCTGAAGGCCATTCTCGAAGAAGGCGGCACGAGCCTGGCGAAGGTGGTCAAGGCCACAGTCTTTCTGAAGGACATGAACGACTTTGCGGCGATGAACGCAGTCTATGGCGACTATTTTGCGCAGGCGGGCGGGCCGCTGCCAGCACGCACGACCGTTGAAGCCGCACGTCTGCCGAAGGATGTGCTGGTGGAGATCGAGATGATTGCCGAGGCTTGAAGGCAGCGCACCCGCAGTACCCGCACTGCCTTGAGTTTGACTCCCACCCTTCCGCGATAAAACTGCGGAAGGATGGGGCACCCGCAAGAACTCGCGCAACCAATCTGCTTAGAAGGAGCCGAGGAGGCGTCTTATGAGCGAAGCGGCAGATAAAGGCGGGAAGCCTGAAAAGATGGAGCGCACGGAGGCTGAGTGGCGAGCCTTGCTCCCTCCGGAGCAATACAGGATACTGCGCGATAAGCAGACCGAGCGCGCCTTCACAGGCGTGTTGACCGAGAACCACGAGACTGGGAATTACCACTGCGCGGGCTGCGGGGCGCTGCTGTTTTTGAGCGGAGCCAAGTTTGACTCCGGGTGCGGCTGGCCCAGCTTTGTGTTGCCGGCGGAGTCGAAAGCCGTGACCGAGCACGAGGACGTGAGCCTGGGAATGCGGCGGGTGGAAGTCACCTGCGCGCGTTGCGGCGGCCACCTAGGTCATGTTTTCCCTGACGGACCGCGCCCCACGGGGTTGCGCTACTGCATCAACTCCGCCTCGCTCACATTCGAGCGGGGGAAGTAGGGTGGTACGCGGCGAAGCTTTTCCTCCTTGAAATGAAAACAAGGCTATGGAAAAGGTGGAAAGCACAGAACGCTTTCCACTTTCCCACAGCCCCTGCTACGACTACGGTCAATGATTGACAATCGGAAAAAGCCCCTCAGGGCTTGAACAGGCGGAGAAAAAAGGCTGTTCCCAGGCGAAAAGTGCGAAAAACATCCCGCAGGGGCTAAAGCCCGTCATTTATTTTCAATGAATTACGGCACGACTGAAGTCGTGCCCTGACACTTCGTGCCTCTGCGGATGAGTTTTTCAGCAGCGTGTGAAGCATGCTTCATTTTGGCGATTCTACGGCTCGGCTAAAGCCGAGCCCTTTCAAGACGCCAGCTCATTGAGAGGTTTCCTCGATGGTGAATTAACTGGAGGGGAAGAGAGAGCCGGAAGCGGAGGAAACCAAGGCCAGGCGCGAGCGGCGACGGGGCGGCTGTGGCTCGGGCGAAGCGAGCAGGCTGGCGATTTCGCGGAGTTCGGCGCGGGCGTGAGCGATGGTCGTGGCTACGTCATCCATAGCTTGGCCAGAGGGGGGCTCGACGGAGCCTGTGACCAGGAGCGGCAGACTGGACTGCGGGTCGCGCTGGGGGACGGGCTGGGGAGCTTGGCGGCGATGGCCCTGCTCGAGAACCTGCCGAGCGCCAGCAAGGGTATAGCCCTCATCGCGGACGAGGTGCTTGACCCTCAGGGCCAACTCGACGTCATGGCGGCGATAGAGCCGCTGGCCGGATCCACTTTTATTGGGCTTGAGCTGGGGAAACTGCGTCTCCCAAAAACGCAGGACATAGGTCTCGAGGCCACAGATGCGCGCCACATCGCCAATCTTGAAGTAGAGGCGGTCGGGGATGACCGGTGAGTCAGGTTCGCGATTTTGGGTCAGTTGCATGGCCATGGCGAAGACGAGGAGGACACTGCAACTCGGGCAGGAATCCTGCTCTAGAGGGATTATAGGCTACAAAATGCACCATTAGTGAAGCAAAATCGGCGGGATGGGGATGTTTTGTGGGAGATATAGGGCGGGGAGAGATGGAAAGACTGTAAAAAGCGACAAAAATCTGTAAAGAACCATAAATAAGTGTCTGGCTATCTACTTGACGCCACCAGGCCCAAGCTGTTGTGGATTTACAAGTTTTGCAAACGGAACCGGCTCAATCTGAACTGCCTGTTGCGCCAATCGATAGAACAGTTTGCCGCGTGAAGCTGAT
>Ga0224535_1000037_pt1 | contig 49828 bp, 37 predicted proteins | sample 714E13034metaG_FD_179898 | JGI IMG/M metagenome (GOLD analysis project Ga0224535, IMG submission 179898) | Peat soil microbial communities from Stordalen Mire, Sweden - 717 E1 30-34 | ecosystem: Environmental > Terrestrial > Soil > Wetlands > Peat | place: Sweden: Norrbotten County, Stordalen... | reverse complement strand
GGCTTTACGCTCTCAGGCACGACGCACACCAGTGCTGGCGCCTACGCATCCGACGCGTGGAGCTTCACCGATGCCAGCGGCAACTACACGACAGCCAGCGGCACAGTGAGCGACACCATCAGCAAGGCAACGGCCTCGGCGGCGGTAACGCCCTACAGCGCGAGCTACGACGGTAATGCGCACACGGCGACAGGCGCGGCGACAGGCATCGGCGGCATAGCGTTATCGGCTTCGGGCTTTACGCTCTCAGGCACGACGCACACCAGTGCTGGCGCCTACGCATCCGACGCGTGGAGCTTCACCGATGCCAGCGGCAACTACACGACAGCCAGCGGCACAGTGAGCGACGCCATCAGTAAGCTGGCGGCCTCGGTGACTCCTGCGGCAGCCAGCAAGACTTACGGCGCTGCTGATCCTAGCCTCAGCGGCACTTTGAGTGGTTTTGTAGCTGCGGACAACGTGATGGCCAGCTACAGTCGCATTGCGGGTGAAACTGTGGCGGGCGGACCGTACCCGATCAGCGCGACACTGAGCCCAACCGCGGTGCTGGGTAACTACACCATCACTTACGGCGCGGCCAACTTCACCATCAACAAGGCCACTCCTACAGTTTCAGGATGGCCTACGGCTAGCCCGATTACCTTCGGGCAGTCGCTCAGCTCTTCGGCGCTGAGCGGAGGAACGGCATCGCCAGCGGGCAGCTTTGCTTGGACGACTTCCACTGCTACGCCTGGAACGGGCACGCCGTCCGAGAGTGTGACCTTCACCGCCATCGACGCAACTGACTACAACACGATGATCGGATCGGTGACATTGGCAGTCAACAATCCTGTAGCAGTCATCGGTAGCTTCTCGCCTGCATATACCAGTGCAGGTGGTGATGCCCTCACCCTTAACGTAGGCGGCCAGGGTTTCGCGGCGAATTCCATAGTCTATTGGGGCTCAACGGCGCTCGTTACCCAGTACGTGAGCGCGACACAACTTACCGCACAGCTTCCAGCCGTTGAGATCGCAACGGCTGGCATCTCGTCGATTACGGTCCAGACCCCCGCTCCAGGCGGAGGCACGTCGAACTCGATGCAATTTGAGATCGATTCTGCCGGGTCTGGAACGACCCCTCCAATTTTTACGATCGTGACGGCCACAGTGGCTCCAGGTTCGACGGCCGCCTACCCGGTGACTCTGCCTTCCTCGGCCACAAGTGTTTCAGTCACGTGCCTCAATCTACCAAGCGGAGCAAGCTGCAGCTACTCCTCCACTGCCGGTACGGTGACCATCACAACATCCTCAACGACATCGTCGGGCACCTATCAGATCACTGTGGTATTCACTGAAACATTGCCAGAAGTGGCCACTGCATTCATTGTGCTTCCAATTCTTCTATTACCACTTCTGTTCATGAGGAAAAGGACGGCTGCGCGTGGTATTTGGCTCACCGCATGTATAGGACTGGTGCTAGTGGCCGTCCTGGCATTCGATACCGGCTGCGGTGGAAAAAGCGGGAGTGGCCCGGCCCCGCCGCAGACGCACCAAGTAACGAGTTCGGGGGTAGTCACTCTGACCGTCCAGTAGGGGAACAGACCGCGTTCGGATTTGTCGACAGATTCGCATGGGGCCGTTGCGATGTTCAATAGGTGTCCGAGATGCCGCCGCAGAGGATGGCGGCGTCTCGGGACCGGCACGAATTCATCATGGCCGAGGTCTGCACTCGGCAACCCGCAGTCGGCAGCATCGCAGACCAACCTGCGAAGAGCAGCCAGTCGCAGGCTTATTGAGGGGGACGCGTAATGCCTTTGTTCGAGAGAAATACGGTGCCGAGTGACGACAGTCTTGTTAAATCTAAGCCGATGAGTTCTCTGATCAGATGATGGGGGATGCGCTGTGAACTTGGAAGAGCTAGGCAGCAGATTTCGTTTGAAGCAGAGCACTATCGCGTCATTTGCGCACAGCCCTGTCAACGAGAAATCTCAGAGACCATGGCTGAGCCCGCATAGGTCCTCAACGGTCGCCGAGGGTTCGCCGATTTACGTGGACATGATCTTCGGTTGACGATTAACAGCCCAATGCGCTAATTGAAGTGGGATGGGCCTTCGGTCAGTTCCTATAATTCATTAGGTTAGAGATAGAATCTCATTAGGCAGAACTGGGTGCTACCGCGCACGTTGTGGAGTACATGCGCATGTTGACCATCTCCAAATCGTTGTCAGCGGGCCAGGCGCGGACGTATCACTCCCGCGAGTTTACTTCCGAAAAGCAGAACTACTGGAGCAGCGACCAACAGGCGCATAACGAGTGGCAGGGCAGACTTGCGCAGGAGTGGGGTCTGCATGGCGAAGTCGGCTCCGAGCACTTCGCCCGCCTGAGCGAAGGCCAGCATCCTGAAAGCGGCTTGCAGCTCGTCAAGCATCAGCCAGCGCGCACCTACGAAAACGAGTACGGCAAGGAAATCACCAGCGTGGAGCATCGCGCCGGATGGGATGCCACATTCTCGGCACCGAAGTCCGTCTCGCTCACCGCCCTTGTAGGACGCGATGACCGTGTCCGCGAGGCGCACCGTGAAAGTGTCCGCGTCGCTCTTGGAGAACTGGAGCGTTACACGCAAGCACGCATCGGCAACGTCCATGCACCGGAGACAACGGGGAAGTTCATCGCGGCCACCTTTGAGCATGACACTGCCCGCCCCGTGGACGGTTATGCTGCGCCGCAGCTTCACACCCATGCCGTCATCTTCAATGTGACCGAACGCGAGAGCGGCCAGACCCGCGCGCTCCAGGAGCGCAGCTTGTTTCAGTCCCAGCACTATGCGACCAGCGTGTACCGTTCCGAACTTGCCATGCGATTGCATGGCTTGGGCTACGAGATCGAGCGCGGGAAGCATGGACAGCCGGAGATCAAGGGCTACACGCAGGAGTATCTCGACGCATCGAGTCCACGCCGTGAACAGATCAAAGAGCACTTGCAGGAGATCGGGAGAGACGGCGCGGGCGCGGCGCAGGTTGCCGCCCACCGTACACGCGATAGCAAGGAACTGCTTTCGCCAGAAGAAGTATTACAGCGGCACCGTGAGCTGGCCGCGCAGTTCGGCCATCAGGCGGATCGTGTTGTCGCCCAGGCGCGGGAACATACCCTACACCATACGCAGCAACCGGAAAAGACAGTGCAGCAGTCCGTGACCTACTCGCGCAACCATGTCTTCGAGCGTGCGACGGTGCAGGATGAGAGGGCCATCCTACAGGCGGCGATGGACCGCAGCATGGGGCAGGCGACCTACGGCCAGGTACGGCATGAGTTCGAGCAACGGGTGATGCGAGGCGAGTTCCGCGCGGTAAAACAAACTGATGGCCGCGCCGCGACACAGTACACGACTGCCGAGATGATCCGCATGGAGAAGGAGATCGTCGGCCAGATGCAGAGAGGCAATGAACGCGGCTTTGGCGATCCCATGTTGGTATCGCCTTCCTTGCGAATTGCGACCGAAGACAGGCACCCAGAGTTGAGTCCGGCGCAGCGCAGCGCGGTCGATGAGATCTTTGTGAGTCGTGAGAAAATCGTCGGATTGGATGGAGTCGCCGGGGCCGGCAAGACGACGACGCTGGCTGTGGTCCGCGAAGGTGCGGAGGCGCAGGGATACACGATCGAAGGATTCGCGCCGACTTCCCGCGCGGCGCATAAGCTCGCCGAGGCTGGCATTGAGACTTCAACGCTTCAGCATCATCTTGCCAGAGGCGAGCAGCCGGACAGCGGCGAGAAACGGTTGTATGTACTCGATGAAAGCTCGCTTGCCTCAACGCGCCAGATGCACGAGTTCGTGACCCGACTCCATCCGAATGATCGCGTTCTCCTGGTAGGCGACACGCGCCAACATGAGGCCGTCGAAGCAGGCCGTCCCTTCGCGCAGCTTCAAGAAGCGGGTATGCGCACGGCAAAGCTCGATGAGATCGTGCGTCAGCGCGACCCGGAGTTGAAACGAGCCGTCGAACAGTTGGCGCACGGTCAGGTGGGAGCCGCGGTCGAGAGTCTTGAAAGGCAGGGCCGCGTACATGAAGTGAAGGGCCATGAGGAACGCATCTCGGCCATTGCAAACGAGTATGCGAAGTCTCCCGAGAGCACACTTGTGGTTTCGCCGGACAATCGTTCGCGCGCGGAGATCAATCAACGGATACATGACGAGCTGCAATCGCGCGGCGTTGTAACCCAACAGGAGCACTCCATCAACACGCTTGTGCCGCGTCAGGAGATGACCGGTGCGGATCGCAGTTGGGCGCAGCAATACCAAGTCAATGACATCCTGCGCTACTCGCGCAGCTCGCAGGAGACGGGCATCAAGAAGGGCGAGTACACCCGCGTTGTGGCGGTAAATGCGCAGGCAAACACACTGACGGTGTTGCGGACGAATGGGGAACAGACGACCTACGATCCGCGCCGCCAGATGGGAGTCTCGGTTTACCGCGAACAGGAGAAGGCGTTTTCTGTAGGCGACCGCATCCAGTTCACCGCGCCCAGCCAGGAATTGAAGATAGCGAACCGTGAACTTGGAACACTGGAGGGCATCGCGCAGGATGGCACAATGCGATTGAAGCTGGACAATGAGCGCAGCATGAGCTTCGATCCGCAGCGACACCCTCATCTGGATCACGGCTATGCCGTGACCAGCTACTCCAGCCAGGGGCAGACCGCAGACCGTGTGCTCATCAATGTTGATACTGAACTGGGCGCGAAGGACCTGCTCAATAACCGCATGGCCTATGTGTCAGTTTCGCGCGGCCAGTGGGACGCGCAGATATTCACGAACGACCGAGAAAAGCTATCGCAGGCTTTGGGCCATGATATTTCGCACCAAAGCGCCCACACGCCCGACTTGAAACCGCCGCAACATGAGATTGCCGAGACGCCCAAGCAGGAAAAGACTCAGGGTATGGATATAGGGCTGAGCCTCTGAAGGCTCCGACGACGGACGCGATTATCTGTTGCATGAAGCCCATGGCTGGGACTTCGACTGGCAATTGCGGCATCAACATTCGGCTTCATCACTTTCGACCACTGAACATTCGGCGAAAATGCGGCCATCGCTGCGATCATTTATCGTTAGCAATATGAACAGCAGGAACCGACATCGCGTATGGACATGGCTACTCTGTGCGCTGCTGTTCTGGCTTCACCTTCGGAAGAAGGGGCGACGCACCCTGCGCCCAAAGAACCTGTGGCAGCCAAATTCGCTGCAATTTGCACATTTCGTCTGCACAGTTCCTACACAGCCGAAAATTGCCATGTTATGTGCAATGAAAACAACGTGATGTAAAAGTTTTATCACCCGCTCAGGATGACAGCTTTGTGATGATTCAACTCCCTCGTGGCGGATCATGCTAGCCCAACAGCCGAGCGAAACCCATGCGAGTGAGGCCTACAGCCAGAATACCGAGCTTTTGTGGCGTGGGGACGCTGGCGCGGGTGGAAAAGACATCGTAATCGGCACGCTCGATGCGCTTGAGGAGGCCGTGATAGATCGAAACCAGCACCCACAGGGCGGGACGGCTCTCGCGATCAATCAAAGGCAATAACTCCTGCGCTGACTTATAGAAATCTTCCGCGCGCTGGGCGATGGAGGCGAGCAGTGCGCGTTCGCTGGCCGTGGGCGGCGCGGCGGGAGCGCGATGCAGGAGAGAGTCGAGCGAGACGTTGTGGGCTACCAAATCTTCCAGCGGCAAATAGACGCGATTTCGTTCCGCATCCTCGGCAACGTCGCGCAGGATGTTGGTGAGCTGGAAGGCGATGCCCGTCTCTTCGGCCAGCTTCTCGGCGCGAGGATCTGAGTAACCGAAGATGTGGATGCAGACCAGACCCACGACCGAGGCCACGAGGTAACAGTAGCGATAGAGATCGGCGAAGGTGGCATAGGTGTCGGTGGGGTGGTTTCCCACCCTTTCCGCACAAGACGCGGAAAGGATGGGGCACCCAGCTTCATTGACTGGGGCCGGTTGAGCAACAGTCCGATCCAGGTCCATCGTCACACCGGAGACAAGCTCATCGAGCAGACTGAGGGGGATATGGAAGCGGGTGGTGCAATCGCGCACGGCGAGAAAGACCGGGTCGGCTGTGACTGGAGTGGCAGAAAGAGGGCTTTCACAAACGGCGCGCCACTGGGCGAGCCAGGAATCGAGGCGGCGGCGGCGCTCGTCGCGGGAGAGGCTTTCGTCGTCGGCCAGATCGTCGGCCTGGCGCATGAAGGCGTAAATAGCGCAGATGGCGTTTTTTCTTGGTTTTGGAAGGGCGATAAATGAGTAATAGAAGTTCTTCGCCTCGCGCCGCGCAATGGCGCGACAGGCAGCGTAGGCGCTGTCCAGCGTGAGTGCGTCCGATGAAAGCTGAACCATGCCCCTCCTCAAACCTATTGTTCTGACAACAAAATCATGTAAATCAAGTTCGTGCTTTCCCAGGTCCCAAAAGCGGGACCTGGGGCACCCAGCATTGGTAGTTCTTCAAGAAGTCAGAGAGCTAGCTGCCGAGACGCAGGAAGGGCAGAAGCTTGCCGCTGACGGCGCGCAACAACAGAGCCAACTTGGTGCTTTTTGAAATGGCGGGCCGGGCGCTGAGCACGTCGTAGTCGCACAGTTCGATGGCGCGCAGAATTTCCAGGCCGCCGCGGCTGAAGAGATCCAGATCGATGGCGAGGCTGCGGCTGACCTTGCCGATCAGCGGAAGTCCCTGCTCAAAGAGTGCGCGGGTGTAATCGACCTCGCAACGCATCAGCCCGCGAAACTCCGGCGTGACGATGCCTTCGGCCATGTACTCCTCTGGAACGTGGAAAAAATCCATATCTTTTTTGGGAAGATAGATGCGGCCCTTGGCGTAGTCGACGCGCACATCCTGCCAGAAGTTGGCTAGTTGCAGCGCGGAGCAAGTGGCGTCAGAGAGGCGGAAGTTCTCCTCGCTCTGTTCACAGCAGGCGTAGAGCACCAGGCGGCCGACGGGGTTGGCCGAATAGCGGCAGTAGGCCAGAAGGTCTTCGATGGTCTGGTAGCGGGAGATGATCTGGTCCTGGCGGAAGGCGACCAGCAGATCAGCAAAGGGGTCCTTGGGAATAAGACATTCCTTGATTGTCTCGGCGAGGGCGACAAATACGGGATGACGCGCGCGACCTTCGTAGCAGGCATCGAGCTCGCGGCCCCAAAAGTCGAGCAGGGCAAGAGACTGCCTGGTGTCGCCCACTTCATCGCCCAGGTCGTCGGAGACGCGGCAGTAGGCGTAGATGGCGTGAAAATGCGGCCGGAACTCTCTGGGCAGGAACCACGAGGCAACGTTGAAATTCTCGTAGTGCGACTCGGCCAGATTCTTGCACCAATCGCGCGCCTCATCGAGCGTGGGCGCGGTTTCTGGCATGCGGTAGCTCTCTGGCAGAGCGGCCCAGCCAAGGGCGAGCAATTCGTCCTGAGATAGCTCACCCTTGTCGAGGGGCTTGTTTTCCGGTTCTTGAGTTTCCGTCGTCATGGCTTCGCCTCAGGGCACAATCGCGGTCTTGATCTCGCTGCCACGTTTCATCAGTTTCTCAAAGACGCGGTTGAGTTCGTAAAGGCGGGCGTGGCCGGTAATGAAGGCTCCTGCCTGGAAGCGGCCACCAGCGATCAGATCAAGCGCTCTGCGGCAGATGGCCGGGGTGTGGTGGAAGGTGGCGTGCAGGGTGATGTCGGAGTAGTGGATGCGATTGGTGTCGAGAGAAACGTGGGTGCCGACGGCGCATCCGCCGAAGAAGTTGACGGTGCCACCCTTGCGCACTAATTCGACGGCTTCTTCCCAGGACTCGGGCGTACCGACGGCCTCGATGGCAATGTCCACGCCGCGATTCTTGTCGGTCAGCGCGCGGGTTTCGCGGATGGCCTTGCGAATGCTGTCGGTCTGCACCACGTGTGCTGCGCCCAACTTGCGCGCCGCCTCGACCTGGCCGTCGTGCTTGACGATGGCGATGACCTGGCAGCCGGACAAAGCGGCCACATGAAGAATCATCAAGCCCAGCGGGCCACCGCCGATGACGGCCACCGTGTCGCCGGGGTGCGGGTGTGAATCCTCAAAGCCGTGCAACGCGCAGGCCAGCGGCTCGGTCAGCGCTGCGTGCTCCAGCGGAACATTGTCAGGCACGTGGAGCGTGTTTTTGGCCACGATGCGGGCCGGAATGCGGATAAACTCGGCGTAAGCGCCGTTGTTGAAGAGCAGATCGTCGCAGAGGTTTTCCTGGCTGCGGGCGCAGAAATAACAATGGCCACAGGGCGCGGAGTTGAGCGCCACCACGCGGTCGCCGGGCGCAAAGCCCTGAGCACCCTCGCCAACCTCGGCGACGGTCCCAGCCAGTTCATGGCCGAAGAGAGCCGGAGGCACAATCATGCGCGCATGATAGCCGCGACGGAAGACCTTCAGGTCGGTGCCGCAGGTGAGCGCCGCGCCCACGCTGACGATCAGTTCACCGGGCCCGGCCTGGGGAACTGGAACCTGTTCAATGCGGATATCTTCGCGTCCGTGGAGGACCGCGGCCTTCATTGTCGTCGCCATCGGTATCCTCCTACTTTGCACCGCCGCCGGGCACAGGTTCAATCATAATCTTCATCGAGTCCGGATGGGGCTGAGAAGCGACCTCGATTGCCTCCACCGCGCGCTCCAGCGGAAAGCGGTGCGAGATCAGTTGGGTCAAATCAAAACCCTTGCGATAGCCGCCCATGACCAGGTCGGTAACCTCAGCCAGAATCTCGAAGGAGGAGGAGTAGGAGCCGATCAGAGCCTTCTCATCCATGCACACCTGGCCGGGATCGAAGGTGGCCTGGCCGTGCTGGGTCTGGGCAAAGAGCATGACCTTGCCGCCGGGGCGCACCGCGTCCATGGCGGTCTGAATGAGCGACGAGCCGCCCACGGCAAGAATCACAACATCTGCGCCGCGGCCTTCCGTGACAGCGCGCGCTCTTTCGATTACGTCCTCTTTGCTGGGATCGATGGGATCATGCAGGCCGAATTTGGCGGCGATGGCGTGGCGCTCGGGATAGAGATCGGAGGTGAGCACGCGGGCTCCGCTGCGATGGGAGAGCGCGGCCAGCATGAGGCCGATGGGGCCCTGGCCGATAACAAGCACGGTCTCGTCGGAAGCCAGATTGAGGCGTTTGACGGCTTTGAGGACTGTGTTGACCGGCTCCATGAAGGCGGCCTGCTCGAAGGGAACGCCGTCGGGAATGCGCACCACGCCGCCCATCTCGACAATCCAGTCCATTACGCGGATGTACTCGGCAAAGCCGCCGCCGGAGGGCTCAAGGCCAGCGGTCGTGCCCACCTTCTTGTATACAAGGCATTGCGCCGGCGTCTGCTTGCGGCAGTAGTAGCAATGACCGCAGGGGACATGATGGAAGACCATCACGCGCTCGCCGAGGCGGAATTTGCTCACGCCCGAGCCCACACGCACGATGGTTCCGGCCATCTCATGGCCGAAGATGCGGGGCGCAGAGTGCGAGCCCATGTGAATCTTCTTGAGATCCGTGCCGCAGATGCCGCAAGTGGCGATTTTGACCAGCAATTCGCCGGGGCCGATCGCGGGGACAGGCACGGTTTCAATGCGCATGTCGTTGATGCCGCGATAAACCGCAGCTTGCATAGTGGCGGGGATTTGTGGCTCGAAATGGGTTTCAGTGTCCGTAGTTTGGGTAGTCATTCAGTTTCTAATCTGGCCCTGCGCATCCAGCAAATCAAGCAGATACACCGCGATGGCGCGCGCAGCCTTTTTACTATTTTCGCCCATCCGGATGAGCGCGGGCCAGTAGGAGGGGTGCTGAAGCGCAAAAACGACGAAGCGGGCGAGCTGGAATCGGCCGGTTTCTGATATAAAACGATTGAAATCAGGAAGTTGGTCTATGTAGCCATCGCTGATTCCCTTGACGCAAAAAAACGGGATGGAGCGCGCGGCGGCGAGGCGGGCGATGGCGGCGGCCTCCATGTCGACGAGAGAGGCAGGGGTGGTCGAGGCAAGGCGCTGCTTTTCACGGGCGTCGACGACGCGGGAACTCGTCACCAGCCAGCAATTGTCCTGGGTACCGGCGGCATCAAAGAGGTCACCCGTGCGGGCGTCGAGGACGGCGGAGACGTGGCAGGCCTGGCCGGGCTTGAGAGCTTCGGTCAAAGCGCCGGCCCAGCCTGTGGAGATGAGTTGATCGACGGGGCCGAGTTTTTCGACTTCGGCAAAGGCGCGCGTGGCTGCATCGATGCCGGCTCCGGCGCAGGCGGCAATCCACTCGCCCTGGTTGAAGGGCCAGCGCCAGAGATCGACGCCGTTGCGGTACGAGTGTTCCCAGCCGCGGACCAGTGGCTTCAGCTCTCCAGGCATGGCGGCGATGATGGCGGTGCGGGTCATGCGATTTCGACCTTTCCCTCAGGGGCTAAAGCCCATCTTCTTTTTGCTGCTTTTTGGCACGGCTGAAGTCGTGCCCTGATACAAAACGCTACCCTAGTACTGCAGTTGTACTTGCTTCGAATTGTCCCGATCCGGGCCTGAAGGCCCAGATATTTGGCCCATTTTTTCAGGGGCCTAAAGGCCCCTGCTCCCTCGGAATCGCCGATCTACAACTGTAGTACTAGCTCGGATTGCTTTTGTGCGCGAAGCCGTTCGAGCGGAACCAGTCGATGGCGGCGCGCATGGCGGGGTAGACGGGCATGATGCGGAAGCCCAGCTCCTGCTGCGCGTGGGCGCTGCTGGCGTACATCTTTTTGCGGCCCATGCGGACCTCTTCAAGCGTGGCGCGCGGCTCGCGTCCGCGGATGCGGCCGGTGATCCACTCCTCGAAGAAGGCATACGTCGCGGCGACGGCAAAGGGAATCTTGACCGTGGGCGACGGAAGGCCGGTGATGGCCGACATCTTATCGAGAATCTGCTTGAGGGAGAGATTTTCGCCGCCCAGGATGTAGCGATGGCCGGACTGGCCCATGGTGAGCGCGGCTACGTGGGCGCGGGCAACCTCGGCCACATCGACCAGATTCATGCCTGTATCCATGTAGGCGGGAAAGCGGCCATTGAGGAAGTCCACGAAGATTTGGCCGGTGGGCGTGGGCCGGAAGTCGCTGGGGCCGATGGGGGTTGTGGGATTGAGGATGATGACGCGCTGGCCGTCCTCAGCGGCGGCGATGGCCTGCTGCTCCGCCATGAACTTGGAGCGCTTGTAGTGGCCCACCATGTCGGCGAACGAGACCGGCGTGTCCTCGTTGATGACGAGGCCGTCGCGGCGAAAATGCATGGTGGCCACGCTGGAGGTGTAGACGAAGCGCTTCACGCCGGCCTCGCGAGCCAGCCGCAGCAGATCGCGCGTGCCTTCCACATTGGCGCGGTACATGACCTCGGGGTCGCGAATCCAGAGGCGGTAGTCGGCGGCCACATGCATCACGGCGTCACAGCCGACCAGCGCCGGGCGGAGCGACTGCGGGTCGGTCAGGTCGCCCAGATGGGTTTCGCCGGGAATGCCTTCGAGATGAGAGAGATTGCTGGTTTTGCGGACGAGCATCCGCAGCTTGGCACCCTGAGAGGCAAGCGCCAGCGCCACATGATGGCCTACAAATCCTGTCGCGCCTGTGAGAAATATTTTCATTGTCAGAGATCAGTTTATGACAGATTGCTGACGCTTGCGCAGCGCGCTCCAATACCACCAGTTCTTCTGCTCGGCAGGAAGATGAGGATCGCGGGCCTGGGCAACGGCGCAGTGAAAAACATCGAGGCAGCAGATGTCTTGCTGTTTTCCTGTGCGCTGACAAAGCCGCGCATATAACTCGCCGCCATCCTGCAGCGATAACTCCGCGACCGAATGAATGCCAAGGATGCACAGATCGGAGAGGGTCGCCGAGCCTACGCCAGCAAGATCCTTCAGTTGGCGTTTATCGCGCATCTTTGCCACCGACCCTAGCCCTGCTCTACCAGAGATTTTCATTCGGTGACACCTTGCACTCCTTGACCGGGTGCGGGCGCTTTTGGTTGAAGTCGGTCTCCCAGCATTCGTCAAGCACCGAACAGTAACAGGCATGAAAGCTCATATCGTCCCCGTGCATCACGCGATTGACAGAATTGTAGAGGTCCATGCCAGCCTTATCCGGCTCGATGGTGAGGAGATCAAAATGGTCGCGGGCAGGAAGAATACGACTAGAGACAGTGGAGTGATAAGTTTTCGTGCGTCCGTCCTTCATCGACTTGAGATAAGCATCGGCGCAGCAGGCGCGGAGAAAAGCATCTTTCGTGGGGTAGATCTTTCCCTTGTAGACCAATTCGAACCTGTCAATCACCGCCGGTCCAACTCCGCCATTGACGATCACCACTCGCATTTGGGGCTGACCCGTCGGAGAGCCAAAATCGTTGCCGATGTTCAGAAGCGGCATGGTGCTGGCGGCGATCAGTTTCTGGTTCTGGTCCACCATCTTCTCCATGCTCTTGCCGTGCTCGATGGAGACAACCAGTGAAATCACGGAGATAAAAACTACGCTGACGGTGACAATCACATCAAGCCAAGGAATGCCGCTTCCGTGGCCATGAGGGCCGGGGGCATGTTCTACCTCTGGCATCAATCCAGACACATTCTCCTCCGCGATGGCTTCAGCGTTCTGAGGCAATAACTCCGGAGCTTCAACCTTCTCGATGCCGTCTTCCATTCCGCATCTCCGAAACCAGCCAAGAAACAATCAAGAGAATCTCTGCACGAGCCTATCCGCTCGACCGAGTTACTCCAGCGCATCGGGCGCAAGGGCGATATTCGTCTCGCCGGCGGCCTTGCGCTCATTGTAGTTCTTCACCCAGTCTTCCCAGTGCTTGCCGGCGGCGCGGTCCTTGCCGGTGAACTCGATGCGCGCGATTTCGGCGTAGCTTACCTTGTGCTTCTCTGGATCGCCGGGCGCGAAATACTGCACGCATGAATCGGCCATCGTGGCCGCGGTGTGGCGATTGAAGATGTAGGCCTCGATACGCTCACCGGATTTAAGCGTGAGGGTCACATCGCCGCGATAGTCGAAGGCCTTTTCGAGGGCGTCGCGCAGATCATCGTCGGTGGCCAGCGCGGGGACCCAGCCTTCCAGGTTCTCGTGGTCCGCGCCGGGAGCCACTTCCAGCGCCTCGACCTGCTCCATGGTGTACTTCTGCACTTCAACGGTCATGATTTGGTCTCCTCATGGCAGCAGCAGCACTGTTCAGTCTGCTCGGCGGGCGCGGCGGCCTCGCTCAACTGCTTCAGCGCCTGCGAGTCGGGATATTTATTGAAGTTGCCGCGGGCCATGGCAAGAAAGCCCTTCCAGGTAGTGAAGCCATCGATAACAGCGGGCGTTTCATAGCCGCAACTGACCATGCAATTAGCGCACTTCGGGTTGCCGCTGGGAACGCCGTATTTCTCCCAGTCGGTAGTTTCCAGTAACTCCTTGTAACTATCGACGAAGCCATCCTGGAGCAGGTAACAGGGCTTCTGCCAGCCGAAGATGTTGTAAGTCGGCATTCCCCAGGGGACACATTCGTAATTGCGGTCGCCCATCAGGAATTCCAGGAACAATGGCGACATATTGAATTTCCAGGTCGGCTTGCGGTTGGAAAGGATGGCGCGGAAGAGACGGCGCACGCGGGCGCGGCCCATGAAGTGGTGCTGGTCGGGGGCCTTGTCGTAGCTATAGCCGGGGGAGAGAATGATGCCCTCGACGCCCATCGCCATCACCTCATCGAAGAAGGCGCGGGCATTGTTGGGGTCAACGCCGTCGAAGAAGGTGGCGTTGGTGGTGACGCGGAAGCCTCGCCGGACGGCCTCTTTGATGCCCTCAATGGCGATGTCATAAGCGCCGTCGCGGCAGACGCCGAAGTCGTGATGCTCGCGCTGGCCGTCGAGATGGACCGAGAAGGTGAGGTACTTGGAGGGCGTGAACTCCGGCAGGCGATGCTTGAGCTCCAGCGCGTTGGTGCAGAGATAGACGTACTTTTTGCGCGCGACAAGCCCGTTGACGATTTCGGTGATCTGCGGATGCAGCAGAGGCTCGCCGCCGGGAATTGCGACCATGGGAGCGCCGCACTCTTCGACTGCCGCGAAACACTCCTCGGGGGTGAGCTGCCTTTTGAGGATGTGTGGCGGATACTGCACCTTGCCGCAGCCGGCGCAGGCCAAGCTGCAGCGGAAGAGCGGCTCCAGCATCAGCGTCAGCGAAAAACGCTTTCTGCCCGCCAGCCTGTTCTTCAGCACATAAGTGGAAACCGTCCACATCTGAGAGATGGGAATAGCCATCGTAGAGAAAGCCTCCGGCGCTGGTTAAGAAGCAGCGCGATCCATAGTCCGCTGGTAGCTGGTCAGAGCCATCAGCGGGAAGTATTGGCGATACATGGTGTAAGCGAGATAAAAGACTCGGGGAAATCCGGTTCCGGTGATGATGCTCTGGCGAACCGCACCCTCTCCCATTGCCTCGTCCCAACCGCCGTCGGGACGCTGGCGGGTGAGCAGCCAGCGGACGCCCTTGGCGATGGAGTCGGAACGGTCGTCACCGGCGGCCAGCAGGCCCAGTAGCGCCCAGGCCGTCTGCGACGGGGTGCTGACGCCGACGCCGCGGGTGTCGGGATCGTCATAGCTACCGCAACTTTCGCCCCAGCCGCCATCGGGATTCTGCACCATGCGAATCCACTCGGCGGCCTGCTGAATCTGCGGCTCGAGATGATCGACGCCGATGGCTTCAAGCCCGCGCAGAACGAGGAAAGTCCCGTAGATGTAGTTGACGCCCCAGCGGCCAAACCAGCTTCCGTCCGGCTCCTGCTGGCTGAAGATGAACTTGATGGCCTTCTCGACGCGCTTGTCGCCGCGAGCGAAGCCATAGCTGGCGAGCATCTCCAACATTCTTCCCGTAATGTCCACTGTGGGCGGATCGAGCATGGCGTTGTGATCCGCGAAGGGGATGTATTGGAAGATCATCTTGGTGTTGTCTTTGTCGAAGCTGCCCCAGCCGCCGTTTCTGCACTGCATGGCGAATTCCCACGCGATGGCGCGCTCGCAGACCTGATGCTGGTAGCCTTCGCGAGGATTGTCGACCTTGTTCAGGGCCATCAGGACCTGCGCGGTGTCGTCGGTGTCGGGATAGAACTCGTTGTTGAATTCGAAGTACCAGCCGCCGGGCTCGGTACCACGAACCTTCATGGCCCAGTCACCCTTGTGGCGGACCTCTTTGGAGAGCATCCAGTCGGCGGCCTTGAGCATGCGCGGGTCGTCGCGGGGCACGCCAGCATCACCGAGGGCAGTGACCGCCTGCGCGGTGTCCCAGACCGGCGAGACGCAAGGCATCATGCGGAAGGTCGGCTCGGGCATGACTTCGCTGGCCGGCTCCTCGATGCCGAGCTTCTCGAATTCATCGCGGGCGCGAATGACCTGCGGATCGTCCTCGGAGTAGCCCAGGCAGCGCAGAGCGATGATGGCGTTCAGCATGGCCGGATAGATGGCGCCCAGGCCGTCCGTCATCTCCAACCGTTCCAACATCCACTTCTCCGCGCGCTTAAGAGCCAGTTTGCGCAGCGGTCGGATGTGGACGGCTTCGACCAGATGCAGAATCCGGTCAAGGGCAATGAAGAAGTTGCGCCAGGAAATGAATGACTTGTGGTCCCAGTGCAGGCGAAGATTCTCCTTGGCGCGGCCACCAACAAATAATTCGTCGATTCCCTGCTCGGAGGGGATTTTCTTGAAGGGCTTTTTGGCGAACATAATAGCCAGCGGAACAAGAATCGACCGCGACCAGGAAGAAATCTCGTAGATATTGAAGTAGAACCAGCGGGGAAAGAGAACGATCTCCGGGGGAATGGCCGGCACCGCGTCGTAATCGTATTCGCCCAGCCCGCAGAGGTACATCTTGGTGAAGGTGTTGCAGGCGACCACGCCGCCGTGCGCCAGAACCCACTTGCGGCACTTGACCAGCCGGGGATCGTCCGCGCCGACACCCATCAGCTTGGCCGAGGAGTAGCACTTGACCGAGAGCGAGATGTTGCCCGGCCCGCCGGGATAGATGCTCCAACTGCCATCGTCGTTCTGGTAGCGCATCATCTCAGTGAAGGCGCGCTGGAGCCGGCCGGGATCGCCGCTTTCCAGTTGCGTATGCAGATAGATGTAATCGGCCTCGAGCATGGAATCAGCTTCGAGTTCACCACACCAATAGCCATCGGGATGCTGCAGGGAGAGCAAAAACTCCCGTGAGTTGGCGATGGCCGATTTCACATCTGCCAAGTCCGCATCCATTCGCCCGAAGCGGGGCACTGCGGATTGTGTCTTCTCTTGCTGAATGCTCATACGATTTGAATCGCCTCAGTTCCTCACCGGGAGAACCGGATGCTTTGCGGCTGCGACCTGCGCCACCCGGCGCATTTCGCTACTCTAAACCAAACAGCCGGTATGCCATGACCTTTATTGAGCGATGCCTTTCGTCCAGGAACGCTATGCCGAATCGTCACGATACGGATATCCCTTGCCCTGCCTTCAGGAGCTACGAACAACGCGCTATTTCACGGGCACAGGATCTGACCCGCCAGCGCCGCCGATGGCCTGCACAATCTCTGGCGGCAGGCCGAAGCGCACGTTCTCTGGCATGACTTCTATCTCTTCGACGTTATTGAAGCCGTTTTGTTTCAGGTAATTGACCACGTCCTCAACCAGTATTTCGGGAGCCGAAGCGCCGGCCGTCACCGCAACTGTGTTCACATCCTGAAGCCAGGCGGGGTCGATGGCCTGGGAGTTGTCAATCAAGTAGCCGATGGTCCCCAGATTGCGCGAAACTTCGACCAAACGATTTGAATTCGAGCTGTTGGTCGAGCCCACGACCAGCACCAGATCGGCATTGTGCGCCACATTGCGGACCGCGACCTGGCGGTTCTCGGTGGCGTAGCAAATGTCTTGCGAGTGAGGGCCAACTATCTTTGGAAACTTCACCTTGAGGGCGTGGATGATGTCGTGCGCCTCGGCCAGACTAAGGGTGGTCTGGGTCAGGTAGGCCACATGCTCCGGATCGGGAACCTCGAGCGCGGTAGCCTCGGCGACGTTGGAAACCACATGGGTTACCTCTGGCGCTTCGCCGAGCGTGCCTTCGATCTCGTCGTGGTCGCGATGGCCGATGAGCACCAGCGAATAGCCCTGCTTGGCGAATTTTACGGCCTCGATGTGGACCTTGGTGACCAGCGGGCAGGTGGCGTCGATGACTCTGAGGTGGCGCTCCTCGCTGATCTGGCGAACCTCCGGCGAGACGCCGTGGGCCGAGTAGATAACGCGCTGGCCAACGGGCACGTCGTCAATTTCATGAACAAAAATCGCGCCTTTTTCGGCCAGCTCATTCACAACATAGCGGTTATGGACAATCTCGCGGCGAACATAGATGGGGGCGCCAAAGGTTTCCAGCGCGATTTTGACGACGTCGATGGCGCGCACTACCCCGGCGCAGAAGCCTCGCGGCTTGAGCAACAATACTCTCTTTTGAGTCGGGGAAGTCTCGGAGTGCGCAGTGTTCGAGATGGGGTCGTGGACTGGTGTAGTCACAATACCAGTATACCAATGTGCTGAACCTAGCCTTTGGCCGCATGGGTGAGACGTGTGAGGGTGGATTGCCCCCCATCGGACACCGGATTGCGCAAACGCGGGGAGCGTGACGAAAACGTGACAGCCCGAATGATTTTGTTTACTGTCTCTCCCAGAACTTCAAATGAATCGGCCAGGAGACGGCCACAATCGACGCCGCATACGCCGACACTGTCGTAATCGCCACGGCGCTGTGCGCCGAGGCAATTCCATGGACCTTTTCTCCGGAGTTCTCCTGGTTGTAGGCCATGATCCCCAGGATCGGAGTAAGAATCATCCCCGGCGCATGGATGAAAGCCAGCGCTTCATGCATGCGAACAGCGCCATGTCTGCTGGTCCCTGGCACCCTGGGCGCAAAGACCGCATAGTAGGCCGTCGTGAAGTAAAGCGCCGTAGTTGTTCCGCCCAGCGCCGCATGAAAATCCAGGTTTGCCGACGTCGGCGCCGTAAAGGTCTGCCCGTTCTTCCCCTTCGACGAAGCCATGGGCCCGGTGATCAGCGACGCGGCCATTGGAATCGCGGTAATCAGCCCAAGCCGCTGGTGGATTTTCAGCATGTGCGCCCGCTTTTCGAGCATGGCCTGCAATTGCTCGTGTGCCTGCGTCTGTTGCGGAGCGAAGCCGAGATCTTCAAGCGAAGACGACGGACCGCTGGAAGCAAGCATGCTGGAAGGCGCATTCGGCAGCTCGGGCTGAGATGCCTGAGCCGGGGGGGCCGGTTGCACGAGGCTGGCATCCAAAACGAGGCGCTGCGGCTCGGGATCGGAGGCAGTGAGCGGAAAGTTAGCAGTCTGCGCGCGTAAAAGGCCCGAGGTCAGAGCAGAGAGGATCAGGACTCCCGTTACAAGAATATCTTTCCCCGATTTCAATTCCATTCGAGCTTCTCCTTGATTTGACAGGGATGATGAAGATTGGCTGAGTATTCGTTCGCAGTCAAGATATTGCTGCAGCGGCTCTGCAATCACTGTACTCCGAAACCGATGCACTCAAGCGGCGTCTTTTGTAAAGGACAAGCCACCTTGCGCAATTTGACGGGGGCACATTCATTGCAGAAAGGCTCAACATCGTTGGATGCGTGTAAACCGGTTTGCCTGCAAATCAATCGGTCCGCTATACGGATATGGGATGGACTGGGATTGAGGGGAAACAGGATGCCCCGCTTCCCTCCTCCCTCACCGGCTGGCGGCGATCATCTGGGCGGCGTGCTGGAGGCTGGTTTCGGTGACGGTTGCGCCGGAGAGCATGCGGGCGACTTCCTGGGTGCGGGCGGTGTCGTCGAGGACGCGGACCTGCATCCGTGTGCGGCCGCCGGATTCATGCTTCTCGATGACAAGATGCTGGTCGGCGAAGGAGGCGATCTGGGGCAGGTGCGTCACGCAGAGGACCTGCTGGCCTCGGCTGAGGGATTTGAGCTTCTGGCCGACGGCTTCCGCGGCGCGGCCGCCGATGCCGATGTCGATTTCGTCGAAGACAAGGGTGCGGGGAGTGACGGCCTTGCTCTTCGGCTTGATGGCTCCCTCTTCAACGCTGACCTTGAGGGCCAGCATGACACGAGACATTTCGCCGCCGGAGGCGATTTCGTGGAGGGGCTTGAGAGGCTCGCCGGGGTTGGTGGCGATGCGATATTCGACCTGGTCCCAGCCGGAAGAGGTCCAGTGGAAAGTTTCGGAAGAGATGCCCTCAGGGGCTAAAGCCCCTTCCGTTTTTGCGGGGCTAATGTACGGGCTAAAGCCCGTACCCTTCATTTCCTTGCCCGTACCCTTTAAGCCATTGCCACTCTCCATCTGTAGTTCTTCCGCGGAGTGGACGACGACCTCGAAGTGGACTTTCATGGCGAGGGAGTTGATCTGGGCCTCGGCGAGTTTGGCGAGCTTTCGGGCGGCGGCCTTGCGCTCGGCTGTGAGGGCGCTGGCTGCGGCGCGGTAAGCCGTGGCAGCGGCGGCCAGTTCGACCCTGAGCTGTTTGAGGATTTCGTCACGGTCAACGACCTCGGCCAGCTTGCCGGTGACATCTTCTCCGAAGGCGATGACCTCGGCGACGGTATGGCCGTACTTGCGCTTGAGGTGGTCCAACTGGGCGAGGCGGTCTTCAATTTCAGCCAGGCGCTCGGGCGAGGCGTTGATGCCCTCGGCATAGTCGCGGAGGCTGGCGCTGACGTCGCCCACGGTGGCGCGGGCCGAGGCAAGCTGCTGGACGGCTTCGGTGAAGCGCGCGTCGTAGCGGGCCAGCTCCTCGACGTTGCGCAGAGCGTCACGCAGAGCGCCCTCGGCCGACACATCGCCTTCATAGAGCTGCTGGAAAGCGCCGGTGGCGGCGGCATAAAGCTTTTCGGCGTTGGCCAGAACGCGCTTCTCGGTTTCCAGAGCCTCGTCCTCGGCGGGCTCGAGGTGAGCGGCGGCAATCTCCTTCTGCTGGTAGCTCCAGAGATCGACCATGCGGAGACGGTCCTGCTCTCCCTGGAGGAGGTCGTCAAGCTTGGCTGAGGCTTCCTTCCAGCGGGCATGGGCCTCAGCGACGGCGTCGGTGGAGATGCCGCCAAAGCGATCGAGGAGGATGCGCTGCTGGGCCTCGTCGAAACTGGACAGGCTCTCGCTCTGTGCGTGGACCAAGGCCAGTTCGGGGGCAAGCTGGCGGAGGACAGCAACAGTGGCGGGCTGGTTGTTGACGAAGACTCGGCCCTTGCCGGTGGAAAGGATTTCGCGGCGGAGAATCACTTCACTGCCGCCGGAATCGAGGCCGTTTTCTTCGAGAACGGCCTCGGCGCTGGCGGTAGACTCGAAGACGCAGGAGACGACGGCCTTGTCTGCGCCGTGGCGAATGACTTCCACCGAGGACTTGCCGCCCATCAGCAGGGCCAGCGCGTCCACAAGGATGGATTTGCCCGCTCCGGTTTCGCCGGTGAGCAGATTGAGGCCGGAGCCGAAGACGGCAATGGCGTGATCGATGACGGCGTAGTTCTCAGCGCGGAGTTCGACGAGCATATTCGAGGGCCTTCATCCCGTTTTATCAGGCTTCCGATCATTGGAGCTAGTTCGAGTGTCGTGGACTCCCACCCTTGCGGCAGAAAAAAGCCGCAAGGGTGAGGCACCCAGCGATTCAATGAATTCCCGCAACCACATGAAGGGTCGGGACAATTGTAGGTCAAGGCCTTGGCACTGACAATCCGAGCGCAGCATAGCACGAACGGCGACGCACACGGCCGGGAGAGGAAGGGTGGAAGCGGCTGGAGGGACCAGATCGGTGACTTGGAACGATGCACGGCGTCTGCTACCGTTAATAGTGAGGTGAAGAGCATCCTTTCCGCAGCGTTTTTCTTCTTATTGCAGGCTGACAGCGGCGCGGTTCCTGTTGCGCCGACTGCACCGGCGCCAGGATCGAGCGCGCTGGTGGAGATGGTTTCCAATAGCGGCCCGGTGGCGATGGGCGTGCTGGTTCTGCTGCTGCTTGCCAGTCTTTATTCGTGGACGGTGATTCTGGGCAAGATGTCCAGCTTCAGCAACGCAACCAAGGAGAGCCGCCGGTTTCTGCGCGGTTTCCGCAAGGCATCCCGGCTGCAGGAGATTTCGGCGCTGGCCGCGCAGTGCAAGGCAAGCCCGCTGGCGCAGGTCTTTGAGGATGTTTACGAGGCCTATAAGCGGCAGACAGGCGGCGCGGGCCCCATACGCAACCTGGCGCCGCTGGAGCGCACGGCGCAGACGGCCGCAAGCGAGGCCGTGACCAAGCTGGAACGGCGGCTGACCTGGCTGGGAACCATTGCGTCGATCAGCGTTTATGTGGGCCTGTTCGGCACGGTGATGGGCATTGTGGACTCCTTTCACGGGCTGGGCACGGCTGGAGCGGCCACTCTGAGGGCCGTGGCGCCGGGCATCAGCGAAGCGCTGATCACGACCGCGGCAGGGCTGTTTGTGGCCATTCCGGCGGTCATCGCGTACAACCAGTTCACGGCGCGGGTCAGGGTATTTGCCGCAACCATCGACGACTTTTGCCGCGAGCTGCTGAACTCGCTTGAGGAGATTCCGGTGCGGGTGGCGGCTGCGGCGCGTCCAGCCAGCGCCGTCAACCCCGAAGCCACCGTGGAGGTGGACCGTGGCCTTTACAGGTAGCAAAGGCCAGACGCAGACGTCCCTGGCGGAGATCAACATCACGCCGCTGGTGGACGTGGTGCTGGTGCTGCTGATCATCTTCATGATCAGCGTGCCGGTGCTGCAGTCGGGAATTGAAGTGGCCGTTCCCAAGACGCGAACGGTCAAAGAGATTACCGAGCAGCGGATGGTGGTGACGATCAACCGCGACCAGCAGGTATTTCTGAACGATCAGCCAGTGAATATTCACGAACTGGGACAGAAGTTGCGTAGGCCAGGCGAAGACGACGCCAAGAAGGTGATCTATCTGCGGGCCGACCAGCGGGTTCCTTTCGGAGCCTTTGCGAGCGTGATGGACGCAGTGAAGCAGGCGGGAATCACCAACATCTCGATTGTGACGCAGCCGCTGGACGAAAAGGCTGCGACAGCAAGCGGCAACTAAAAGGCAAGCGATTCAACGGATCGGCGAACGAGCGGGCCGGCTGCCGCTATGGATTGTCGGAAAGGCCATGAACAGGCTTTTGGAAGGCGACGCACAACTGGAGCAGGAACTGACGCCAGAGCCTATTGCTGGGCCGGCGGCGGGCTCACTGTTGCTGCACTGCGCGCTGGCCGGCGGGTTGTTGACGTATGGCCTTCTGGGCGGCATCTTCCATCACAATAATTGGGGCAATCCAGGGGGCAGCGGAGCGATTCAGGTGACGCTGGTGACCCATGCCCTGCCATTGCCTTCGGATCAGCCGCCGAATGACAACGTGCTGGCGACCGAAACGCCCAGCCAGGCGCCGGCGGAGCCCACGCCCAAGGCCAAACAGGCGGTGGACGAGAGCGCGATTCCGATTTCCGGCAAGCAGGCCAAGCAGAAACAGCAGCAGGCGGCGGCCAAGACCCAGCAGCATCAGCCGCAAGCGGGACCGAACAACCTGGCAAGGTACGGCGAGCAGGCGGGTTCATCGATGGCGCGGGGGATGCAGGGACAGGGCTTTACCAGCGGCCAGACAACGGTCAGCGACGGCAACTTTGGCAGCCGGTTTGGCTGGTACGTGGAAAACCTCAATCGCAAGATGTCGTCCGGTTGGTACAAGCCTGAAGTGGACCCGCATACGCCGAGAGGAGCCAGAGCCTTTATCGAGTTCACCATTCAGCGGGACGGAAGCGTGAGCAACATCAAGCTCGATCAGAGCAGCGGAAGCTCGACGCTGGACCGCTCCTGCCTGCGGGCGGCGCAGCGTGTGGATACATTCGGCTCGCTGCCGTCAGGCTATGGCTCAAGCACTCTGATGACGTCTTACTATTGCGAATACTAGGGCGGGGTTCCGACGCGGCCATAGAATAGAAGGGTTGATGAGAGGCGTTTCCGGGAGGCCAGGGTCATTTTGCCCGGCAGCAAACCAGGCGGGACGAGGTTTCCCGAGATGTTCCACTCTTTTCCTAGGAAGGATTGCATCGCATGAAGGGTTTTTCCCGGTCATTTTTCCCAGCATTGATTCTTCTGGCAGGATTGGCACCCAGTTTCTCCGCCGCTCAGGATTGGATTCGTACCGGATCGAACCTGGGCAGCGAACGCATCCGGCTGGCCGCAGCGGACTGGAAACCTGTGGGCGCCGATCCGCAGACTGCGACCTTGAAGACGGCCTTTGACGCCACGCTTTACAGCGATCTGACCAGCGCGGGCATCTTCGACCTGGTGTCGAAGAGCCTGATTCCGCAGGCCACGCCCGGGGCGCCGCAGGAAATCAACCTCTCGCAGTGGTCGGCGACGCCGTCGAACGCGGCCATGGTGGCCTTTGGAGCGCTCTCGGTCACGAATGGGCGGCTGATCGTCTATGGCTGGCTGGACGATGCCCGCAACAGCGTCAATCCACAGGTGCTGGGCAAGCAGTACAACGAACAGGCGAGCCAGGACGCAGCCCGAACCGTCGCGCACAGGTTTGCGGACGAGATCATTCTGCGGTTGGGCGGCGGCATCAACGGAATCGCTGAGACCAAGATTTATTTCGTCAGCTCCCGCAGCGGCACCAAAGAAATCTGGGCGATGGACTACGACGGGCAGAACGAGCACGCGGTCACGCACCTGGGGACGATTTCGCTCTCGCCGCGCATTTCGCCGGACAATACGCGAATCGCTTTCGCTTCGCTGGGCCGAGAGGGATGGGCTATCCGGATGTACTCGCTGGAACTGGGACGCCTGGTGAGTTTTCCCGCGGGCGTGGCAGGGGGCAGCAACCTTTCGCCGGCGTGGTCGGGAGACGGAACGAAGGTCGCCTTCTCCTCATCCCGTTCGGGCGAATCGGCGATCTGGGTGGCAGACGCGAGCGGAGCGAGTCCGCACCGGATTACCAATTTCCGCGGACCAGACGTAGCGCCCGCATGGAACCCTCGCACCAACGCACAACTGGCCTGGGCCAGCGGGCGCACAGGGCTGCCGCAGATCTACACCATGGAACAGGATGGCTCCAATGTTCAGCGCCTGACCGACGGAGGCTATGCCGTTTCGCCTTCGTGGTCACCCAATGGGCAGTTTTTGACCTTCAGTTGGGACCGCAAGTACGGGCCGGGAGCGCCGGGCGGGTATGACATCTACGTGATGGACATTGCCAGCAAGCGCTGGCTGCAACTGACGCATGAAGCCGGAGCCAACGATTATCCCAGTTGGGCGCCCGATAACAGGCACATTATTTTCGAGCGGAAGGTGGGCGGACACACCGATATCTGGTCCATGCTGGCCGACGGCACGGAACAGCATCAACTTACCCATACGGGCAACAATTTCATGCCTAACTGGAGCTGGAAGTGAAAATTGGCGGGTGAATGACAGGGCTGCAGACTGTCATCACGGAAGATACCAGTTTTCTGCACTATCATTGTTGGTGTTGCTTAAACCACAAGCGCAGATGCGCCGAGAAGCAGAGACAAGTCGCTCCCCGATATTCTTTCGACTGAGCGGAAGGAGTAATTCATTGAACAAACTTAATCGCATTATGGTACCTTCAGTTCTTTTTGTTGCCTTGCTTGCTGTTGGAGGCTGCCACAAGAAGACGTCGCCGATTCCTGCTGGAGAGATGGCGCCGACGGCGCCAGTGCTCGCGCCCACTGCGCAGCTTACAGCGACACCCACTCTGGTCTCGGCCGGCGACCAGGTTCAACTGAGCTGGCGCACGACGGATGCGACGACTGTCTCCATCGACGGGATAGGCGACGTGCCCACCGCTGGCGTGAAGACAGTGACTCCCACGGCATCGACCAGCTATCACCTGGTGGCCCAGGGCCCGGGCGGAACGGCCGACGCCACCGCAAGAGTAACCGTGAATGCGCCGCCAGCCGTGGTAGTGCCCAACAGCACGATGAGCGAGGAACAAGAGTTCAAGAGCAACGTGCAGGATATTTTCTACGACTACGACACCTACGATATTCGCAACGATGCGCAGTCGACACTTTCGCATGATGCCTCTTACCTGGCAAGCCATCCGGATGTAAAGGTCGTGATCGGCGGCTACTGCGACGAACGCGGCTCCAACGAATACAACCTGGCTCTGGGACAGAACCGGGCCGACGCGGCCAAAAATGCTCTGGTTGCGGCCGGAGTGGCGGCCAACCGCATTCGCGTGGTCAGCTATGGCAAAGAGAAGCCTTTCTGCACAGAGTCAACCGAAGAGTGCTGGCAGCAGAACCGCCGCGCCGGATTCACGCCAGACCGGTAAAATATAGCTGACAGTAGACAGCTAACAGCAAACAGGGGCCGGAATCGCGACAACTGTATGCTGCTAGCTGTCAGCATTAGGAGAATCATGCAGAGAATAAGCACACTTCGCAATCGCCTTGTGGCGGCGGCAGCCGTTGCACTTTGTGTGGCAGCGGCGCCCATGCCCGCTCACGCCGCATCGAAGGAGATCATCGAGCTGCAAACGCAGGTGCAGCAACTGGTGGACATGGTGCAACGGCTCCAGTCCACCATGGACACACGCTTCGCCGTGATACAGCATCTGACCGAACAGACGGCGGACAACGCCAATCAGATGACGGCGGCAGCGAACGCCCTGCAGCAGAAAATCTCCGCGCAGAACGACGCCTCCAACGGCAAGCTGGACACGGTCTCCGGACAGGTACAGTCGCTGAACGACTCTGTGGACGAATTGAAGTCGCGGCTGGCCAAACTGGATAAGTCGATCCAGGATTTGCAAACGCAGTTGCAGAACGTCCAGAATCCGCCCACAGGCGCGGCGCCTGCGGAGAATGGAACTGTTCCGGCAGGCAATGCTGGAGCCGGAGCTCAGACCGCCAACCAGACGCCTCCGCTCAAGGAGACATTCCAGGCCGGAGTGCGCGACTTGAACGCCGCCCGGTACGACGTTGCGACCGGCGAATTTCAGGATGTGATTCACTACTATCCTCTGGATGATCTGGCCGGCACTTCTCATTTCTACCTGGGTGAGATTGCCTACCGGCAACTGAAGTTTACCGACGCGGTGAAGGCCTACAACGCAGTGCTGGAAGGTTTCCCAGGCAACTCAAAGGCCCCGGCCGCGCAACTGCGCAAGGGGCTGGCGCTGCTGCAGATGAGCCGGAAAGACGCGGGCATTCATGAACTACGTCTGCTGATTCAGCGTCATCCACAAACTCCGGAAGCCGCACAGGCGCGCACGAAGCTGAATGCGCTGGGCGCAAAGGTTGTGGCAGCGCCAGCGCGCCCCAGCTCGTCAACGCACCGCGTTCCTGCACCCCCTGATGAAGCTCAATGAGCCTGGACATCGACCCTGAAACCAAAAAGGCCCCGCGTTTGCGGGGCCTTTCTGGTTCTGCTGGCCAATCTACTTGAGGGCGGCCATCAGGGCGTCGAGGGCCGGCCTGGGAGGCCGTGTGAGCGATTCGGGAAGGGTGCCCAGCGGCTCATCGACCAGATTCAGCAAGTCAAGGTAGGTCGGCTGCTCCGTATTGATATAGAAAACGCCGGTGGGGATTTCGTCATTTTCCTGCGCTTCCATCAGGGTGCGCACGGCGTTGGCCTTGTCGGAGGGGTCGTAGTCCGCTAGCAGCTTATGCAGGCGCAGGCTGGAGCCATCATACATTTCCACTTCGAAAACCTTGCCGGAGTCGTAATCGACTTCGATCTCATCGAAGCTGGCGACGAAGCCAACCTCGTTGATGGGCTCGTCATTCTCCTGCATGAACTTGTAGCTCTTGGTTGAGCCTTCATGATCGTTGAAGGTGACGCAGGGGCTGATGACATCAAGCATCACCGTGCCCTTGTGGGCGATGGCGGCCTTGAGCATGGAGAGCAACTGCTTTTTGTCGCCAGAGAAGGAGCGGCCCACGAAGGTTGCGCCCAGTTGGATGGCTAGGGCGCAGGTATCAATGGCGGGCAGCTTGTTGACGACGCCGCTCTTGAGCACGGAGCCGAGGTCGGCGGTGGCCGAGAACTGGCCCTTGGTGAGCGCGTAAACGCCGTTGTTCTCGATGATGTAGATCATGGGCAGGTTGCGGCGCAGCATGTGAACAAACTGGCCTATGCCAATGGAGGCCGTATCGCCGTCGCCGGAGATGCCGATGGTGGACATGGTGCGATTGGCGAGGATGGCGCCGGTGGCGACAGCCGGCATGCGCCCATGCACGCCGTTGAAGCAGTGCGAGCGGCTCATGAAGTAGGCGGGACTCTTGGACGAACAGCCGATGCCGCTCATCTTCATCACCCGCTCCGGCTCGATACCCATCTCGAACATGGCTTCGAGGATGCGCTCGGAGATGGCATTGTGGCCGCAGCCGGGGCAAAGCGTGCTCTTTTCGCCGCGGTACTCGAGAATCGGAAGGCCGATGTGATTGACCTCGGAACTGGGGGGTGCGCTCGCCATTACAGGCCCTCCTTTGCCGCGAACTCTTCGGTGATGGATTCGGCGTCGATCGGCAATCCGTTGTAGTAGAGAATGCTGCGCAGTTTCGTCACCTGGCTGGCGGGAAGATCGAGCTTGAGCAGGCTGGCCAACTGCGCGTCACGGTTCTGCTCGACCACATAAATGCGCTCGTGAGAGGCGACAAAGTCGTGAGTCGCCGGGGCGAAGGGCCAGGCGCGAACACGCAGGTAGTCCACGTCCTGCCCATAGCGCTGCCTGATCTGGTCGAGGCTTTCGCACAAGGCGCAATCCGTGGAGCCGAAGGCCAGAAAGCCAATCTTCGAGCCATTGTTCCTGACCGCGACCGGTGCGGGAAGCAATTGGCGCGCAGTCTCAAACTTGCGCGCGAGCCGGTCCATGACGGCCTGATACTCTTCCGGCTTTTCAGTATATTCGGCCTTGTCGTTGTGCCCCGAACCGCGCGTGAAATACGCGGCCTTGGGGTGCAGCGTGCCGGGCAAGGTGCGCCAGCCGATGGCGTCGCCGTCCACATCGCGATAGCGGGCAAATTCGCCGCCCAGCCGCTCCAGGTCCGCAGCGGTGAGCACCTTGCCGCGGTCCAGAGGCTTCGATGGATAATCGAAGGGCTCCGAGATCCAGTTGTTCATGCCCAGGTCAAGATCGCTGAGCAGGAAGACGGGGGTTTGCAGCCGCTCAGCCAGATCGAAGGCTGCCTGGGTCAGCTCGAAGCACTCCTTCACCGAACCCGGAAGCAGAATGGGGTGTTTGGTGTCGCCGTGCGAGAGGAAGGCCGACGCAAGCAGATCAGCCTGTTGGGTGCGCGTGGGCAAGCCCGTAGAGGGACCGGCGCGCTGCACGTCGATGATCACGCCGGGAATCTCGGCATAATAGCCCAGGCCGCAGAACTCGGCCATCAGCGAGAAACCAGGACCGGAGGTTGCGGTCATGGAGCGGGCGCCAGCCCAGCCCGCGCCCAGCACCATCCCGATGGAGGCCAGTTCATCCTCGGCCTGCACCACGGCAAAGGTCGCCTTGCCTTCCGGCGTAACGCGCAGCTTCTTGAGCAGGTCGATGGTGGCCTCGATGACCGTAGTCGAGGGCGTGATGGGATACCAGGCGACCACTGTGACGCCCGCAAAGACCGCGCCCATGCCGCAGGCCGCGTTGCCGTCGATGATGATCTTGCCTGCCGTTTGGTTCATCCGCTCGATGAAGAACGGGTCGCGCTTGGTCAGATTTTCGCGGGCATAGTCGTAACCCGCTTTGACGGCGCCGAAGTTCTGGTCAAAGCCCTTCTGCTTCTTGGCAAACTGGCGGCGCAGGCCGCTCTCGACCACGTCAAGATCAATGGCCAGCAACTGAGCGACCGCGCCCACGTACACCATGTTCTTGAGCAGCTTGCGCAGCTTGACCTCGGGACAGATCGATGCCGTGATCTTGTCGAAAGGCACCGCATAGAAGAAAACGTCACTGCGCGCGCGATCGAGATTCAGGTTCTCTTCGTAAATGACGACCCCACCGGCGGGCACCGTCCGCAGATCGTCCTCGACGCTATCTGGATTGAGCGCCACAAGAATCTCGGAGTCGCGCTTGCGTGCGGCATATCCGTCTTTGCTGGCGCGGATCAGAAACCAGGTCGGCTGGCCGGCGATGTTGGAGGGGAAGAGATTCTTTCCGCCGACCGGAACGCCCATTCCGAAGATGCTCTTCATCAGCACGCTATTGGCGGACTGCGAGCCGGAACCATTCACCGTGGCAATATTAATGCTGAAGTCGTTAACTACGCGCGTTTGCGCGCTGAGTGCGCCCGGCTGTTGAGCCGGGGCAAGATGGCCTGTCGCCATAGGGTGGGGATTCCCTTCCGATGAACTCTGAAGCGAGTCTATCTTTCTTTCGCTCAGATTGAATTATAGTGACGTGCCGGAGTCTGCGCCGTGATTCCGGCCCCGAGAGTAGCCGCTTCAGCCCGGAATCGCTATGCGCTCCGCGGCGCGCCGCCAGCGCGCGAGCAGCACCAGGGCAATGACGATCAAGGCCATCAAAATGCCGCTCCACAGGCCGTAGATGCCCCAGCGAAAGACGAAACAGAGAGTGAGGCCCAGTGGAAGCCCCAAGACCCAGTAGCCGACCAGATTGGCCAGCATGGGAATCCGCGTCTCGCCCAACCCGCGCAGAGCGCCGGTGCAGACGGTCTGGATGCCATCGAATATCTGGAAGGCAGCGGCCAGAACCAGAAGGCCGGGGCCGACGGCCATCACCTGAGGATCGCGAGTGTAAAGGGCGATGAGCGGCCCCGGCGCCACCAGAAAGACCACCGCAGCAAGCAGCATGAAACTTGTGCCCAGCCCCAGGGCAAGCCATCCGGCGCGGCGCGCGCGCGGACCATCCCCAGCGCCCACGGCATGTCCTACGCTGACGGCAGCGGCGGCTGAAACCCCCAACGGAACCACATAGGTGAGGCTGGCATAGTTGAGGACAATCTGGTGGGTGGCCAGCGCCACGGGAGTCAGCCATCCGGCCGAGAGCGTAGCCATGTTCCATGCTCCCATTTCGAGCAAAACCTGGCCAGCCGCCGGCGCGCCAAGGTGAACCAGACCCCTGAGCTTCTCCAGGCGAGGCCTGGCCCAGTGACGAAAGAGCTGATGCCCGCGCCTGCGTTCATGGAGCCATGCAAAGCCCAACAGAGCGGCAGCCATGCAGACGAACGAGCCAACTGTCGAGATTGCCGAACCGTTGACGCCGAGCGCCGGCATTCCGAGCTTGCCGTAGATCAGCACCCAGTTGCCGAACCAGTTGACGAGGTTACCCGCAACAACGGTGACGGTGACGACGCGCACGTCGCCCACGCCCTGCAGGTAGCGGCGCGTACAGCCGTAGAGCAGCAGCGGCAGGGTGCCCCAATTGATGATGCGCAGATAGGCGCCGGCCGGCCCGGCAACTTCCAAATGGATGCCGAAGGGCACAAAGCCGAAGCTGGCAAGAAAGATCAGCAGCATCAGAGGCGGCGTAACGAGGCATGCCAGGTAGACGCCCTGAGCCAGCCAGCGATGACAGTCGTCGTGGTCCCTGCGCCCATGGGCCTGAGCCACCAGCGTATCCAGCCCCAGCAGCAGCCCCATGCCGAAGATCGCCGGCACGTAGTAGACGGCATTGCCCAAAGCCACTGCGCCGATGGCCGCCGGACCCAGCCTGCCCACCATAACGGTGTCTACGATGCCCTCGACCGTCCAGCCAAGTTCGCTCAACACCACCGGAACCGCCAGCGCGACCATTGCCGCCAGTTCCTGCTTCCATTTGGCTTGCGCGAACCCCATCCATCCAATCTAATTGCTGGGGCATCGAACCGCAGAATTCAGCAGGAGATTGCTGGCAGTGTGTGCTGCGACGGCATCTCCCATGCGTCCTGGCCAGCAGAGATGCAAGGCCGGCAAACCACTGCCGGCCTTGCATCAGGAGGAAAGACCAACGGCGAAGGCCCCAAGCCTCTGAAAGACGGTGAAGCCTTCAGGCGACCGCCGGACGCGGTTCAACTTTTCTGCTGACAATAACCATGCTGGCAGGAGTCAAGTCAGGACCGCTCCAGCCCTCCTTTGACGCCTCAATATGAATGTCGCCAGCGCTCGCGGTGGACTGCACAATCACTTGCGCAAGGCCGTTGAAGAGCGAACGCTTCGGCTCCTTGTCGCTCTCCTGGCAGTTAGGATCGCCGTTGCCGACGCCAATCAGGACGCCTGGGCCCGATACCTTGAAGCCAATGAAGTTGGAGGCTGTTGGAACCGGCCGGCCTTCCTTGTCGAGGGCCTCGACCTTCAGAATCGCCAGGTCCTCGCCGTCGGCGTTGATCTCAGTCCGGTCTGCGGTGAGCCGGATGGCCACGGTCGGCCCGGTGGTTTCGCGCTTCTCTGTGAGCACAACTTTGCCACCCTTCGAACCCCGCGCCTCGATCACTCCCGGCTCGAACTTGACCTTCCACTCCAAATGCCCGAGATGCGGAACCTTCTGGCTGCCCACGCTCTTGCCGTTCACAAACAACTCGACTTCGTCGAGATTCGAGTGGACCCATACGGGGATTAGCTCGCCTTCCCTTCCCTCGAAGTTCCAGTGGGGGAAAAGATGCAGGACCGGATCGGAGCCCCACCAGGCTTTGTAATAAAAGAAGGTGTCCTTGGGAAAACCGCACATGTCCACGATACCGAACTGGGAGTTGATCGAAGGCCAGCCATAGGGCGTGGGTTCGCCGCGATAGTCGAAGCCGGTCCAGGCAAAGCCGCCCGCCTCCCACTCGCGTGTCCCATAGAACTTCCACCACTCTTCGGCTTGCTCGCCCCAGCCAGGGTTGTTCGTGTCATAGGCGCTCTCCGTGTTGCGCAGCGGGTCGGTGGAATAAACTCCGCGCGTCGAGAGGGCGCTGCCCGTCTCCGAGCCGTAGATGGGGCGCGTGGGATGCTCTTTGTGATATTTGTCGGGGTACTTCAAGTTGTAGTTGAAGCCGATAATGTCGAAGGCATCGGAGACGCCTTTTTCGTTTTCGCCGTTCACCGCCGCGGAGACTACGCGCGTGGGGTCCAATTCGTGGCACCGGCGCACCATGGTTGTGGCGATCTTCGCCCCCTGCTCCGCCTCTGCGTCCTGCAGCACCCACTCCTCATTCCCGATGGACCAGAGGATGATGGACGGCGAGTTGCGGTAGCGTTTGACCATGGCCTCCAGTTGCGCCATGCCTTCGGGGCTGGAACTCATCTGCCGCGTTTCGCACATCATCATCATGCCCATGCGGTCGCAGGCCTCAACCCACTCCGGAGTAGGCATGTTGTGCGAGGTGCGCACGGCATTGCCGCCCATCTCCTTCAGCACGGCAAGGCGGAACCACTGCAGGCGGTCGGGAACGGCCGCGCCCACGCCGGCGTGGTCCTGATGGTTGCAGGTGCCCTGGATCTTCAGCGGCTTGCCGTTGAGGAAGAAGCCCTTGTCAGCATCGAAAAGCGCGGTGCGCACGCCAAAGCTGACCCGCTCGGCATCGCGTGTTTTGCCTCCGTCTTCAACGGTCACAATGGCCGAGTAGAGACTCGGCTCATCCACGGACCAGAGCGCCGGATTGGCCAATTTGGCTGAGGCGGTGAAGTTTGCGCTTCCATCCACCGGAATCGACTGCGCGGGGGCTTCGGCCCTGGCCACGGTCTTGCCCGCGGCGTCAAGAATCTGCCAGCTCACCTTGGCGGATTCGGCTTGTTTACCTTCGTTGAGCACCTGTGTATTCAAGGTCAGAGTGGCTGAGCCGCCGCTGACGGCCGAGCGAACGGAGCTATCCCACTTGCCCAGGTGCAGCGCATCGGTTTTGGTGAGCCAGACATGGCGGTAAATGCCCGCGCCTTCGTAAAACCAGCCGTCGCCAAAGCTCGCATCGACGCGGATCACGATGTAGTTCTTCGCGCCGTAGCTGAGGAAGTCCGTAAGGTCAAAGCGGAAGGGCGCGTAGCCATTGTCGTTGCGGCCAACGAAGCAGCCGTTCACAAAAACCAGCACGCTGCGAAAAGCGCCGTCGAACTCGACGGAAATGCGACGGTCCCGGTCACTGGCCGGTATATCGAACTCGCGGCGATACCAGCCCACGCTGGTCTCGGGGTAGCGGCGGCCAAGGGGTTTGTATCCGTGGGAATTCTGCGCTTCATCGCGGACAAAGGGCAGCTCGACCGTCCAGTCGTGGGGCAGGTTCAAGGCCCGCCATTTCGAGTCGTCGAATTTGGCCTTGGAAAACGCGAAGTCGCCGGTCTTGGCAAAGTCACCCTGGCCGGCGCCGAAACCGAGATCGCGGGCCGGGTCCGTGCCGTGACCGAACTGGAACTTCCAGCCGAAATCAAAGAGCAACTGCTCACGCGGGGCAACCGCTGCCAGGGCCTCGGCCGAGGCCGGATGACCGGCAAGGAGCGCGGCAGTACGTCCCCAGGCCGAGCGAGCCACGAGGGAAGAAGCGGAAAGAGCCAGTCCGGAACAAAGCAGGTCGCGACGAGAAATGCGGGCCATGAAAATCTCCTCTATGGGAAAATCTCTCGCCGCAGAGGACCGCAGAGTCCAAAGCAGCGGGCAAAACGGAACTATAAACCAGACGGTGTGCAAAAGTAAACGATTTCAGAAAAGCGCTCGAACGCACGCATGTTCTGCCCATCCAACGCGATTCCAGCCCAGGGCAGTTCGCGACAAATCCTCTGGCGCGTTGTCAAAGGGGGCAGGCGCCCGCGCAGAGGCTACTCAAGCGTTACGCCTTCTGCGGCACAGGAAGCCAGCCAGACCGAGCAGACCGCTACCGAACAAGATAAGGCTACTGGGCTCAGGCGCAGGATCATCTATCAAGAACTGAGGTTCGCCGTATCCCGCGGGCCAACTGCCGTTTACCTCTTCCGGAGCGAAAACCGAATATTTGGAGAAAAGGCTCGAGTTCGGATTGTCCTGGGCAAAAAGCGCAGCCTGGGTCAGCAAGGACGCAACGTCACTCTGGGAGGGCTCCTGAGACAACAAATTGGGATCGTCAGGATCGAATAATTGCCAGTTTGCCCACTGCGCATTGATGATGTCTGTCTCTGTTGCTCCGGGAGCGTTGGCCAAAGAAAAGATGTAAGCCGCTTCTTCGTATTGCAGATTACCCTGAATCGGGACGGTGGTTGCCATCCAGGTCTCACCAAAGCCGATGTCATTCGTGAAACTCATACACATCAGCGGAGTCCAAGCTGAACTGCCGTCGACGCTGAAATAGTAGGGGTACACATACCCCGGTCCAGAAGTCACCCCTCCTGTACTCTCGAGCGTGACGGTCACCGAATCCGCGTAAACATTGAGCGAGTTGAACAGCAACAGAAGACAAAACACACCGATAAACAAAATCGTGCAAGCCTTAAACTGCTTCATTGCTCATCCCCTCCTGGCCCGTTCAGGAACGATTTCGGCCTTCCAAGCGAGTCCTGCCTGTGCGAAATATGCCACGCATCTGACCGCTTCGGATGTAGGGTTCGACATAACGGCGAAATCTCCGATACGCGAAAACCTTTTCTAGCCAGTATAAACTTCAAGTTTTAAATTGACCACAGTTTTAGTCAAATCCAGGCAGAAGAGCAATATTACAAAATGTCATCACAAGGGTAACTATGCATCCAGAACCAGTCATTAACAGTACACGCATTTCGAGGTTCGTGAGGTTACCTGGCCAGAGCCTGTTCACACTACCCCGGCGGGTGGCGCTGCGAGCGAAAACCGGGCCAGGCGATGCGGAGCCTGAAGGTTTTGGCGACTCCTAGGTCGAAGCCGACAACGCTGTATGGCCCGATTTGCGCCCCCCCCCCCACCCATAGGACGATGTCAAAACTGGGTCGGCACTTTCCAAAAACGTGAGCAGTCATAAACATGACCGAGTAACCAGTGCAGGTTGCGAATATTTGTCCGATTTTCTTTCCGCAAATCGTCTCTTATCATGTTAGGATTTCTTGTAGCGAAACAAGTGTTTTATGGTTTTCTTCCTTCTTCAGAGCCGTCCTCCCGGTAGGCTGAGTTGAACGAAGTTTACCAGTGGGGACAGCGGGAATTTGCGATCCTTTGGTTTGAATCGGAATGGATCGCACGCGATGAAGAATCTTATGAAATCCGTACTCGTGATGTTAGGCAATATCCACAGCAGCCTATGCAGGCACCGGTTTAGCCCCCTAGATCGATCCTAAGCTGGCTGTTTGCGCTCACGCTTCTTGCTGGAGCTCTCGCGGTTTTGCGCATTCGGCGCAAGAAGTAGACGGTCCAACGACTGGAGTTGAATATGAACTCCAAAGAGTTCATGACTGGGTATTATTGTCCTCGCTCGTGGTTGTTTTCTGTTCTGCCCAATTATCTCCTTGGGCGACTTTATCTGTTGGCGGCAGTCCTTGCGGTCGAGAACCTGGTTGTGACCGGCACTCTCCACATTCAGGCCGGTTTGAATCTGCGAACGGTTCCAGTTGCAATAGTCTCCTTTGCAGTGTTCATCGGCCTCGGACATCCGTGGCTAAAGACCCAGCGGGAGAGACTTCCCTTTCGGTTCTTACCCTTCGGCGCCTACCTGGCTTGCGTGGCCACTGCGATTTGCATCCATACCTTGGCGGCACTTCATGGAACCGATAGTCAGTTATCCCGTGCCGCGGCCTTCGTCATCCTATTGACGTTTGCGTTGAAATATCCCCTGGTGGCATTGGCTTGTATTCCCTTCCGCATCTGGATCAAGACAGTTCGTGCTACCAGCCCATTGTGGCTGTATGCCTTCGTCGCAGGTCTTGCCTCATGCTTCTTGCTTGACCCTTTTCGGCGTATATGGACCGCAACGGGCGACTTTTCTGGTCACATGATGCAGGTCACTACCTTTCATTCGGTGTGGGCGATCCTCCACTGTGTACTACCCGATGCCGCGGCCGATGTTGCTAACCTGACGGTTGGGACTCCTCGTTTTTCGGTCATCATCATGCCCGGCTGTTCCGGCATGGAGGGCATCGGCCTGATTCTTGCCTTCTCGCTCGTTTGGCTCTTGTACCTCAGGAAACAGATCCGTTTTCCGCAGGTACTCCTTCTCATCCCCTGTGCAGTCGCATGCATGTGGCTGCTCAACGTCGTCCGCATTTCCGCTCTCATCCTTCTTGGCAATGAAGTCAGTGCTGAAGTTGCCATGGTCGGATTTCACTCCCAATTCGGCTGGATTGCGTTCACCGCCGTCGCGCTGGCTTTTTGCATGGTCACTGAAAAAATCTCCTGGGTGCGAAAAGTTCCCTGTTCGGATTCTTCGACGCCTGGCGATTCGCTAAATGAAGAACCTCTGACAGACGCGCGCGCATCGGAGCAGTTGGGTAAACGCCATGGAGAATCTCCGGCAATCCGCGCCTATCTGCTCCCGTTTCTTGCGATCCTGGCCGCCACTTTTGTCTCCAAGGCAGCCTCGGGATACTTTGAATGGCTCTACCCCCTGCGTTTTGTAGCGGCATCTGTCGCGCTCTGTTATTCCTGGCCAGAGTTGAAGAAGCTCAACTGGCACTTCGGCTGGGTCGGTCCGACTGCCGGGTTGGCTGTTTTCCTAGTGTGGATTGCACCGACCTGGTGGGCGCATCAACATGCAGCGAGCCGGCTGGGCACAGAATTGGCGGCGCTTTCGCCTACAGCCCGCTGGATCTGGATAACGTTCCGCGTCGCCGCTGCTGTCATCACAGTGCCCGTCGCCGAGGAGTTGGCCTTTCGCGGCTACCTGGCGCGCCGGTTTATCAGTTGGGATTTTGACCATGTTTCCTTTACTGACCTGACGGCTTTGTCCATCGCGCTTTCCTCCGTTGCCTTCGGTCTAATGCATGGGCAGCATTGGCTAGTCGGCATTCTCGCTGGCCTTGCCTATGCCATAGCTCTCCGCTGGCGGGGACGCATGGGTGACGCCATCATCGCGCACGCCATCAGCAATCTATTGCTTGCCGTGTGGGTTCTCGGCTTCGGCGATTGGGCACAGTGGTAGATCCGGATTACTGCCGCGCACTGCAATCCGCCGCTCACAGGAAGGTTAGTTCCCTGAGCCGCTGCCAGTGCATGATGCGAATCTCAGCCGCGACGCAAGCCTGATAGTCGCCAAAAAGAGGAATCCAAATGGAAGGTCTTCCCGCTGAGTCTTCAACCAAGGATAACCACACCCCGGAAAGGCTGCAAGAGAACCGGTTGAAACCGGAACAAGACCCGGATGAAAAGCGGCCACAATATGGAAACCGCCAATTACCAGCGCGGCCTCCAGTGCGTAAATTTTGACTAGAAGATAAATAAGATGATGGGGAAGCGCAACTACACGAGCCGACACGCAGCGGACACTACTGGTCGATCACAGAAGAACTGCGATGTCTTCTCTGTGTTTCTACGACTTCTTGCGCCGTAGCCGCAAAATGGCGAGCGATCCGCCAAGCAGGGCGATGGCGCTGACCGCCAAGCTAGGATCGATCTCCGGGGCTGAGCCGTGATTGCCGGCATAGGCAGCAGTGCATGTCCCAAACGCCATGGTTAGCAATATGAGAGGGGAAATGATGCGATGCTTCGTCATGTTCAATTCCTTTCAGTGCCAATGGCACGGTGTCGAAATACTTCAATACCTACGGAATCAGATCAAGCAGCCGGCACTACCCGCCGAATAACTCGACTCCACGTAATATGGCAGCGAGAGGCTATGCTGCTTTCACCATGTTTGGCTTGGCCTTCCAAAAGAGGAGACCGGCCAGAGAGAGTAAACCTGTGCCAAGCAACAACAAGGAAGACGGCTCCGGTGTGGCATTGCCTCCCGCGATTGTCACATCAGCAGTCAGATCATCTGGAATCGCACCTTCCGGTCCCGTCGCAGACCACGAAACCCAACCGTCAGCGGTATATTCATTCCAGTAGTCCGTTGTTCCAAGGCCATAAACATTCAGATAGTCACCATTCGAGAGGTAGATCTCAAGTCCATTCCCATCGAAATACGGGGCCTTCGTCGATGAAGCAAGTTTGTTGTCGAAATTCGAATATTCCTCAGTGATGGGCGGCTCAGTCGTAGTAAGGGTATAGGTATTGGTAAAGCCATTGTCCTTAGTGTAATTTCCATAGTCATCGTAAGTCACTGCCCCTGCCGCACCTAATCCCGTGACCAGGCTTCCGGTTACGGAATTGCCGAACGAGAGATTCGCACTGGTGACTACGCCACCAGCTACATTGATGGTCCCTGTTGCGTCGAGGCCATTGCCAATAATAGTGATGTTATAGGAATCCGCCTTTGCGATTGGCGCAATCGCAAGAGCAGCAGCCAAGGCAAGTCCAACTGGCCAGATAATCTTCATCGTTTCCTCCAAAATTTCAAATCTTACGGGCACCTGCCCTAACCACAACGGATCCGGTTGTCCACTGAAAACACGATGCTGAAACTTGACAGCCATAGCGCAGCAACGACTTTCAAGTGTCACTCTTAAAGAATGCACGCGACATGCCAAACAAACCATTTTAGATTCATCGACATAGCAGAGTAGAGATTTGCACATGTGCAAGTGTTTGCATATGCTTATCCCAAGAAGTACCATTTTCCTTGTCGGAGAATGCGCAGCGACTTTTACTCGCTCGCCAAAGCCGCTTGCCCGTCCAGCGAACTGCCAGCCTGTAAACTGGCTCTCCAGTCCGCGCCAGATTTCGATTAGGGAATCCAGGAGTTCCTGAGCTGCGACACATCGGCAAAGTTGGACGAGATGCCAGAAGGCGCTGATCACATGCTCGTAATCAAGCTTCATATAATAGACATCAAGAACAAGCGGGCATGATTTCCGTATAGGAACATCCGCATTTACCCTGATCCCCGGTTCCGAGCAGAGGGTTATAAAGATAAACAATTGCTCCAGCGCTTCTTTATGCCGCGGAAGCTCGCTCTATAGCCTGGACCCTAAGTAGCCCCGTCCAATTGAAGACCGCGAGCAGCCCATCTGAGGCTAGGCTCGACCAAGCTGCGCCCAACCATCCATATTGCGGAATTAGATAAAGGTTGACGCCAAAATTGAAGGCTGCCACCGCGACCTGGCTGCCCAAGCGAAGATTCTGGTGCCCTGCCCCAGTCAAGGCATCGCCAGCGCTGTAATGTAAGCTGCGAAGGACCGGCAGCAAACATAGCCAGCGCAACGCTGCAACGCTTCCCTCAAAGCTCTTCCCCACCACATGCGGGACTACAGGCGCCGCCAGAAACAGGCATGCACCCAGCAGAAGCCCAATCGGCGCAGTTATTCTCAGGATTCTTCGCGCATATGCTCTGGTGCTCTGAACTCCGCCCACTCCCTTCTGAAAGAATCGCGGAAAAGCAGCGTTGTGAATGGAGTCAATCGGTATCATGCAAAGATCGATCACACGGTAGGCCATAGAATAGATGCCGTTCGCGGCATTCATCCCGTAATGCCCAAGCATGGCCTTATCAAAACTGTTATATATCCCTGCGCTAGAAGACGAAAGCGCGTAGACAAAGCCCTCTCCCGTGCGCTGCCGCAGCAGCCGCAGTGAGAGAGATGGTTTTCCATAATACCGTGTCACCAGAGTCACGGCCAGGCAACAACCTATGAAAGATACAACAACGATGGCTATAACCCATTGTTGGGCAGTGGCGTGATGCAGGCGCCATAGCATGAGTCCAGCCAAAACCATACGCAACAGATTCGTCAGAAGAATAAGAGACGCCGTGATGCGCAGCTTCTCAAAAGCCATAAAGACGCGGGAAGCCACATCCGTAAGCTGCCCGCAAAGGCAATCTCCGATGGCGACGCAGAGCACTAATCTCCAGGAATAGGAATGAGCAAGAAGAGGAACTACCCAAATCAGAAACCCAACGAAGAGGCTGCCGAGGGTCAAGACCGTTACCAGGGCGTTGCCCCAATAAGGAGCGAACTTTGAGTGGTCCGGGCTGATGTGGCGGAGCAAAGTTAAGCCCGATCCGAGCGGAGCATATATGCTCACAATCCCCACCATGGCAACTACTCCGGCATAGATGCCGTATTCCGTGCTCCCCAGCAGCCGCGCCAAGAGGATGAAGTAGAGTGCCTGGAACCCAATTGAAAGACCCCTCCCAAAAAACATCCAGCTTGCATTGCGGGCAAGAGAGTTGGAGCGAATGCGCGCCCATTCTTTCCGGGGACTAACCATGATGCGCCTCCGAGCGGATGCGTCTGGCTTCCTCCGACAACCCTACGCAGGCGACAATAAACATGATCCAAGGCAAGTTATTCGCCGCCGCTATTCCCATAGCCTCATCAATGCTCATAGCTGTGATCAAGAAGACAATACATGCATACCAGGCAAGATGAGAGGATTTCTCATCACGAAAGCAGAACACCGCATTCTGGAAAGCTCTTACTACCGAATACAGGAATAATCCCAATCCTGCCGCGCCAAGCTGAAGCCATAATTCCAAGCATCCATTATGTGCCCCGCCCACGGCCCAATGGTTTGCCAATAATACATTGGCAGACTCACCCTGAAGCCCTGTCCAGAATGCGTGGTATCCGTATCCGATAAAAGGATGTTTCATGACGGATGCCATTGCCGCTTTCCATATCCCCGTGCGCCCTGAAATCGTCGGGTCTTTGCCCAGCAAATACGTTATACCTCTTAAATAGGGGTTGCAGGCGATAATCAGCACCAATATGATCGCCACTCCCAGCGGAAGCACAACAATCCTATCTTTTGACTTGAGCCTCTTGCTCATCCACATGGCGATCACATAACCCAATAAACAGGCCAGACCAACTTTGCCAGTCACGCTTTGAGTCATCATAATCAGAAACACAGAAAGTCCGATATATATAACGCGAGACACTTTGGAAAGCAGTGGAACCGCTGGAGCAAAGAATGCTCCTGACAGAAAAATAATCGTCATCTCTGCGCAGGGATTCTTCTGCAGGTAAATTCCCTTCCAACCCTTCACCCCACTAAACTCTTTAGATACGCCATATTGCGGAAAGAACAACGCCAGGACAATGCTCAAGAAAAGACATATCCATCCCAGCATCAGCAGTAACCTTATCAGCCGTTCAGGGCTAAAACGCCTGTATAAATAGAACGCGAATAAAGTATTGACGGCCAACCATAACGAATACTCCAGAGAACTGAATGGGGATTGCGACCAAAGGCAGGAAAGCACCGCCAGCGCAGCCAAGGCCGCAAAGATCATATGATTACCACAGTCATGAACAATTGATTTTATCTTGGGGAAGATAAGTGCAAGCACGATAGCCAGAACAAATATGGGCGTAACAGCATTATCGATTGTTTGCGGCGCATTTGCAAGCGAACTAAAGCCTCCCAGTGCATTGTTATCTCGAAAGTTTCTCAGCCAGAATCCCCCCGAAAAGTACATCAGCGGAATCATGAGCACCCAACTGGCAGCCAGGTGCGAGACCGGCTGCTCCAAGTTAGTAACGCCATTCTCTGCCATCGCCGAAACTGACTTCATAGCTCAAGGGCCTCAACGTACAGCGCGCGCGCAACGTCCGCGCTGTATCTGCTCTCAACTGCGTTTCTGCCGAGCTCTCCATACATTCTCAAGAGCTCTGGCGAAGACAGAAACCCTTTAATCTTGGAGCAGAGATCCTCGGCGTCACCACACCGAAAGAGTAAAGCACTTTTCCCGTTTTCAGTGATCTCTTTGTGCACCGGCAGATCGCTGAGGACACATGGCAGGCCGTAGGACATAGCTTCCAATGAAACCAAGGGTAATCCTTCCGGTCCTCTGGTTGGGTTGATGAAGACATCGCTGCCCCGATAGAAATCGGATGTATCGCGCTGAAATCCGACAAACTTGACGTTCAATCCTTCCGCTTTTCGCTCCAGCTCACGTCTGAATTCTCCGTCGCCAACAATCGTCAGTGAAACTTGCCGCCCCCCCGTTAGCCGCATCGCGTCAAGAATTAGCGCAGCTCCTTTGTATTCCTCAAGTCTTCCAACAAAGAGCAGACGAAGAGATTCACTTTTATCGTGATAACACTTTAGCACCTCGGGTAGTCCAGGAACCCAGTTAGGGATAACGATTACGTTATCCGCGGACACGATTCTGGACAAATCCCCTGCAACCGCGGCTGAAACGCAGATAATCTTATCTGCAGCGCAAGCAAAGAGCTTGTACAATACTCGCGTAACAAAGTGCTTAAGCGTGTAATGCCCTTCCTCATCAGCTTCAATATCCCCGGTGCCGTGACGTGTAGCAATCGCTGTGCAGCCTAGCATGCGAGCGCATCTGAGTAACACGATATCTGGACCACTATTGATCCACACCGTATCTACACGGCCTTGTAGCCTCAGATAAGAAAGCGCGGCTGTAACAACCAGAAGCTGAATGAATTTTCCCCACAGACTATTGATTCTAAACACACGAACGCCTGAATTCCGCAGCGATTTCTGCAGCTTTGGATTCCCGCAGAAAACAAGCAATTCGCATTTGCCTTGCAACAAGCAAGCCAGGTTTTCGAGGTAGACCTGTACTCCACCAAAAGAGGCACCTATGTCGACAATCAATATCTTACGCTGTGCCATTGAAAGACCTGTTCTTTCCGAAAGCTGATCATCGACTTCACTAACCCACATCAGTTTTCATGCGGTTAAGAACCTCCTGGCACTGTCCGTTGATCACAGTCCAGGTAAAGTTTCGTTGAAAAGACCGCAGACCCTTCATGCCAATGTCAGCACGGAGTTTCCCATCCTCCACCAGCTTCTGCAATGCGTCCGCCATCTCGACCGCAGAATTCGGTTCGACAAGGACAATACCTCCTTCGGCGGCAATTTCTGGAATTCCTCCAACACGGGTCGCAACCACTGGAATCCCGCATCCCATCGCTTCGATGTTAACGTTGCCAAACGGTTCCTGCCAGATGGACGGACAGCAGTAAATGTCTGCTGCACGGTATTCCTCGGCAATTTCGGTTTGAATTCGAAACCCCTGGAACTCGACGTTCGACGGCCTGGACTTGAGCAGTCTCTCGGCGTAATCGGTAACTTTGCTCCCGCCAAAGAATGGCGCCCCAACTACTTTGCACAGAACGTTTACTTTGCGCTCCTGCAGCAACCTCATGGCTTCCAGCAGCACATGCACTCCCTTAACGGGATTCAAACGTCCGACATACAGAATTTTAGGAATCGGATTAACTCGAACATATCCTGCAGAAACAGGATGGAAAAGCGTGTCATCCGCGCCGTTATAAATGACTGTTGTATTGCTCAATGTGGGGACAAGGCTAAGGGCATCCTTACGCACAAAGTCGCTGACAAAGATGACAGCATCCGCGCTAAACCGCCTGTAAATTGACCGGCGCCCAACACAGCTAAGAGTGTTATGGTAATGGCAGATCAGCTTTGCACGTTTCAGAATAATTGGCCGCCTTAATGCCGCAGCAAAATATGGCTGACTATGGCACCATACAACGTCGCCGGCTCCAAGACGCGATATCAGTGGCCTGAACATATAACGAAGAAGCGGTCCGTGAATAAGCCATGGAAGAAATTTCCTGCCCTTAATCCCTCCATATCGATACAGTTCGGGTATCACCAATATCCGGTCCGGACTGAATCCCCACGTGTCGTCAGCAGAGTGGCAGACAACAATCCTGCGAGGATCGATGCGCATCAGGTTCGCCACGTCTCGCGAAATGGCGCCGCCGGAATATGCTGAGAATGGCTCCCTTTCAGGGAGAACACTGTAGATCATTGTGCCTTCCTATGTGTCGGCAACGCCGCTCTGATCAAATGAACGCTATCATCTCGCCCGTTTTCAAATCCCACCAAAGATCATCGATTCCGCACGTCTTCTGCCAGCAATTCGCTCGGTGTCCGGTATCCTCGCCATATACCTCTTCCGTGAGATATGCAGCATTTTGCAGCATCGGAACGAGCCGTTGCATAGGCAAGCACTCCACGTAAACAGTCATAAGCGATGAATAGGATCGCCAAGAACTTCAGCGAATGCTTCCTAAGCACATAGCCCATGCCGATTCCGTATCCAAAAATTCGCCCATCTGTGACACCGCCGCTAAAAGCGTCGCGCCTAGGGTGCCCAACCTTCCATGCACGATCAAATCTCCCTCTTGATCCTGCTTCCAGAAGCTGTAACACAAAATCCGTATCTTCACCACACGCAATACTGGTCCCAGAACCGGGGCCGATGTTCTCATCAAACGTAACAGATGCTTTTGCAATATATTCTTTGTTGCAAAACAGGCTATAAGTGCATGTCGTGCGATATGCATTTATATAGGCGATATTGCAGGATGATTGAATCCAACGATTACCGCTGGATTCACCATTGCGATCTTCTACGCCTACCGCTAACAATGCATATCGCCGATTGCGGCCGAACCACTCGCTTACACTGTACAGCAAGTTAGGGCTATACCAACAGTCATCATCAGGAAACGCCACAATCGATCCTGTTGCGCAACGCAGTCCCATATTTCTCGCTTTTGACACCCCTAGCGCGCACCTAAGATAAACAATGTTTATCCGCCCCTCCCAAGCTGATAAAAGCGGATTCAGGAACCCCGGAGGATTTTGATCAACCAGTATCAGTTCATGCTCAGGATAGGCTTGCAACTCAAGCGAACGGAAGAATGCTTCCAGTTCTTTGGTACGTCCGACTGTGGCCAGAATCAGGGAAAACCGTTCCATGTTCCCTTTCCTCTCTTCAGGCGAGAAGGAAGCGCCTATGTTGGCATTGCCTTTGTAGCAAGGGGAATTCATTGTTTTGCCTCGCCTTTTACCACGCGATCCCCATGAAAGGCCTGGGCCACGGCCTGACCAAACACTACCGAGGAGAAATAGCTATTTCCGTAAAGATACCGCCAACCCAGGCGGTTCGGCTCCGAACAGGCCCGGAAAAGCCATTCCAGGCAGTGCTTCTGCATCCAGGCCGGCGCACGGCGCACCTGCCCTGATAAGACATCAAAGGTCGAACCCAACCCAATAACTAGCTTGCATGGTAGTTTGGGAAGGTTCTCTTCAATCCAATACTCCTGTTTCGGGGCCCCAAGGCATACAAGCAGCAGATCAGGACGGGCCGCCTGAATCTTCTCCACGACCGCGGCAGCTGCCAGAGGGAGTTTCTCAAATCCAGGGGGCGGACAAGCTACACCTGCAATTCTGAGATTGGGATAGCGGTTCTGTAACTCTCTCGCCGATGTGGCGGCGGCGCCAACCCTGCCGCCGAGCAGGTATATAGAGCCGCCCAACTTATCCAGCAGCGCACCGAGGTCCTCGGCCAGGTCTACGCCGCTGATCCGTTCGGGCAAGGGATGCCCCAGCAGACGGCTCGCAAAAACCAGCGACATGCCGTCGGGGACGCTAAGATCGGCGCGTTGCAAAAAGGCGGCAAACCGCGACTGCCGGCCTGCCAGATGGACGAACTGCGCATTCACCGTCGCAATCACGGCTGGTTCTGCACGATTGCCTCGCAGAAATCCCTGCGCCTGCGCCAGAACTTCCTGTTTCGTAATGACATCCACCAGGGCTTGACCGAAATGGATTCGATTCCTCTTGCCTTCCATTGTGTCCTCAATCAATGGATCACTTTACAGAAATACGCCGCGAAGGAAAGCCGCCGACCGCAGTCCATGGCCTGATGCTCCGAACCGATACAGATGGAAATCTTTACAACCCTGCCCTTTCAGAATCGGTAGATAGCCGCCGATGCAGCCGAGGCGGCCAACCCGCTGGCCTGCATCCCGAAGTTCCGCATATAACTGAAGGGAACGTAGATGATATCGTCTGCCTGAAGCGGAAGATCGGCTTGGTTGCCTTTCTGCATGGCGCTCAACGGCATCGGCATCTCAACGTAGCCGCCGTTGGATTTGCGAATCAACTTTGCATGAGATGGCACGGCGGAGTGGTTTGTCCCTCCGGCGCGCGCCACCAATTCCAGTACGCTGATCTGTGCCTCATTGTTGTTCATGGTGTAACCGCCGGGTCGTGCCACATCGCCCAGCACATACACAATCCCAGCCCTGGGCACCAGAATCGTGTCGCCTGGGTTGACCTTGACCGAGGTATCCATCGCCACCCCAGGCTTGTTAGAGACGAAGTAGGGTACCTTCTCCCCCTTCTCTAGCCCTCCGCTGCGCTCGATCAGAACCTTTCGGTCGGCGAGATCAGTAAGGCCCCCAGCCAGGGTAAGCACGTCCAAAACGGAGCGCGGAGTACTAATTGCGTACGCTCCTGGAATTTTCACCTCTCCCAATACGGAAACCTTCTGTGTGGCGTACTCTTCCACTGTTACCAGTACACGGGGCTGGAGTAGAAAGTGACCTTTCTGCAATACTTCTTCAATGACCCGGGCGGCCCCAGCCGGCGTCAAACTTCCGACCTTGGCATTCCCTCCCAGCACTAATGAAAGTTCACCCGCATCATTAACACGTGAATGCTGATCGAGTTCCGGAGTATCGAAGACTTGCACATGCAAGAGGTCTCCAGGACCGATCAAAAGGCTCTCATGGCTCTGCGCAGCGGCCAGACTTGCGACCAGCACACTCACAACTGCCAGCCATTTATGCATCCGCATCGCGGCCCTCCTCGTACGTATAACTGTTCTTCCTGTAACCGTAGTAACCGTAATAACCGCTGTCGTCCTGGCTCAGGCCATTCAGCACCACGCCGACGTAGTGCTTTCCATCGCTCGTTAGTGTCTGATAGCTTCTTTTCACCTGAACCTTTTCTGTCATGCGGTCGCGTGCCAAAAGCAGCGTTGCATCTGCGAAGGAATTGAGGATCACGGAATCCGTGACCGGCAATACCGGCGTTCCGTCCAATACCACGAAGTCGTACTGTTGTCTCCACCGCTCAATCCACGTGCGCATCGTTTCCGATCCAAGCAACTCTGCCGGGTCGGGAGCAGAGTGGCCAGAAACGAGCACATCCAAATTTGGGGCTTCTGCCACATGGCTGAAAGCCGGCTGCTCGGTCTGGCCAGTCAGCAGACTACTCAGCCCCGGCTCACCGCGCAGATGAAAGCGCCTGCGAAAGGCACCCCGGCGCATATCTGCTTCCACCAGCAGCACCCGCTGTCCATGTTGTGTTAGCACCGCTGCCAAGTTTGAGCTGAAAGTTGATTTCCCTTCCCCGGAAATTGCGCTGGCAACCAGCAGAACCTTGGGAGGGGCGGCACTCTGCAATAACAACACGGCAGTGCGAATCGCCCGCAAAGCCTCGACATACGTCGATTGGGGCTCATTGATGGCAATCAGGCCCTCCTGCAAATGCGCTGTATCTATAAGGGGGAGCGCTCCCAGAATCTTATGTCCGAGGGACTCCTCAAGATCGGTAATGCCGTTGATCTTGTTGTCCAGCGTATCGATGAGCAACGCGCCGCAATAACCGAGGAAAAGTCCCCCGCCCAGCGCAATTGCCATGTACAGGGGCACATTCGGGCGATTCGGTTTGGCAGGAGTACGGCCGGGATCGACCACCGTGATGTTCGATGATTTAAGTCCCGCCAATACTCCCGCTTCTTTCAACCGCTTGAGCAGGTCCTCATAAAGTCCCCGGCTCTGATCCGCTTCTTCGCGTGCGATGGAGTATTCAATGGCTTTGTCGTTCAGCTTACTGGCAGCCTGCTTGGCCAGTTCGTATTGGCTACGGGTGCTGGCTTCCGTCTGCACCGCGACCGCATAGTCGCTTTTCGCGCGGCCTCGAATTCGATCCACTTCCTGGTGGATGGAGCGCTCCAGACCTGCGACATTGCCGCGCATTTCAACCAGCTTCGGGTAAGAGGCTCCATACTTGGCTTCCGCCTCCTGGATTGCAGCCTGCTGAGTGGCTTCCTGCTGGCGCAAACTCTGGATCAGCGCCAGAGCGTTGCTCATGGCCTGCGAATTGCCGCCCACCGTGTTGCCTGCAAGCCCGGAGAGCATCTCCGCATCACCGGTAGAGGCGGCCTGCGCAATAGCTCCCTTTAAAATTCGGCTTTGTTCTGCCTGGGTCATGGCAAGCGTCGCTTGCTGCAACCTATCCAACTCACCAGAGTATGCTTGCTCGTGCCCCTGCGAGTCAGTGACGCCCAGGCTATAAACTCCGGACTGGCGTTGTAGATCGACTACCTTCTCTTGCAGGTCCTCACTGTTCTTGCGCAACTCGCCTAGTTGACCGCTGAGCCATTCGGAAACCTGATTCGTGGCATCGTATCGCGTCTGAAATGTGTAATCGATCAGGTTTTGCGCCAGCTTGTTTACCACCGCAGCCGCCAGTTTTGGATCGGGATTCCGATAGCTGATCTCGATCAGCCGGGTTCCGCTAACCGGCTTTACCTTCAGATTATTGCTGAAGGTCACCAAAGCACTCCGTCTCCGTCGTGGAGCGTCTTCCAACTTAGCCTGAGCTGGATCTGGAACCCCAGCCGGAGAGAACATTCCCAGCACCCATCCCACCGGGTTCCAACGCCGCTGAAAGTCCTGCGTTCCCTCCATATGCAGATCCTCGATCGTCCGTAGAGCCAAGGTATCGGATTGCAGAATACTGGCTTGAGTCTGCAAATTGATATTGGCGTCCAAAGGGTCCGAGTATGAGTCCGCTTCTGCGCCCATCAAATTATCCAGCCCCATAGAGTCCGAGCTTTCCTTCTGCACTTGAAGGGTTCCCGTGGCTTCATAACGCCGCGTACAGAAGGCGCAATAGATAGCGGCTAGCGCGCCAAACAGGAGCAACGTGCCATATACGATCCTGCGCCTCCTCCTGTAAATCAGGAAAAGATCGCGCAATGTCAATTCTTTCTCTGGCAGAGATTCCAAAGTTTAAACCTCGTTTCCTGACTGGCTCGCGGCTCACTACACTTATGCACCTTATCGAAATTCTGGCCGCCGTTCATTGATTTCCGCCTCCCGCAGCGGAGCCGGTTCACGGTTCGTGCCGCCAACGATCACCAGTGCCTCGAACACTTAATACCTGCTCACCCTCTGCCCCTCCCTGATGAAGGCACCTGATTTAGCCGGGAAAAGCGGAAGAACTGAAGTGACCCATGAACCGTCTCTCCACTTGCGCTGCGAATGGTGGAGGGTGAGATAAGGCTCTATGTCCCTCTGACTCGAGTACTGCTGCACGCGCTTCTCATGGCGCAGAAATGTGTAGGTTGCAAACCAGTTCGACTCAGATTGCAAGCCCGGCAGACAAATCGTTGCAAGTTCAGTTGCGTGAAAAGGCGTATATTCTGGCCAATTTCAGGCAAAGCTCCACCCACCTCACCTGGACAGAGACTTGTCACCCTTCCATCCAAAGTCAGGTCAGAACTAGACGCACACCACACACTTAAATGCAGCGCCTGTTCTGCTGGAAACCCCTAAAAAATCCACGATCTGATGTCTCATAGAACTTTAACACAAGTGTTTGCAGAAATAAAAGAGACCTTTTCTTCCTGGCGACATTAATCTTGGTAATACACTTTCGAGAGTCGATTGCCTCCTCCCTCCTTCGACCAAAGGTCGATTGTGAGAGGCATTAGACCTTCAGGGAAGCCAAATAGTTCTAGCTGGATTTCTCTCATGCTACGTCCTACTGATACTCAGACATCGCTAACTCGCTAACGTAATGGAACGACTTGTTCTATCGCGCCGTTGCACATCCAATGGCGATTTTCACCTGCTTGGCGTAAATATGATTTCGCTCACTGCTGTCCAAGATAACGTGAGGTGTTCTGGGCGGACGTTGATCTGACAGGACATAGGGCTGTGAACCCTGGCTTTAACGGAGCGGGTTGGACAGCTTCGAGTTATGCGTCGCGTTGTCTGCTGTCTAAGATGGACTCCGATACCGTTCTGTCATTGTGCGCCATAGCTTGAGTCGAGTGATTCTGCTGT
>Ga0224535_1000034_pt1 | contig 50939 bp, 35 predicted proteins | sample 714E13034metaG_FD_179898 | JGI IMG/M metagenome (GOLD analysis project Ga0224535, IMG submission 179898) | Peat soil microbial communities from Stordalen Mire, Sweden - 717 E1 30-34 | ecosystem: Environmental > Terrestrial > Soil > Wetlands > Peat | place: Sweden: Norrbotten County, Stordalen... | reverse complement strand
GTATCCGTCAGCGTAGCAACGACTGTGTAGCTACCCGCGTTGGTCGGTGGGACATTCGATTGCGGATAGTTCGTGCCATTGATTCCGGTATAGGTGAACGTCACCTCGGAAGCAAGGCTGGCTGGCGTGATGGTCGCTGTAGCCGCGATCCCAGAGCCCGTATAGGTCGGCAAGAGGTTGCCAAGCACCGGGTTCGCCGTTGCCTTGGTGACAGTGACGTTGGCCGAGCCGACAACCGTGTTGTAGTCGGTCGTGTCAGTTGGCGTGAAGGTCACCGACTGAGCTGCCGTGCCAACTGGCGGCGCGGTAGTCGTCGTGGTGAAGGTGAAGGTGCCGGCTGGGGTTGATGCTCCGCCGCTCAGAATCGAGGAGGAGAGCGTCTGCCCATAAGTTAGGTTGCTGGCTGTCGGCCAGGTGATCGTGGGCGTTGCCTGGTTGACGGTGATGGTAGTTGTCGCCGCCGCCGGAGTCGCATAGTCGGTCGTGTCGGTTGGCGTGAAAGTCACCGAGAGCGTCTGGCCGCTGCCTGCCCTCAACACCGTGCCCAGAGCAGGCGTGTAGGCGAAGGTCCCGGCTACTGCCGAACTGGCATCCAGTTGCGTGCCGCTCAGCGCCGTTCCGTAAGTGATCGCCGCGGGCGCTGCCCAGGTGATCGTGGGCGTTGCCTGGGAGATAGTCATCGTGCCAGTAGCGGTACCTGTGTAGTTGGTATCCGTCAGCGTGGCGACGACCATGTAGCTACCCGCGTTGGTCGGCGGAACATTCGATTGCGCGTAGAACGTACCGTTGATGCCGGTGTAGGTGAGCGTCACCTCGGAAGCAAGATTGGCCGGAATGATGGAGAAGGTAGCCGCGATGGGGTTGCCATTATAGGTCGGCGAGAGGTTGCCAAGCGTCGGGTTTGCCGTTGCCTTGCCCACCGAGAAGATCTGCGCGCTGCCCGTGACGGCTGTGTAGTTGGTGCCCGCCGTGGCGCTTGCCGTCAGCGAGCAGGTGCCCAAGCCAACGAAGTTAATCTGGCTCCCAGAAACCGTGCAGATGCTTGGCGAGTTCGAGGTGACCGAAGTTGTTCCGTCGCCGATATAGGCGTACGTCGGCATGACGCTGCCGTTATACACCGCGCCTGACGGAATGTTGGAGATCGAGATCGTCGGCGTCGCCTGGTTCACCGTCAGCGTGACGCTGGCCGTCCCCGAGCCCGTATAGCTCGAATACCCCGATCCCGGCGTATAGGTGACGGTCAGCGTATATGAGCCGGCAGAGAGCACAGTTCCCGACACCGGGCTGTAGACGTAAGTGCCGTTGGCGTTGGGCGTGTTGTTGCCGCCGGCGTTGCCCACGGCATCCAACTGTGTGCTGCTCAAAGCCGTGCCATAGGTGATGGCCGCGGGCGTGGCCCAGGTGACTGCGGCATGTTCGTCGGCGGTGATGGACAACGTCCCTGTTTGTTTAGTGGAAAATGTCTGGCTGGAAACAGATGCCGCAACCGGTTCGCTCGCGGTTGTGGCGCCCGCTGTGGCGTTGGCCGCGACGCTCACCGTAACATCAAACGTATAGTTGGCGCTGGCGGCGATGCCGGTGGTCTGGGTGCAGGTCAGCGTACTCACCGAGCAGCTCCAGCCGCCGGTCGAATCTGTCTCCGCAATGGCGGTAGCCGTGAGGCCCGAGGGCAGCGTAATGCCCAGGGTTATGGGCAAGGCCGTTGTAGCGCTAAGCGCGGTACTGCCGTTGACAACATCCACCGTGATGGTATCGGCGCTGTCGCCCTCATTGAAGGTCGCCGGGCTGTTGCCGAGGGTGATGGTCATGGAAGGCACCACCACCGGAGTCACGGCATTGGTCAGATCGAAGAGCGCGTATTCCAGCATCTTCTCCTGCGCAACCTGAGACTCACCGGCCAAGGTCGGACACTCCTCGGGAAAGTTCTCGCCCGTCACGCCAGAGACATTCTCCACGTGATAGTCGTTGAACATCACGCGGCCGTACTGCGCATTCTCGGCGGCGCCGACTGGGGTATTGAAGCTCATCTGCATGATCGGAGGGGCCACAAAAGTCTTGGAGCCCGAATAGTTGTCGCCAGTCTCCGGGTCCAGCGTCAGCCAAGTCTGGGTTGGCGAAGTTGTTGACGCTACCTGGATGCGCAGCGAACTGATCTCTACCTTACCGTCTGTGCCGGAATCCGGTGTTCCCAACGTGCCGTTCGCCGCGTATCCGCTCTCGTATAGCCATGAGGAGAGCGTCGATCCCGCGGTGAAGTCGGTATTGATGGAGCCGATTCCATAGGGATTGGTGCCCCCAAGAGTGCCGCCTGAAGCCGTGGGGGTGGATGAGGTGGTATATGTCGCCGCCCCCGAGAAACCATACCCCCCGTACGTTTCCGTGGTATCCAGCCATGTATCGCTATAATGCGTGGCGGAGACCCTGCCTCCCTTGCTCGTATAGTCGATCAATTTGTCAATATTTGTGCTGGTTTCAGTGATCTGTGCCCCCTGACAGGGAAGCATCAGCAAATCGTAGCTAGTAAGGGGCGTTGTACTCGTCCCCGCAATAAGCGCGGTTTCCAGAGGAGTCGACGAACTGATGACCGCTCCAGATGCTTTGTCACCCTGGTAGAAGTGAATGCGCCCGCCAGTAGCCCCGGAACAATTGCCGACGAGGCCTGTGCCAGTGGGGGCGGTACCATTGTCGTCCGTGAACTCGCAATCGCTGAGGCCCAGACCATAGTTTGTTTTGCGCAGAACGCACTCCACCGCATCGGCGTTTCCTGTGGCGATGGCAATCAGGGGAATGTTCCCTTGCGCCGCCGTGAGCGTGCTGGTCGGCTGCGGATTCACAAACCCCGCGTTATGGCTGGACGGCATTTCTAGGACAATCCCCGTGATGGCCGTGGTGCTGACATCCTCGGTAAACTCGCTCATCCACTTGCCCGATTGGATAACGAGCGTATAGTTTGTGTTTTCCGGCACATCGCTCAGCGTAAAGGTGCCGTCCACTGCAGTATAGGTATAGGCATAGACGCCGGTACCGGACCCCACCACAACCGGCAGGATAGTCGACGCCGTAATGCACCCCTCCGCTTCCGTTCCCGGACACTTTGCCCCCGAAGCCGGCACCGTCGCTGTCCCGGTCGTCACATAGACCAGCACATTGGGCAGCACGTCCGTGCCGTTGGGCATATAGACCGTGCCGCTGATGGTGGTGCTCTCCGCGAAGGCCGTCATGCTGAACAACGCCAGCGTCAGCAGCAGAACCGCTTGTCCTGCACGAAAAGGTCTGGACGTGTTTTTGAAGGAATCCGAAGAGTTAAAAATGGGGGCGAACAACGAAAGAAGAGTGCAAACAGAGGGTTGCATTTTCATATAACGCCTTTCACACACAGCAATATCCTTCGACGCGTGGCGCAATCGAATACCTGCCGATCTCTTGCACATAGACCAGCAAATACCTAATCTTCATTGTTAGGGATCAGAGTATCTTTGTGATCATATCTAGAAGTTAGAAAAAGTCAATCCTTCCGATGTAATGAGCATAACGGTTACTCGTAATAACATCTAAGAGCACTGGTAACCATATACTAAGTGACTTGTTATTCGGCATTCCAACCCGCAGTCCAACCCACGACTAGAGCCTTTTCTTAAATAGTGTAGACTTATTGAGGCGAGACTCCGCGGCGAACAAAGACATGGGAAAGCTATGCGCGGCGGAGCAAAAATAGACCACAGAGCGCCGCAGAAGCGGTGTGACGTGGCGGTGTAAAAGTAGTCCACCGCCGGAACTTGGTTTCGTGAGCTGTTGCTTGGAAGGGACGGTTTATGGGACACCGGAGGGATGTATACAGTGGAAATCTACGGGCGGGTGCGGTGAGCGGTTCTGGTCGAAGGACAGAGCCGTTGATCGGTGGCGCGGGAGTTTGGTGTTTCGCGCAAGACGATTCAGAAGATGCTGATGTACTCGGTTCCGCCAGGTTATCAGCGGCAACTGCCGATACGGCGGCCCAAGTTGGGTCCGAGAATTCCTACCGCTGTGTCGCTCTATGACGGGGGTGGGCCACCTTTACTTCGCAGGCTTGGGAACAAAGAGTAGCGCGGGCCTTCCTGTGAGCGGATAATATTAGATTCCCGCTCACTTCGCAGCAGATGCGAAAACCCTTTAAAAGCACTGCTTTTGGGGGCATTTTCAGGGTTTGCAGCCTTTCACCTAACTAAAACCTAACTAAACAACTAGATCCACCCAAAGGTGGCTCATTTTAAACAGCTTAGAATCATATGGTGCCGAAGGGGGGACTCGAACCCCCACACCCTTGCGAGTACATGGACCTGAACCATGCGCGTCTGCCAATTCCGCCACTTCGGCACTAGACACAGTTTCAGCGCTCTGCGCTGAAACTGCAGCAGTACTGAGTTTCGCAAATGCGGAGCACTGAAGTCAAATCCGCGCGGGCCTGGCGCGGCCCTCCCTACTGCACCGTGAGCGTTCCCACAGTAGTCAGGCTGGCCGTGGCCGACGTGTTGCCCAGATAAACGGTATAGGTCCCCGGCGCAACGGTCCAACTGCTCGTGCCCGTGTCCCAGTACGACATGGGGTGCGACGAGTCGTTCTGGTCCACCTCTATGGTCACGGCCTGCGAAGCACCCGCCGAAAGCTGCACTTTCTGCCAGCCCACCAGCCTCTTGGGCGGCTCGTTTGTGCTGGCCGGCAGTCCCAGGTAGACCTGCGCCACCTCCGCTCCCGCCACCGCGCCGGTATTCGCCAGGTTGAAAGTCACCTGGAAGTTGGGCAGGGTCGTGGAAGACAGATTGTTCACGATGGCCGGGGTGGTGATGGAAAACGTGGTGTAGGAAAGCCCGTAACCGAAGGGGAACAGCGGCGTGAATCCCTTCACGTCGTACCACTTGTAGCCCACGTTGTAGCCCTCGACGGTGTAGTCCACGTTGAAGGGCGTGACGCCATCCGGGGGCTGAGGGATGACGGGCCGCGGCAGTTGCGCTTCGCTGGCCGGGAAGGTGATGGGCAGCTTGCCGGAGGGATTGGCCACGCCAAACAGCAGGTCGGCAATTGCCGGTCCGCCGTTCTGGCCTGGGTACCAGGCCTCCAGCACCGCGCTCACCTGGCTCAGCCAGGGCATCAGAATAGGTCCGCCGCTTTCCACCACCACAATGGTCTTCGGATTGGCCGCCGCAACGGCTTCGATTAGCGCATCCTGGTCAATCGGGGTCGCGCTGGTCAGGTCGGTCAGGCTGAGGCTGGGCTCATCCATCCCTTCGCTGGCCCATTGGCTCACGAAGACGATAGCCACCTGGGACGAAGCGGCCAGCGCGGCGGCAGCCGCGGCGTCGGAGCCGTCGGCGAACTGCACCTTCGCACTCGGCGCCTTGGCCTGAATGGCAGCGAGCGGCGACGACGGATCCCAGGTCACTGTCGCCCAGCAGGGTGGGCAGGGCTGCGGCCCGGTCAGCCCGCCGCCGATGGGCTGCACCTGTGCCGAGCCTCCACCGGAGAGAACGTAAGAATCCGCATGGGAGCCGATGATGGCGATCGTTTGTACGCTGGAGCTGAGAGGCAGTTGGCTGCCCGCGTTCTTCAGCAGCACTGCTCCCTGTTCCTCGATCTCCTGCGCCACGGCACCATCAGCCGCAGCCGGAATCGCCTGAATCTTCTGCGGATTGTCGAAGATTCCAACCTCGTACATGGCGCGCAGAATGCGATGCACCATGTTGTCCAGGCGCGACTGCGGCACCGTTCCGCTGGTGACGGCCTGGCCCAGCGTGGAGAAGTACTGCTGGTTCGGCTGCTCCTGGTCCAGGCCATTTACAGCCGCCGTAGCGGTGCTGTGCGTGCCCCACCAGTCGGACATGACAAAGCCAGGAAAGCCCCAGCCGGTCTTGAGCACGTCGTTGAGTAGATGGCTGTTCTCGCAGTCGTACTGGCTGTTGGTCAGGTTGTAAGAGCACATGACCGATTGCACATTCGAGTCCTTGACGCCGATCTCGAAGGCCAGCAGATCGCTCTCCCTGCCGCTCCGCTCATCGATGAGGGCATTCGCCGTGGTGCGGCCGGACTCCTGATCGTTGAAGGCAAAATGCTTGATGCCGGCAATCACATGCTCAGCCTGGATCGCCTTCAGATGCGCGGCCGTTATCTTGCCGGCCAGGATCGGGTCTTCGCCCTTGGTCTCGAAGGTGCGTCCGTCGCGCGGCTCGCGGCCGATGAGATTTACATTGCCGCCCAGGTTTACATTGATTCCGTAGTCGCTCAACTCGGAGCCAATGATCGTACCATACTTGGCGGCCTCGTTCAGGTCCCAACTGGCGGCGCTGGCAAGCGATGAGGGTAGCGCCGTGGCTGGTCCCACCCCGTTCCCCACGCCCACGCTTCCATCGGCCAGGTACAGCTCAGGAATCGCCGGCGACTGCACTGCCGGCACCCATCCCGCCGCACCCAGCGGAACCGTGTAGCCCCAACTATTGTTGGTCGTCACTCCGCCCTGCACCAGTTGCAGCTTTTCCGCCTGCGTCATCAGCGCCAGCGTTGCGTCGGCCCGCCCGTCGGATGTAGTGGGAGTGGGAGTTGGCGTAGGCGTGGGGGTCGGTGTAGAAGACGATCCGCTGCCGCCGCACGCGGTCAAACCCATTGCAAGCGGCAGAATCAGCAGCAGAGCCAGAGGCGCTTTTGCGCTTATGTGTTTGAAAATGGCCGGTCCGCTTGGAGCGGTTTCATGAATGTTGAGCACAGACGCCTCTGAACCAGAAGATTTGAGTTTCCCCAAATCATAGACCCGCCAGACGACCCGAGCAATTGCTTTGGCAGGCCGGTTTGGAGCGGCGTCACGCTTCTGGTTGGCCTACGACGAAATCGCGAAAGCAGCATCCGCGCGGCCAACGGATTTTTATCGAACTTTGCCGGGTGGGCATTGACTCCTGCCTCCGCCGGCGCTACTCTCAGCGCAGATAAAGGATTTGGTCGCCTACCCCAACCCGCGGTTTCACTCCCCATCCCAAAGCTCCCGCCTATTCCTGCGCTGTGTTCCCCGGTTTCCTTCTCAACCAGTCATGCCTTCGCCAAGCGCCGCTCGCGCTGCGGAAAGTATTTGCGCTCTGTTCACCTCCCTGCCCATCGCTTTAACCCGGATATACTCAACCTCACAACCTCACACTGGAGGCTATCGAAACCTTTGAAGACCGCTCTGGAGATCACGCCCAACCTCGAGCCCTTGTTTGGGACCCGCGATGAAAACCTCAGGCTCATGGAAGACTCACTCGGCGTGCGTATCGATCTACGTTCCGACGCCGTGCATGTGGAAGGACCGGAAGCGGGCCTCGCCTGTGTCCAGCGCATCTTTCAGGACTTCGAGGCGATGCGCAAGCAGGGCATCAATCCCCACAATGGCGAATTGAATGGAATGCTGCGCCTGGTGGTGGCCGACCCCGCCATCACGCTGCGCTCGCTGGCCGACAGCGGCAAGCAGCGCTCGGCGGGCATCAAGCGCATTGTCCAGCCGCGCTCCGTCAATCAGAGCAAGTATGTCGATGCCATCGATCAGTACGACATGGTCTTCGGCGTCGGCCCGGCGGGCACAGGCAAAACTTACCTGGCCGTCGCCATGGCCGTGGCCGCCATGAACGCCAAGAAGGTGAGCCGCATCGTGCTCGTTCGTCCCGCGGTCGAGGCCGGCGAGCGGCTCGGCTTCCTGCCCGGCACGCTTCAGGACAAGGTCGATCCCTATCTGCGCCCGCTCTACGACGCTCTTTACGACCTGCTCGACCCGGAGAAGGTCGATAAGATGCTGGAGAAGAATGTCATCGAGATTGCGCCGCTGGCCTTCATGCGCGGCCGCACGCTCAACGACGCCTTCATCATTATGGACGAAGCCCAGAACACCACCATCGAGCAGATGAAGATGTTTTTAACCCGCATGGGCGCTAACTCGAAGGCAGTTATCACCGGCGACATAACTCAGATCGACCTGCCCAATCCGCGCAAGTCCGGCCTGCTCGATGCCATCAACATCCTCGATGGAGTCGAGGGCATCCAATTCTGCCACTTCGAAGATTGCGACGTCGTCCGCCACGCCCTGGTGCAGCGCATCGTGCGCGCCTACGAGTCGGTCAAATCGCAGCAGCAGGAGTTGCCGCTGGCCTTGGGCGAGCCCATCGAAGTCGGCGTCGAGAACCGCGAAGACCGGCCGCAGCAGCAGCCCTTGCATCCGGCAAAACCGCAGTAACTTGGTGCAGCATTGAAAATAGTGTCGTGATCGCTTGAATTCGTAAGGTCAGAAATGTAGCGCCGGCCTCCCGGCCGGCTGTAGCGTGGACCTCCCGGTCCACGCCGCACTCTACACAAATAGGAAAAATGCGCTGAATAGCCGGGTGCCCCATCCTTTCGCGCACTTTGCGAAAGGGTGGGAAACCACAAACCCCATGCGAGCGAAAAGCGAGCGATTGGCCCCACCGCAGGTGACTAGAAAACTTCGCTGTGAGAAACGATGCGCACCAGCCGCAATATCTGCTCATTCTGTTTTTTATAGATAAGAAGCAGGTCGAGCTTCAGAGGTTACTCGCAAGGATTCGTATATTTGCCCGTCAACGGCTGACGCGTGGAATCATTCCGGCTGGGTTACCACGAACCCCAGCCGTCCATCTCCCTTTTCCCAACTAGCTTTCAAAAAGATTCTCAATCTCCCGCGCTCCGTGAATGAGATGGACGATTTCAACCCCATCGCGCCATGGCTGATAGAAAATCAACCAGTTCTCGAAGCCTTTCACCGGCCAGCGGCGAAGACGGCGAAGGGCTGGGCTATGAAAGGCGCACAAGACACCGAGTTTCGGCATCATCGCCAGCGCATCGAATGTGCTTCGTGTCGCGTCCAAAAAGCGCTGAGCGGTCACCACGCCACCTTGCTCTTCGAGATATTCAGCGTTCGACAGGATATCCCTGCGAGCGCGGGCACGAACAAAAACTGCCGCCAACTCAGGACACCTGAACCGTGTGACGCGCCCCCCGCCCGGTCTTCGCTCGCTTGTCAAATTCAGCGCGGAGCGTACTCCAGAATTCCGGAGTGGCCTCCTGCGCCTCGCCTTCCAGCAGCGATTCCAGCAGTGTCTGCTCAAGCTGTTCTTTGGCGTTGCGCTTTTGGTCGGCGCGCACCAGGTCGCGCATATACTCGCTTGCGCTGCTATAGTCCCCCACCGTGACCTGCTCCTCCACATATTTCTTCATGGGGTCGGGAAGCGAGATATTCATGGTTTGCATCAAGAAATCCTTTGATGTCAATGTAACGCTGATGGCAATTCTTGTCAATTTATGGCCTGCTACGCCACTTTTTTGCGTACTTTGGAAGGTGGCCCGCTCATCAGCCCCGAAGAGTCTTGAAGAGCCATGTAAAGCTGTGCCCCGTGTATCGCGGTCGCGATGAGCGGGTGGACGGGTAGCCGGGGAGACCAACGGACAGCGAAGTCAAAGAGATGGGAAACCGCGAACCCGCGTAGAATGAGAATTAACCGGAGCCGCGCACTTAGCGCCTCCGAGCACGATGATCTTATTCGACCCAGATTTGGACCCCGACCCCGCGCCGAAGGCTACTTCAGCGAAGCAGAAGGCTGCCTCCGGCAACCCAACTCCCCAAAAGAATCTCCGCCTTCCCTCCGCGCGCACACTGGCCCGTTTTCTGGCCGAGGCGCAGGCAGCCGTTCGCCTCAAGGGCGAAGTTACTGTCCTGCTCACCACTGACGCGGCCATTCGCAAACTTAATCGCGAGTTTCGTCATAAGGACAAAGCCACCGACGTGCTTTCGTTTCCGGCCGAAGGGATTGGCTCCGAAGAGATTGCGGGCGACCTGGCCATCAGCGTGCCCACCGCGCTCCGCCAGGCCGTCGAGCTAAGCCATTCGCTCTCGACTGAACTCAAGGTTCTGATTCTCCACGGGCTCTTGCATCTGGCCGGCTACGATCACGAGGCCGATGAGGGCAAAATGGCCCGCCGCGAACGGCTGCTGCGCCAGCGGCTCGGCCTGCCGCAGGGATTGATCGAGCGGACGACGACGCCGAAAAGGGTCAGCCCCGCCGCAGGTGGCCGGAGCCGACGGCCATGACCGCGCCATTCATCATCCTTATTGTCTTTCTGGCTCTGGTCGAGACGCTGGCCTCTTACATCTGCCGCGTCTACGCGGAGTACGGCAAGATTCTGAGCCGCGAAGAGCAGGATAATCTTGACGCCTGGGAGGAGCTGGTCGAGCCGAAGCTGGGCCTGACCCGCGAACACGCTGGCCTCTGCGCAGTGGTCTTGCAGCAGCTTACCCTGGGCTACATCGCTCTGGAGTTCGGCGCGGTTCTCTTCGACCGCGCGCCGCTGCAGGCTCGGCCCACCGCCGGCGAGATCGCGCAGGCCATTCTCGCGCTGGTGCTGGTGGTGATCTTCTGCAACCAGATTCTGCCCTTGCTGCTCTTCAACCGCACACGGGGCCGCTGGGCCGCGCGGATCGTCTGGCCCATCCGCCTGCTTCTGTGGCTTGTCACGCCCGTCACTGTTTTCGTCCGCTTCTTCTTCTCCGTGGCATCGCTGGCCGAGGAGCAGGCCACTCCCGAGGAAGAAGCCGCCGGCGACGTTGAGGCACTGCTGGAAGCCGGGCAAGAGGAAGGAATTCTGGAGGAGAGCGACCGCGACCTGGTCCGCTCCGCCGTCGAGTTCGGCGACAAGCTGGTGCGCGAGGTGATGACTCCGCGCCCTGATGTTTTTGCCGTGCCTGAGACGACCACCCTCGTTGAGTTTCTCGAACTGTTGCGCGAGCACAACTTCTCTCGCGTGCCGGTCTACGCCGACTCCATCGATAACATCACGGGCATCGCCTTCACTCATGACCTGCTGCAAATCACCGACGAGGAAGCCCGCACACGCGACGTGGCCTCGATCAAGCATCCTGCGGCCTTCGTCCCGGAAACCAAGCGCGGCTACGAGCTGCTGCGCGAGATGCAGCGCGAAAAGCAGCACATGCGCATCGTCATCGACGAGTACGGCGGCGTCTCCGGCCTCGTAACCATCGAGGACCTGTTGGAGCAGATCGTGGGCAACATCCGCGACGAGCACGAGACAGATACGCCCATCGAAACGCCGCAGCGCGAGGCCGGCGGCGTATGGCTGGTGCCCGGCAGCTTTCCCGTCAATCAGTTGCCGGAGCTCTTCGGCGAACAAGCAGGCCTGGCCAATCTGGATGAGAGCTATGACGCCACCACGCTTGGTGGCCTGGTCAGCGAAATCGAAGGCCGCATCCCGCTGCCTGGCGAGGTCGTCCTGCTCGAATCCGCGGGCTTGAGGATGGAGATTGTCGCCTCGACCGACCGGCGCGTCGAGCGGGTGAGGGTTTTTCCGCCGGCGGAAGAATCAAGCGATAATTCCAATGAATAACTTCCTTGATCCGAAGATGGCACAAGATAGTGAATTTTCAAGCAGGAAAAAGCCCGTCATAAACTGGAAAATCCCGCTATGGGCCGCTGGAATCGGAGTCGCAATATGCGCGGCATCATTCACATACGCATTGCTTGTTGACTGGAATATTCATCTCTATAACCCATCATTCGATAATGTAATCTCTGACTTATGTCCGGCAACTATATTGCAGATTGCAACCGCGGATGCGCCTGTTCAGGATGCAGCGAACCAGCGCCTGACCTATGAGCTTTGGGTAATTGCAGCCGTTGTAAACGCGTTTCTTTACGGTATGATCGGCCTCGTTATCGAGCTACTCCTCCATGTCTGGAGGAAGGACATCGCGACGCAGGATTAATTGCCGCTGGCCAGTTGGCCCCACCGCAGGTGGTCAAGCAGCTCGCACCCGCTCGACCGCCAGGCGAAGGCCCATGGCCTTGAGGATCGCCGAAAGGCTGCGCAACTCCGGGTTCCCCGCTTCCGATAATGTGCGGTAGAGTTGGGTCGGATTCAGGTTGGCCTTTTCAGCCACGGATTGCACGCCGCCAAAGGCTTTGGTCATCTGGCGCAAGACGATCAGCAGTTCGCCCTGTTCGCCCTCTTCGAGAATGCCGTTCAGCAGTTCCAGCGCATAGGCACGGTCTTCCCGAAGCAACTCCGCCATGGCCTCGTCGTGAGCTCTGTCTCTCATTGCTTTGCCCTCCCTTGCCAGTCCAGCCAGTATTCACAGGCTCGATCAATGTCCGCATCCTGCGCCCGCTTGTCGCCGCCTGAGAGCAATAGAACCAATTGCGTTCCGGCGATAGCGTAATAAACTCTGTAGCCTGGGCCTACGTCGATACGCAGTTCCCAGACCCCGTTGCGGCAGAACTTGTGATCACCGAAGTTGCCCAACTCCATACGGTTGATTCTGCGATCAACCGCGATTTTCGCTTTTGTATCGCGAAGTTGGCGACGCCATTCCATAAAGACGTCTTGCTCGCTTCGCGTCAGGTAATGGCGAATCTCGTACACAAATGAAGTATCGTTTATAAACGAATCAAAAGTCAAGCGGCTCGTTTATGGCAATGTGAAATGCTACAAACGCCGTCGATCCCAAAATGCCGTAAACTCAGTCAGGAGCGTATTCCCCTTTGAAATCTGGATTTGTCGCCATTCTGGGCCGGCCGAACGCCGGTAAAAGCACGCTGCTGAACGCCCTTACCGGCGAAAAGGTGGCTATTGTCTCGGCCAAGCCGCAGACCACGCGCAACCGCATCGAAGGAGTGGTCGAGGTCCCTGCACGCAAGGGCGTTCACCCGGCGGCGCAGATCGTCTTCGTCGATACGCCCGGCGTTCACAAGCCCGGCTCGCACCTGGACCGCCGCATGTTGCAGGAGGTCTACCAGGCGCTGGAGACCCGCGACCTGGTGCTGGTGCTGATGGACGCGACGCGCAAGGTGCAACTGGAAGAGGCCGCGGAGAAGACCCCCAGGGACGAGAACGAGGCCGAATCCCTGCTCCCGGAAGAAGGAGCTGGGGCGCCCAGTTCATCGGCAGTCCAAGAGGCTCCAGCCAAAGCGGCGCCCAGGCACGAGCGCACGAACTGGGCCAGTGAGGACGAGTTCCTTTTCGGTCTGATTCGCAAGGTTGACTGCCCGGTCTTTCTGCTGCTCACGAAGATCGATCTGGTGTCCAAGGACCACCTGCTGCCGCTGATCGATACGCTGACCCGGCATTTCAGCTTTGCGCAGGTCATCCCCATTAGCGCGCGCAAGCGCGACGGCATGGACGTTTTGGTTAACAAGATCGTCGAGGCGCTGCCCGTCGGCGAGCGCTACTACCCCAAGGACCAGTACACAGACCAGCCGCAGCGCTTCATGGTGGCCGAGTTGATTCGCGAGAGCATTCTGCAGGCAACCGGCGAAGAGGTTCCCTACGCCTCGGCCGTGGTGATTGAGCGCTTCGAGGAAGCCGAGCCACCGGCTCCTCCGCGCAAGAAGGGCCAGGCACCCGCTCGTTTGCCGCTCACCCGCATTGCGGCAGCAATTTATTGCGAACGTGACGGCCAGAAGGCGATTCTGATCGGCAAGGGTGGGTCGAAGCTGAAAGAAATCGGCACTGCTGCCCGGCGCCAGATTGAGTCGCTGATTGGCACGCGCGTCTATCTGGAGTTGCACGTCATCGTCGAGCCCGGCTGGCGCGAGTCGAAAGCCTTCGTCGAGTCGCTCGACTGGCACAACCAGATCGAACGGCTGGCCGGAGAGCAGATTACCGAAAAACCTGAGGACGAAAACGACTGATATAGGTGGGACTAACAAATGCGATGAAGGGATTATTGAAGCAATGTCTATGTACGCACATTCCGCAAGCATCGATCATAACGAGCTAACCATTAGTGTCCTATCCACTTCAGCGCCGGGATCTCGTACACCACCGTGTCGTACGCAGCAACCGAGATCGGCACGCTTGCGGAGTTATTGCTGACAGTCATGGTTGTGCTGGGTGTCCCCAGCAGGCCGAGCAGATTGAAGCTGCCATTGCTAACGCCGGTAAACTCCAGTGTTCCACTATTTTGATCTATTGCATCCTGATTGGTTACCATGAGGATCACGCTTCCGTTCTGGTCGACGAAAGAAAGCATATTGAGGCCTGTCCCTGTGGCATGCACCGGTCCGGCGGCCAGCGCCGCGGTTGCTCCAAGCAGTTTTCCGCTGCCTCCCGCATTCATCAGGTCATAGACGGGAGCCACCGCCTTCAACTTGGTTAACTCGTCGGCAGGCAAACGATTGGAGTCGTAGAGAAGCCACGCAGATGGAACGTCAGCAGCCTTCAGCGTCGATGGATCGACTGCATCGCTGACCCAGTAGCCAAGATTGATTCCCTGCGCTACCCCGTAATACTGCGGCTGCGGCGAACTTGCAGTGAGCGTCGCGATGCTGCGCTGCAGGTACGGATAGAAATAGTAGTAGTTCGTCTCGTCGTTTGGCGACTCGAAGTACCGTGCAATATTGTCTGAGTAATAGAATGCTGGCCCGAAGGGATGAGTGGGAACGTGTTCCCGCATCACAGCCACCTGATCGGAACAGGCACTTTGTGCGTCCCAGTTGTTGCGCTGGAAAACCTGCGATGCGCGGCGTATGCTGCCGTCGCGATTGGCGATATAAGTCCATCCCGCGCTAAGCCATAGATGCTTGTTATAGAGCATCGCCGTAGGATTTGAAGTGTCATTGCAGAATCCGTCCATATCGACGCCCATCGGAACATCGGGTACGCGACTGGCCGAAGCGCCAATGGAATAGGATGCCGTCCAGTCCGAAGGAGTGGCCCGATCGCCCTGCGACTCATTCTCGACGACAAAGTACCAGTATTTTCCTGGGATCTGCGTCTCCCAGGCGCGTGGATCACTGCCGGTAGCCCGGGAAAGTGCAGGATCAAAGTTAAGCTGGCCGCCAGAGAAAGGGGAAACTCCGCTTGCCAAAAGCGTATTGTCAATCTCTGTCAAAAAGCTGACTTGACCGGCATTCTCAAAATCGATCCACTCAGAGTTCAGGTTCTGCGAGACGTAGTTGGCACGAGCAGAAACGGTTAAACCGGGAACAGTTGTTCCGCTCCAGGCTTCAAAGCTATCGATCAGGCGCGGATGCCAATCATCCGGAATGTATACTCCGATGAAATAATCCGCATCCAAAAAGCCGCGTAAATGGTACGTCACTGCCAAATTCCCCAGGCTTTCGCCTGCCCATTTGCCAAAGGTCTCTGGCTGTGAATCTTCAGGCAAATCATCCGCCAGCATCGGCATGCTGAAAGAGACATAGCCTTGTCCCGGATATGAGATCGTTCCGTCGGGACCGAGGGCGAAGTAGGTTCCTTCGCGTGGATTCATCCAGGCGGCATATTGCATATAACCACCTTGCTGACTGTAATCGGCAAAGTCTGGATCTCCGCCGTTGGCATTAAGCAGATCAAATCCCCAGGCCACATTGCCGCCAACCGGCACCCTGCCACCGCTCGCAATGCTATCAGCCGCTAGCAGCATATCGTAATAATGCTCCTGGTTGAATGGCACATCCTGCCAGAAGAGCTGATCCGGCCATGCGGAGCCTCCGACGCCCCATGCCTGAGTCAAAACATCAGACATATATGGGACGCAGATCGCACTCATGCCCAACGCCGTGCAGTCGGCAATTTGCGTTGGCTGCGGAGTGGAAGCTGTACTGGAGGTAACCACTGTGGCTTGTGCTGTTGTGTTTCCGGCCGCATTGGTAGCCGTCAGCGTGTAAGTGTTCGATCCAAGATCGGTGGGAGTTACATCGACTGATTGCCCAGTTACGGCGCCAACGCCATGATCTATGCCGAGTAAAGACGCGCCAGTGACTGACCATGTCAGCGTAACCGAACTGCCCTGACCGATTGCTGTATCGGCCGCCATGAAGCTGATGATGACAGGCGCGGTCGCTACAGGTGCAGAGGGTGCCACATAGACCGTGACGAATGCAGATGCGGAACCGGCGCCATTGGTGGCTGTCAACGTGTAGGTATTCAAACCCGCAGTCGTCGCCGTTACGGCGGTCGATGTTCCGGTGACCGGACCAACTCCTTGGTCGATTCCGAGCGATGTGGCTCCCGGCGCGCTCCATTTCAGCGTGATCGGGGAGCCGACGGTATAGCCAGTTCCAGCTGCGGAGATGCGGGGATAGGGTACAGTCGCTGTTGGTGCTGACTGTGCGGCAATTACATTGACGGTAACTTTTGAAGTGCTGCTGCCAGCAGCATTGGTGGCAGTGATTGTGTAGGTGATGAGGCCGGCGGTGGTGGGTATTGCATTGATCGAGTTGCTGGTCAATGACACCGCACCAACTCCCTGATCGATGCTCAGGCTGGTAGCGCCAAATTCCGTCCAGCTCAACTGGACTGTGCCTTGAAGTGTGATTGTACTGCTCAATGCAGACAGACTGACGACAGGCGGTTGCAACGCGGAAGTAACCACAACAACCACCGACGAAGTGGATGAACCGGACGAGTTGGTCGCCGTCAATGTGTAAGTGACCGACCCGGCAGATGCTGGCGTAACTGTCGTTGATGTCCCAGTAACTGTCCCTACGGTCGGGCTGATGCTGATTTTGTTATCTCCAGTGACAGCCCAGGAAAGCGTAACCGGTGTGCCCACTGGAACGGTAGGAGCAGAGGCGGTAAAGCTGGTAATCGTCGGCGCGCTGGAGGCGGTCACGTTGATGGTAAGAGAACTGCTCACTATGCCATTGGCTCCGTTGGCGGTCAGTGTATAAACATTCGCGCCTGTGGCCAGCGGTGTAACGTTGACCGATGTTCCTGTGACTGTACCAACCTGCTGATTGATACTCAGCGAGGTGGCGCCACTGACAACCCAACTGAGCGTGACCTGCGAACCAAGCGGAACCGTATAACTAGAAGCCGTGAAACTGGTGATGTTGGCCGTGGCGGGTTGCGCGGCGGAAACAACGATAGATTGCGAAACTGGCGTGGCGGCCAAATAGAAGCTGTTCCCCGCCTGACTCGCCTGTACCGTGCAGGTGCCCGCAGTACTCAGGGTGACCGAGGAAGCACCTGAGATCGTGCAGACACTCGATGGTCTTGCGGCATAACTCACGGCAAGACCCGAACTGGCTGTTGCGGTCAGCACCAGTGTCGTCCCCGCTGTTTGCGATGCAATAGGCCCAAAGGTGATCGTCTGCGATTTCTGTGCCGCCGCATTGACGGTAAAGCTTTGCGAAACCTGCGGGGCTGCAGAATATGTGCCATTGCCTGCCTGATTTGCCTGAAGTGTGCAGGTGCCTGCGGCATTCAGCGTTACTGCGGCAGCGCCGGTGATTGTGCATATGCTTCCAGTAGTCGATGTGTAACTTACCGCCAGACCAGAACTCGCCGTCGCTGCCAGTGTCAGTGTGGTGCCAGCGGTCTGCGCGGAGATCGCATTAAAGGTAATCGTCTGCGCAATCAGCGGAACCGCATTCACTGCAAAGCTCCTGGAAACCGGCGTTGCCGCAGCATAAGTCGAGTTACCAGCCTGCGTGGCCTGAATCGTGCAAGTGCCTGCAGTCAAGAACGTCGCCGCGGTGCCACTCACCGTGCAAACCGTTTGCGTCGTCGACGCAAAACTCACAGCCAGCCCTGAACTCGCCGTCGCGGTCAGCGTCAGCGGAGTGCCCACCGTCTGCGCGGCTGGCTGTGCAAAGGTAATCGTCTGCGCAGTCAGCGGAGCCGCATTCACTGCAATGCTCCTGGAAACCGGCGTCGCTGCAGCATAAGTCGAGTTACCAGCCTGCGTGGCCTGAATCGTGCAGGTGCCCGTTGCGGAAAACGTAGCCGACGCACCGGTAACAGTGCAGATGAGTGGCGTCTCAGAAGCAAAGCTCACCTGAAGTCCAGAGCTGGCCGAGGCCGTGAGAGCGGCAGTAGCACCGGCAGTTTGGCTGGGGACGGCATTAAATGTAATTGTTTGTGCTGACTGCTGCCTGAAAAAAATGACTCCGCTGCAACCGCTGAGTATCAGTGTAAAGAAGACAAATAGTGACAAGGAATTGCGAAATGAAAGGAATGGCTTCATCGCAAACGCTCCAGAGTAGAGTTTTCCAGGCAACAAGGATACTGCAATCTGCAATTGATACAGGGTGTGAAATCCATATTAACATTTGCCAGTATACTTCTCAAACTCTCGCATATACGTCCTTTCTATGCGCATATCCGACCGCAACTTCGACCGCCAGTGCGCGACTTTTGTTTCTTGGTTAGTAACTTGTTGAAAATCGCTATCACCACGGATCTTCTTTGAAGTTTCGAGCGATTGCGGCTTTAAAATCGGTTTGAAATGCAAGGTTGGGCAGTGTCGATGCGTCTTTCGCGGCCTCCGGGAGCCGATCCCAGAGGACGCGACCGGCCTTCAGGCACACTGCACTTGGAGTTTTGCGGTTTGTCGTTGCGCGATCAGTCCTGGCAGCCTCAGCAGGTTATGCGCGGCGCAACTGAACACTAACACCAGTCCACTTTCTTTAGCCCTCGCAGCTTGACCTGCCGCAGCGGACCGGTCTGTTTCAGCCAGCCAAAGCTCTTCTCGACCAGCCATCGGCGGCTCAGGCTGACAGCATAACCGGAGTGCCGCGTTGTCCTGCAATCCAGGCTGCTGTGCCGCCCTTTTTCGTTCTTCGTAACATGCGCCGTTACGTTCAACTCCCGCGCCGTGCTGACGAAATCCATCGTATCGTATGCCTTGTCCGCCAGCAGCCGTTCCGAGCACACGGAATAGAACACCTGCAGCAACGAGGCTCGCAGAATGTACTACGGCGCGAAAATCCAAGCAAAAAATAGGGATATGAAACTAGCAAATATGTTTGCTTCAGGAGTAACGAGATGGCATTAGCGATACAAGCCAAAAAAACCAGCGAACATTGGGTGATCGGCGAAGTAATTGAAGTGTGAGCGATCTTCCATAGCAAATACGGGTAGCACCTCATGAGGAGAATCGCTCACTAAAGGGACCTTGATCGTTGAAACAATGTAATCCCTACGCTCCCTTGACCCCGCCGCGCCCATTGGCTTTTACCCAGTACATGCGCGTATCGGCGGCGCCGATGATGGCGTGAACGGCGGCGCCGTCTACGGGAGCGGTTGCCACGCCCACGCTGGCGCCCACGCGCAGCTCCAGTTCGTTCTTCATTTGGAATCTGGTCTTCATCAGCGCGCGGTTCAGCGCGGTGGCTTGCGCCAGCGCGGCTTCCACGCCGGTTTCCGGCATCAGGATGACGAACTCGTCGCCGCCATAGCGGAAGCACCAGTCCTGTTTGCGGCTCAGCTCCTGAAGGCGCTGCCCGGCGCGCGAGAGCAGTTCGCTGCCAATGAGGTGACCGTGCTTGTCATTCACCAGCTTGAAGTGGTCCAGGTCGAGGAAGGCCAGGCTCACGGGCAGCTTCAGGCCGCCGCAGCGCTCCAGTTCCCGGCCCAGCACCTCATAGAGATAACGCACGTTGTAGAGGCCGGTGGTGTCGTCGGTGATGGTCAACTGGTGAATACGAGCCACGTCGTGCGCGTTTTCGATGGCGATGGCCGCATGGTCAGCCAGGATATGCAGGAAGGCGATTGAGTAGTCGGTGAGCTGGTCCGGGCGCGGGTTGAAGATCTCGATGACGCCGTGCGTTCCCTTGCGTCCGCGCAAGGGAATGGCGATGACCGAGCGCACCGAATTCGGCTTGGCGCCGGGCTCCTGCTTGACCCGCGGATCGTTCTGGGCCTCGGGAACAAGCAGCGTTTCGCCGTGCTCGACTACCCAGCCGGCCACGCCCTCGCCCACCTTCACGCGCAGATTGCGCAGCGAGTCCTCTTTGCCGCCCGCGGCAATCGCGTAGTAGAGCTCCTGCCTCGCTTCGTCCAGCATCAGCAGCGTCCACAAATCCGCCTCGATGAAGCGCTCCATGTGTCCGACGATGGTGCGCAGGATCGTGTCCAGATCGAAGCTCGAGGTGAGCGAACGCGCGACCTGATGAAAAACCAGAAGGTCGTCGAGTGGGATGCGGCTTTCTGCTTTTTTGGTCATCCGGGGGCCCAGTGTGGAGAAGTCTTTCCGCTATTTTTGCATACTGCGCCTGCCAGGCGGCAAAGCCGAGTCCGGCTCGGCGCAGGCAGGGTCAAGGCGATGGGAGTGCCGCTCTATTGAGGCGGGTAGCCGATTGACTGCTCGTACAGGGGCTGGCGTCCTTCGGGCAGTTTCAAAACCGCGGCCACATCCTGCCCGTGGATAGCATAGAACCAGGCATTCAGCCCTTCCGAGGCCGCGAAGAGATAGACGTTCTGGCCGATGAAGCCCGTATCCACCTGCGCAGAGCCGTCCTTGGCGTCGGCCACGTAAATAATCGTAACGGCTGCGTGGGCAGCGGCTGACGGGCTGAGCTGTGCGCGCAGGTCGCCGGCCAAAACCGGGCGCAGCAGGTTCGCCTCAGCCTCGTAGACGTAGACTCCGCTGGCCAGCACGACATCGAGTTCGACGTCCTGCTTGTTCATGGCCGAGGGAGCGGTGCGGCCCAGCCCGGACTTTACCTCGCGCGGACGGTTGACGCCAAATGCAGCCCACAGCAGATTCGAGAGAGTCTGCGGCGGGAGCGGCTTGTCCAGAAAGGCGCGGGTGGTGTGGCGCAGAACCAGGGCTCGCATCAGGGGCATGCCGCCCGTGATGTCGGGCCTCGGAAGCTGGATGGGTTGCAGCTCCCCGGCCTGGACTGGCGGGATGCCTTGATTCTGACAGGCCGCAAGCGGGGCGCCACACACAAGAATGATGAGGACAAGCAGGGCGGCTGGCTGGCGGCGAGCGAAACGGACGGAAATGTGCATGGTTCCACCTCGAAAACGCGGGTTGTGTACGCCTGGGGCCGCTGACCGGGCGGATGCGCCTCTCAAGCTGGCTGCGGCCCGGCAGCCTGAAACGCTTGCCGCCCCGCTCAGTCGTTCAGGAAGGCCACCGACTGGAGCATGCTGATTTCGAAGGCCTTGCGGCAGCGAATGTTGGTGCAGGCCAGTTTCTCATCGCGTCTTACCATGTAAGACTGCGCTTTGACGAATTTGGCGCGGTCGCGCTCGTCTGCGCCCCTGGGCAACTGCGCCCGCTTGCGCCGGACAACCCAGGTGACCTTATACTCACCCGGCTGCCCACACTTGGGGCAGGTCAGCGTGTGGGTGCGTTGTTCTGTCGTTTCGTTGAAATAATCGCGCTCTTCCATGGCTTCCAGCTCCCCATCCCGGCAACAAAACCTGCCGCCGAAAACCCTGAGGGCTTCCGTTCCAGCAGGTTTTATTCCATACTCGTCCTTGCCATGACGAAACGCAAGCCAGGAACTTTTTCAGCGACCAAGGCGGTGAAGGCCAACGCACGCGAGCGCGTGGGCCAGCCCAAGCCGGTACACGTGATTGACACGGAACCGCGCACCGGCCGCGCGGCCAAGCACAAACCGAAGCTCGAAGAGATTATCCAGCAAGGGGAATCCTGATTCCTCGCGTTGGACTCTTGGGGCCGATTTTTCCGAGACCCGCAGGACTGTGGGCGGCGGTATGGAGTGTTTTCCTCTGTGTAAGACAGTAAAACAAGGCGCAAGACGGTGATTCTGGGGGAAAAACGGGCTTTGTCTTACGCTGTCTTACGCTTGTCGGACGGCTGGATGACATTTGTAAAACAGCCGTCTTACTGTCGTTGGACAAGCGCCTGGCTCCGGTTTGGCTGTAAAACAAACCATGAACCGATCCCCCGCTCCCCCGTTGCCAACCGGCCCAGCGTTGGACAGAGGGCCGCGATAATTCCACGATCTTGGTGACTCCAAGTGAATTGGAGAACTGCTCTATACTGTTCCCTGATTCCCTCGCTTATGCCTTTCGCCCGCAAATCCGCGAAGCCCCGGCCTTTTCTGAACGAAGCCGGCCTCTATGAGTACGCCGTCAGGGCGCTTGGGCGCCAGATGCGCTCGGAGGCCGAGTTGCGGCGGCTGATGAGGAACCGCGTCGAGCCGGGCGAGCCGGGCGAGGCCGCCATCGAGGCCGCCCTGACCCGTCTGCGCGGGCACGGCTACCTGAACGACGCGGCCTTTGCCGAGACCTACGCCCGCCTGCGCCAGAAGAACGAAAAACTCGGCGTCCGCCGCGTCCGCCAGGACCTGGAGCGGAAGGGCCTCGACTCCAAGCTGATCGCCGAAACGCTGGAAGCCCGCTACGGCCAGACCAGCGAAGAGGCTCTGGCCCGCGAGCATCTTGAACGCAAGCGTATCCGCAAGCCGGAGAACGAAAAAGAGGCCGCGCGCGTCATGCGCCGCCTGCTTGCGGCCGGCTTTTCGACCGGCGTGATCTACAAGATCCTCCGCCAGTGGGAGGTGCCCGACGAAACCCTGGCCGTCCTCGACAACCTGGACGAGGAGCCGCACGAGGAGTAAAAGCTTGCCGCAAGCGGGCAAATAGCCTGTTTTTTCCGGAAGAATCCCAAATGCGGTATGCTGATAATGCGCGCCCGTAGCTCAGTTGGATAGAGCGAACGCCTCCGGAGCGTTAGGTCGGGAGTTCGAATCCCCCCGGGCGCACCAGTTCTCTTTTCCATTTCCTCCTCCACTCAATTTGCTTTGATCTTCAAAATACCGGCGAAATGAGGGATTATGGCAGACTGGAATACCTCCTACAACTGGATGATGGACAACGAGGATCCGCGGCGCGCATGCGCGCAGGCCCCGGAAGCCTGCCCCGGCGGGGTTGCCGGGCCCTGCGATGCCATCTGCGGAATCAACTCGGGTGCGTGGCCCGAAGAATTTGCGGCCATCGCCGCAGTTGACCAGCCCAGGCGTGCGCCGCTGGTGCAGCAATTCTACGAGAACCACTTCTGGACAGACTGGTATGCGCAACTGGAGTCGATCGAGGTATGCAAGCGCGTCTTCGACTTCGCGGTGAACGGCGGCAGCGGCATAGCCGTGCGCTGTTTGCAGCAAGCCCTGAACAGCTTGACCGGCCCCTACGGGGCGCAGCTTGTCGACGATGGCGATTGGGCCCCAGTCACGCTGGGCGCGGCCAACGCGGCCGACCCTGTGGCGCTGGTCGCGGCATTTCAGGCGGAACGGATCGCTTTTTATCAGGCCATTGTGGCGGCCGACCCCAGCAAGGCGGTTTACCTCCCCGCCTGGACGGCGCGAGCCCAGAAGTAGCCGGGCGCATCCGCTCGATCAGCCACTGCAAGCGCGCACTGAAGCTCGTTTCAGATCCGGTCGCCGCGGCGCAAGGCGGATCGAAAGACAGACAGAGTTGCGGCTGCCGTGGCAATTGTGTTTTTTTGACCGGCCCAGAGGCGGTTAAACTGGAAGAGGGCCGGAGATATTATCTACAAACGGCCCGGACAAGGTACAAATGCATTTCAATGCTGATTTCTTTGCGCACCAGTTTCTCTGGACGCTGACCTTTGCCGCGCAACTGGTTTTGCTGGTGATTATGCTGGGCCGTGACCGCGCGCAACGCTACCCGTGGTTTACCGTTGGCATTGTGCTGGCTGCCCTGCAACTGATGACCGGGGTTTTGCTGTCAGGACGCATGGCGATGATGCCGCTGCAGGAAACGATGCTGGCGCTGGCCGACACCGCGGTGATTGTGAGTTTGCTGGTGCTGGTGGAGTTGGCGCGGCAGGCCTTTACCGGAGCGAAGCGCTCCCTGTGGATTGTGAACACCGTGGGGCTTGTGATTGTGGCCGGCGGCGTTCTGGTGGTGTGGGAGCCCTGGCCGGTGTGGAAGAGTCTGGCCGTGAACACCATGCTGGGGAAGCTGCGGCTGATGGAACTTGTGGCGCAGAAGGGCGATACGCTGGTGAAACTGCTGACGGTGGGGCTGGTGTTGATGGTGGTGATCTTTGGCCGCCGCTTCAAGGCGCCCTGGCGCAGCCACACGCAGATGATTGCCATCGGGCTCTCGTTAACGGCCATCGCCTGGCTGGCAATTCAACAGACGTGGCAGATCATCATCCGGACAATGCATCCAAACAGCCAGCAGGAGTACCAGCAGCTCCTGAGCCTGGGCAACAAGCTGATGATCACCAACAAGGTGGTGGCCCTGGTAGCGCTCATTTGGTGGATCGTGTGGCTATGGCTCGACGAGCCGGGAACGAAGAAGACTCCGGCGGTTGAGCCAGAGCAGGCGCTGACAGAATCATCACGAGTGCAGTAGCGAGTTAGTTGCTTGAACGCGCATCCAATACATTGAAGCAATTCAAAAAGAATGAGGCCCCGAAGTGAAATATCCTTCGGGGCCTCACTTATTCGCGGAGCAGCCAACTAACACCGCTAACTGCGCTAACCGTGCGAACTATGCTTGGTGCCCCAGCCTTAGCTCTTTTCTAACGAGGGTGGGATCCCAAGAGGCCTGTGCGAGCGAATAGCGAGCCTTTGGCCGCACCGCAGGTGCTTAGGCCATCTCCTCCCGGCTCATCGGCTCAAACAGCAACTGGTTTGTCTTGCTGTCCACGGTAATGCGCACGTGCGAGCCGTGCAGCACTTCGCCGTCCAGTATCTTGATGGCCAGCGGGTCCTGAATCATGTGCTGCAGGGCTCTCTTCAGCGGACGCGCTCCGTAGGCCGCATCCGACCCGGCAGCCAGAATCAGTTGCCGCGCCGGCTCGGTCACCTCCAGCGAAATCTGCCGGTCTTCCAGCAGTTTGGTCATTTCATTCAGCCGCAGATCGAGAATCCTGTTCATCTGCGCCGCTCCCAGCGGACGGAAGATCACGATGTCGTCGACGCGGTTGAGAAACTCCGGCCGGAAGTGTTCGCGCAACTCGCGCATCACCGGCTCGCGCGCGGCGTCAAAGTCCTTCTTGCTCTTGAGCACATCGCCGCTAAGCAGATGCGCGCCCAGGTTCGAAGTCATGATCAGCACCGTGTTCTTGAAGTCCACGGTGCGGCCCTGAGAGTCGGTGAGCCGCCCGTCGTCCATCACCTGCAACAGAATGTTGAAGACATCCGGGTGCGCCTTTTCGATTTCGTCGAAGAGAACCACCGCGTAGGGCCTGCGCCGCACGGCTTCGGTCAACTGGCCGCCTTCGTCGTAGCCGACGTAGCCCGGAGGCGCGCCGATCAGCCGCGAGACGGAAAACTTCTCCATATACTCGCTCATGTCGATGCGCACCATGGCCTGCTCGTCGTCGAACATAAACTCGGCCAGAGCCCGCGCGGTTTCCGTTTTGCCCACGCCCGTCGGCCCCAAAAAGATGAAAGATCCGATAGGACGGCGGGGATCGCTCAAGCCCGCGCGCGAGCGGCGAATGGCGTTGGCTACGGTGACGAGCGCCTCATCCTGGCCGATGACCCGCTCACCGAGCCGCTTCTCCATGTCGATCAGCTTCCTGACTTCCCCTTCCAGCATCCGTGAAACAGGAATGCCCGTCCATTTGCTGACGACGTTGGCAATGTCTTCCTCATCCACTTCTTCTTTCAACATCCGCGCTACGCCTGCCTTGCCATCCTGCACGGCGTTCAGCTTCTTCAACTCCGCTTCCAGCCGTGGCAGTTCGCCATACTGGATCTGCGCGGCGCGGTCGAGCTGTCCCTTGCGCGTCTGCTCTTCGGCCTCGAAGCGCAGCGCTTCAATCTTCTTCTTCAGCTCGCTCATGTGGGTGATGGCCTCGCGCTCTTTGCTCCAGCGGGCGCGCAGGGCTGTGCTCTTCTCCTTCAACTGGGCCAACTGGCGCTCTACCTCTTCGCGGCGCTGAACGCTGTTCGAGTCAGTCTCGCGCTTGAGAGCGGCATGCTCGATTTCGAGCGACGTAGCTTCGCGCTCCAGTTGATCGATCTCCGTGGGCACTGAGCCGATCTGAATAGCCAGCGAAGCGGCAGCTTCATCCACCAGGTCGATGGCCTTGTCGGGCAGGAAGCGGTCACTGATGTAGCGATGCGACAGCGTCGCCGCGGCCACAATCGCCGAGTCCTTGATGCGCACCTTGTGATGCGCCTCATACTTGCCTTTGAGCCCGCGCAGAATCGAGATGGTGTCTTCGACATTGGGCTCGCCGACAAAGACGACCTGGAAGCGCCTCGCCAGCGCCTTGTCTTTTTCGATGTACTTGCGGTATTCGTTCAGCGTGGTTGCGCCGATAGCCCGCAGTTCGCCGCGCGCCAGCGCCGGCTTCAGCATGTTGCTGGCGTCGATGGAGCCCTCGGCCGCGCCCGCTCCCACCAGCGTGTGCAGCTCGTCGATAAAGAGCACGATCTCTCCGCTGGCTTCCTTGATCTCTTTCAGGACGGCCTTGAGCCGGTCCTCGAACTCGCCGCGATACTTGGCGCCGGCCAGCATGGAACCGAGATCGAGCGAGAGAACCCGCTTGTTCTTGAGGCTCTCCGGCACATCGCCCTTGATGATGCGCTGCGCCAGTCCCTCGACGATGGCCGTCTTGCCCACGCCGGGCTCGCCAATCAGCACGGGATTGTTCTTGGTGCGGCGGCTGAGCACCTGCATCACGCGGCGAATCTCCTCGTCGCGGCCGATGACCGGGTCCAGCTTGCCGCGCCGCGCCAGTTCGGTCAGGTTCTGCGCGTATTTTTCCAGAGCCTGAAACTTCTCCTCCGGGTTCTGGTCTGTGACGCGCTGCGAACCGCGAACGGCAGTCAAAGCCTTCAGAATGGCCTCGTGCGTGGCGCCCAAAGCCACCAGCGCCTCACGCGCCGGATCGTCCTTCAGGAACGCCGTGCCCAGCAATAAATGTTCCGTGGAAACGTACTCGTCCTTGAAGTTTTCAGCCTCGCGGAAGGCCTGCTCCAGCGCTTTGTTGAGCGCCTGGCTCAGGCCTGGCTCCGCGGCCGCCCCCGCCACACGAGGCAGTTTTTCCTCGATGGCGTGCAAGTCGCTCTCCAGCCGTTCGGTGGGAACGCCAATCTTCCCGAGCACCGAGGGAATCACTCCCTCGCGGTCCTCGATCAGTGCGAGCAGCAGGTGCACGGGCCGCACCTCTGGGTTGCCGAGTTCCGCGGCCCGCCTCTGCGCCTGCTGAATCGCCTCTTGCGACTTGACGGTAAGTTTTTCCCCACGAATAGCCATTGATCCTCCTGTGAACAGTGGTCAGTACTCAGTGGTCAGTGAGTTGGCCACAGCGTAAAAGCCTTCATTCTCTTCATACACATCGGGAATTCTATAACTCCCGCTTGCTTCAAGTTTGAACACTTGCGCTCTCGCCTGACAGTGCAAAGCAGACCACAATCAACTGTTCGCTGTCTGCTTTAAGCTGTTTGCTGCTCTTACGCCATCCAGCAAATCTGGTAAAACTATAGCACAACATATGCATGAAATATGCGCGTACAACGCTCAACGTTAAGGCGAAAAAATATCTTTTGGAATATCAACGATTTACTTGAGGGATACGGGAATATTCCTCTGCGCACTGGCCTCATTACTTCTCGACATCGATCTTGGGGAATTTGCGTTTGACCGCTGCCACCACCGCGGCTTGTTCAGGCTTTCCGCTGGAGCGGGCCAGCGCATCGCGGGCGTGAGAGGCGTCTTCTATCGGGTAGCGCCGGGTTTTAGGAAATACAAAATCGCCTTTAGGCAGGTCTTCCCGTTTTGCTTGCGTCAGTTTCGTCATTCTGTTCACCCCTGGGATTTCCATTCTATCTACAGCAATCTTCTGCCCGGAGAGATGGTACCGGTCTGTTCAAAGTTGCACTCCGGGGTTGTCGCCGCCCTTGGAAGAATCCGGGGACTCAAGAGTTCCTGGGCCGATGATGCGACAAGCTTATTCGCATCAAAGAATGAAAGATCTCCGCGCCAGGGACGCCACAACCCTCTACGACAGGAGCCGCTTGCAAAGTTCAAAGTGGAGTGTGAGTCGCCTCAGGGTTTGCAAGAGCCGCAGTTGCTTGCAGATCATTTTGCCGCCTCGTCGCACAATAATTCTCAGGTGTATTTTTCCAATCGTCCTCCTTTTCCTGCAAAGGCGCCGCTAACTCATTATCCTGGACGATTTTGCGGGCAACTCCTTTGTTTTGAAGATTTTACGGCAAAACTCTGTCCGTAAGCTCATGAAAACAAGTATTTTACGTCCAAAATACGGGTGGGGGGTAGGCCGTATAGGATGCCGCTACGCCCTCGCAACAAACCATGGAGCCGGAGCGGCAGCGCAATCCGTAATGCCGGTTTCCAGGTAATTTTGCAACCGGCTCTACTGGATTTACACTTTTTATCCCCTGCGGGCCGGCAACGCAGCCTATGCCTATAATGAAGCATGGCGACTGTCCGGCCATCCATACCGGCAGAGGTTCCCGGCGCAGCTCCGGCTCCCGAGGGGAAGACTCGTCTTCCCGTGCACGACGTTGACCAGAAGTCCATGGATCAGCGCGTTGAGGCCATGCTCAAGCTGGTCCACGCCAACCGCCCCACCGAAGACCTTTCCCTGATCCGCAAAGCCTGGGAATTCAGCGCTCAGCACCATCGCGGGCAGATGCGCGCCTCGGGCGAGCCTTACATTATTCATCCGCTCGAGGTGGCCGAAGTGCTGGCGGAGATGAAGATGGACTCGACGGCCATCGCCGCGGGCCTGCTGCACGACTCGGTCGAGGACACGCCCGCCACCAGTGACGAGATTGTGGCCAACTTCGGCGAGCAGGTGGCCCACATCGTCGAGGGCGTCACCAATATAGACAAGATCGAGTTCGCCAATCGCGAGGACCGCCAGGCCGAAAACGTGCGCAAGATGCTGCTGGCCATGGTTTCGGACGTGCGCGTGGTGCTGATCAAGCTGGCCGATCGCCTGCACAACATGCGCACCCTGGAATATCTGAAGCCGGAGCGCCAGCAAGCCATTGCCCGCGAGACCATGGACATCTACGCCCCCCTGGCTCATCGGCTGGGCATGGGAAAGGTTCGCGGCGAGCTGGAAGATCTGGCCTTCCGCTATATTGACCCCGTCAGTTACGAAGAGGTTTCGGCAGCCGTTGAATCCCGCCGCGCTGAGGGCGAGCAGTTTCTGCGCAGCGTGGAAGACACGCTGGTTGAGCAACTGCGCGAGAACAACGTCGAGGCCCGCGTCGAATGGCGCATCAAGCGCCTCTACTCCATCTTCCAGAAGCAGCAGCGCACCAAGGTTTCTTTCGACCAGGTCTATGATTTCCTGGCTATCCGCGTCATCACCCAGGACGTGGCCGCCTGCTACGCCGTTTTCGGTCTCATTCACACCCTGTGGCGCCCCGTGCCCGGCCGCATCAAGGACTTCATCGCCATGCCGCGCGCCAACCATTACCAATCGCTGCACACCACGGTGATGAGCCCCAGCGGCCACCAGTTCGAGGTGCAGATCCGCACCGAGGAAATGCACCGCATCGCCGAGGAAGGCATTGCCGCCCACTGGAAGTACAAGGCCGGCGGAGGCGCGGTGACGGCCAGGGACGAGGAGCGGCTGAACTGGATCAGGCAGTTGGTCGACTGGCAAAAGGAGATGACCGACCCCAACGAGTTCCTCTCCAGCCTGAAGATGGACCTCTATCCCGACGAGGTCTACACCTTCACGCCCAAGGGGAAGGTGGTGGTGGTCCCATCCGACGGCACGCCCGTCGACTTTGCCTACACCATTCACACCGAGGTGGGCCACACCTGCGTCGGCGCCAAAGTCAACGGGCGCATGGCTCCCCTGCGCACCAAGCTGCGCACCGGCGACATTGTCGAGATCGTCACGCAGAAGGACCACAAGCCAAGCCGCGACTGGCTCACCTTCGTCAAGAGTCCCCGCGCGCGCAACAAGATCAAGCACTGGCTCAATGAGGACCGGCGCCGCCGCGCCCTGGAGATCGGCCGCAAGCTGCTGGAGCGCGAGGCGCGCAGATTCAAAGTGCCGCTGGCGCAGATCACCGACCAGGACCTGGGCCGCATCGCCAGCGAATATGGCGTGGCCACCGCCGCCGATCTGCTGGTTGATCTCGGCCAGGGCAAGCACTCCGCCCGCGTGGTGCTCGGCAAGCTGGCCCCCGGAAGCACCGGCCAGCCGCAAGCCGACCCGGCGCAGGAGATCAAGCCCGGCGCCGGCGCGCCGACCGTGGCGGAAGCGGAGCGCAAGTTGCGCCTCACCGGCTCCGAATCGCTGCAGGTGGAGGGCCAGAACGACATGCTGGTCTATCGCGCGCGCTGCTGCAACCCCATTCGCGGCGAAGAGATCGTAGGCTACGTGACCCGCGGCAAGGGCGTAGCTGTTCATGCGCGCAGTTGTCCCAATGTGGAGAACCTGCTCTACGAAAGCGACCGCCGCATCGCTGTCGAGTGGTCCCTCCCGGACAAGACGGCCGCCAAGTCTCAGCGCTATCCGGTCAGGATCACCGTTGCATGCGACGACCACGCCGGCATATTGAAGGAACTGATTAACGTTCTCTCTGACGACAACTCCAACATCAGCGGCGTCGACATCCGCCACGACGAGAACGGCGGAGCCATCGTCGAGCTGGTCGCCGAAGCCGAAGACGTCCGCCACCTCAACCACATGGTCCTTGGCCTGCGCCGCGTCCCCGGCGTTCATGCCGTGCAGCGCACGCAAAAGCTTTGAAGCCGCCGGGCGGTATCCCGCATCGAAAGCGGGAGAAGACAGAGGCTTCCATTCTTTTCGCCGGTGAATCAACTTTCCCGGAGTAATCTCGTCTAAGCAGGATGATTGATCTCCCGGTTCCAGGGATGCGCGTCTGGTTTTGAGATCGCCGGTTGACCCCGTGGCTTCAAGTCTTGTCCTGGGTTTGGATTCGATATGCAGAAACAGGAGCTTAGCCCGGAAGATTTTCCGATTTAGGGATACTCCTCCGCTTTTGAGCGGGAGCGGCTGGTTGCCCGCAAAATAAGAACAGCATCCATCATATGATCGGGTTAAGATGTGATGGGCTGAATATTCAGGCTAAGGTTTGAGCGCCTGAGGGTATCTCTATCCGGCGTTTTTCAATTGGAACCGTTTTTGTTTTCGTGGGTTTATATCCGAAGGAAGAATCGAGGAAAAATATCATGCGTTCTGTAAAGGCATTCCCCTTATGTCTGTTGGCAGATGCGCTGCTCTTCTCGACGGTTCTGCTTTGCAGTTCAGCATCGACGGCCCAAAGTTTTGTCACCGCCCCGCGGATTGCTGCGAATGTGGACGATTCATCACTCACGGCGCTGAAAGGCAATGTGCCTCATCTGGCTCGGGCGGAGTACGACCAGGGCGAGGCTTCGCCCTCGCTGCAACTGACGCACATGCGCTTGGTATTGTCGCGCTCTGCAGAGCAGCAGGCAGCGCTGGACAAATACTTGGCCGAATTGCAGGATAAGTCCTCGCCCAACTACCACAAGTGGCTCACTCCGGAACAGTTCGGCAAGCTCTACGGGCCAGCCGACTCGGATGTGGCGGCCCTGGCCGCCTGGCTGGAATCGCACGGGCTGAAGCTGGAGGCGGTCTCGTCCGGACGCACGAATATCTCCTTCTCCGGAACGGTAAGCCAGGTGGAAGAGGCTTTTCTCACCTCGATCCACTCCTTCCAGGCCAACGGAACGCAGTTCTACTCGAATACGACAGACCCGAAGATTCCCACGGCGCTGACTACTGTGGTCAAGGGCGTTGCGCACCTCAACACCATCCAGCCCAAGCCGCAGTATGTGCCTGGGAAAATTGGAAAGTTTGATCCGGAGACGGGACGGCTGAGCCCAGTCTCTTCCCAGGCGATGCCGCAACTTACTGCTGATAATTCGGGAACGCAGTATCTTTACGTGGTGCCGGCCGATGCGGCCACCATTTACGATACGCCCAACTCTTTCAATCTCAACAACAGCTCCTCGACCAGCTATACCGGCGCGGGCGTAAAGATTGGGATCGCCGGCGATTCCGCCATTTCCACAACGTATGTGACCGCCTATCGCTCGATGTTTCTGGGCAACAGCACGGCGCCCACGATTACCAATGTCGATAACGTCGGGGATAAAAAAGACGACGATACCGAGGCCTACCTGGACACGGAAATTTCCGGTGGTCTGGCGCCCGGCGCGGCTATTTATTTTTATACCGCCACCATTCTTGACACGGCGATCGAACGGGCCATCAGCGACAACACTGTGGACATCCTCAGCCTTAGCTTCGGCGAGTGCGAGCAGGATATGAGCACCAGCGACAACCAGCAGATCAATAGTTGGTGGGAGCAGGCAGCGTCTCAGGGCATCGCGGTGACGGTTTCAACGGGCGACAGCGGTTCGGCTGGTTGTGACCTTACGACCGATAGCAAAGGCAACTCAGTGACCACCGCGATCGGCGGATTAGGGGTAAACGGCCTCGCTTCGACGCCCTACAATATCGCCGTGGGCGGCACGGATTATTATGCGCTGCTCAACACGAGCAGCTTCAGCACCTATGTGACCGAGGCTTCCTCTTCGGGCAGCACGGCGGGCAGTGCTTCCACTTACTACCGGACGGCGCTAAAGTACATTCCCGAGTCCACCTGGAACGACTCGACGAATAGCAACACCACAATCAGCCTCAATGTGCCCTGGACGGCGATCAGCGGCGATTCCAGCTACGCCAATATCGCCGCCGGTTCGGGCGGCAAGAGCAGTTGCTCGAACAACACCACCGTTGACACCTCTTCGACGATTGGCAGTTGCACCTCCGGATACGGCAAGCCCACCTGGCAAACCGGCACGGGCGTTCCCTCGGACGCCGCGCGCGATCTTCCCGACGTTTCGCTGCTGGCGGCCGACGGGACGGACTACGCATCCTGGCTTATGTGCGAACCCTACACATATCAAGGAACCAGCTACCAGGGGTGCATCAAGCAGTCCGACGGCTCTTGGTATTTTCAAGGCATCGGCGGGACCTCGGCCTCGGCGCCGGCCTTCGCCGGCATCCTGGCGCTGGTCCAGCAGAAGGCCGGCAGCCGTTTGGGCCAGGCGGCCCAAACGCTGTATGCGCTCTACAACAGCAGCCATTCGAGCGCGATCTTCCACGATGTGACGGTGGGCAATAACGCTGTCCCCTGCAACAGCGGCACACCGAACTGCCTCCTGAACACGGCGGGGTATTACTTCGAGAGCGGTTACGACACAACCACCGGCTATGACCTGGCCACCGGGATGGGCAGCGTGGACGCAACGGCGCTGGTCAATTACTGGAACACGGTCACCGTCACGGCGACGCCAAACGTGACCATCACATCCCTTTCGCCCAATCCGGTAACAACCGTCCAGAGTCTTTCCGTGTCCGTCTCGGTGACCGGATCCAGCAGCGCGGAAGCAACGCCTAGCGGGAACGTAACTCTCTCCGGCGCCGGCATGACGGCACTGACCGGGACCTTGTCCAGCGGAAGCTACACCTTTACCGTTCCGGCTGGAAGCCTGACGATCGGCTCCAGCACGCTGACGGCGACTTACAGCGGCGACACTGCCTACGGCTCGGGAACCGGAATGGCAACCGTGCAGGTGAACGGGCTGGTCCCCACGGTGACAGTCACGCCCTCGGCCGCCAGCATCAACTCAAATACCCCCATGACGGTTACGGTTGCGGTGACCGGATCCGGCACAACGCCCAGCGGCACGGTGACGCTGACCGGCGGCGGTTACTCGTCGAGCGGGACACTCACGGGCGGCAGCTTCACCTTTACCATTCCCTACAACACCTTCACTGCGACCGGAACCGTCACCCTGACGGCCACTTACAGCGGCAACTCGATCTATGCTTCGGGGTCTGCCGGCTCGGCGAACGTGGCAGTGACATACATCGCTATCTTGACGCCGACCGTCACGGTGACGCCGGCTTCCGGCAACGTGGATTCAAGCCAGAGCTTGACCGTGACGATTGCGGTGACCGGCTCGGGCGCCACGCCGACCGGATATGTGACCCTGTCTGGAGGCGGCTATTCCCTGACGAAGCAGACGATTGGAGTCAGCCCTTGCACAAGCGCCGCCAGTTGCATCTTCACCATTCCGGGCAACACGCTGAGCGCCGGACCGCAGACTCTCTCGGCGACCTACAGCGGAGACTCAAACTACGCACCGGGAAACAGCACGGTACCCGTGAACGTAACGACATCCGTGTTTTCGGTGGCAGCAACTACGCCGGCGGCCATTTCCAGCCCTGGAGGCAGCACAACCTCGGCCATCACGGTGAGCACAACCACTGATTATGTGGGAACTGTGACCCTGACCTGTACGCTGACGAACTCTCCTGCTGGGGCGAGTTACTTGCCCGGTTGCTCGATAAGTCCGGCGACGGTGGCGCTGACTTCCAGCACCACCAGCGGAACCGCGACCGCCTCCATCACGACGACAGCGGCCACCAGTGAGCTGGCTTATCCGAAACTGCCCGGCAAGGGCAGAGGGTTGTTCGGAGCGGCCGGCGGCGCGCTTCTGGCCTTCGTCGTCTTCCTCGGGATTCCGGCTCGGCGGCGCAGTTGGCGCTCAATGCTGGGCATCCTGGTGTTGATGACGATGCTGGGAAGCCTGACCGCATGTGGCGGCGGTGGTTCCTCTTCCTCGAACAACAACACGGGCACAACTGGAACGTCTGGAACAACTGCCGGCACGTACACCTTCACGGTGACGGGAACCGGCAGCGATTCAGCCACTACAACAGAAACCAGCACGTTTTCTGTAACCGTGGATTAGTTTCATCGCCAAGATCGGCAAAATGGCCCTTCCTTCGGGAAGGGCCATTTTGTTTTGGAGGCGATGCCAAGGTTTTGGCAGGATGAACTGGCTTTAGTTTCGTGCATCCCTGCTGCGCTTCCGGAAGACCACCTTCAGCTCTCGCCGCCAATGCTCCGTAAGCGCGATCAGTTCCCACTCGACCTGGGGTGAGAAGTAGCGCAGCACTGGCTCGTTGGCGGGGTGGATGCGCAGAGCCGGGCCGGCAAGCAGCAGGCGAGGCTCTAGCGGCGAAACCTCCGCCCCGGCAAAGTAGCCCTGGCGCTCGAAGGCCGACAGTGGCCGCCCGCCCTCGTTTCCCGCCGCAGGCTGCCGGTCATTGTTCAGCGCGCGAACGCGAATCCAGTAGTCCAGCGCCTGCAGGGGCAGGTGCAAATCCTCGTCGGCCTTCAGCTCGATCACCGCCAGCCGCCCGCTGCGGTCCAGCGTCAACAGGTCCAGCAGTCCCCGGTCGCCGGTTGTCAGCGCCGGCACCTGCGAGTAGAGCAGGTCGCCGCGCAGCCCCGGCAGCAGCTCCGTAATCTCACTCCGCAGCCGGGATTCCAGCCAGCGCTCGGGTTGCAGCCGGAAAAGCGGATCGGTGTGCGCGCCGTCGCTGTGGCGGCTGAGAAAGAGACGCGAGAAGAGATCGCGACAGATCTGCTCGTTTTCCGCTGTGAGCGGAGTTTCATTGGCTCCCGCGCCGAAGGTGATTTCGTCCTCGCGCGTAAAAGCGTTGGCGGCAAAGCCATGCCGCACGCGCGCAAACTCAAGCCCGTGCAGCAGCAGCCCCACCTCGGTAGCCGACCTGGGCCGGACCTCGACCCGCTCTCTGGCGGCTGGTGGAACGAGCGCAAGCAGCCGGTCGATTGCAGCCCGAAAGCGCTCGATGGTCCCAGCGGCTGAAAAAGCGTGCACCAGTCGCGACTCCATATTGCCGGTATCGCGATAGTCCACCGCTACAAGCTCTTCGCTGCGCTCGTCCAATGTGAAAAGCTGAAAATCCGCGGCTGCGTGGTTCAGCCAAGCCATGCGCTCGGCGGTCGTTCGCCAGGCTGCGGCCGGAACGACAACCTTGAGCCCGCCAAAGTGACGCCGCCCGTCGCCGTGCTGACGGCAATGGTCCAGCCACAGAATTCCCAGCGTCAGAATGCCGTTCACGATTGGTCCCGACTCCGCCGCGCCTACGCCGATCACCGCCTCAGCCGCAGCGCCCTTCAGCAGCCGTCCGCGCACATAAGCTGGACCGAAGCTGTGCTCCAGGTCCATCGCCGAGCGAAAGCCGTCAACCTTGGAGCCGATAAAGTTGCGGGTCAGCACGCGCTCCAGCAGCCGCTGGTAGTTGCGGCGCGCGGCCTCGCGTGCGGTGGGTGTGCGGCGGTCGCTGGTGGGAACCAGTTCCAGGGTTTGCGGCTTGGCAGCACCCATGCGGCGGGTGGCCAGGCGCAGGCATTGCGCGCGCTCTTGCACTTCAACCACGGTGCGGACCAGGTTGCGCTCTTCGCTCCACAGTTGCAGCAGGCAGCGCCCGTGCTGCTCGCTCACTGCATAGCGCGCGGCGCGCATGTCGAAGAGCACACGGCCATCCTCAAGCAGCGCGGCTGCGGGATGGTCTGCGAGATACTCTTCAATGCTTTGGGCCAGACGCTGCCCAGACGCTGCCTCAGCGCCGGCGTCCATCTTCTCTACCAGCCCATGCGCGTGCGCAGAGCGGTGATGTGCGCGGTGTGGTGGCGCGAATGCCAGTCGTAAATTGCCAGCGCCTTGGCCAGATTCACGCGGCCATCCTCGGGGTGTTTGTAGCCCTTCTGGAAATCCTCTTCGGAAAGCGACTCCAGCAGCGTCGCCCAGCGCGCGTGCAGCGCCTCGATCAGCACCAGCGAAATCTCGATAGGCAATTTGCTGTCGGCGAGTTCTGCCCACGCAGCCTCATGGTAGGGCTTGATGATGGGCCAGTCTTCGGTGAGAGCCACTTTGCAGCGGATATATCCGTTTGCGTGGCTGTCAGCCAGATGATGCACCACCTGGCGCACGGTCCAGCCGCCTTCGCGGTAGGGCGTTTCCAGTTGGGTGTCGTTCAGTCCGGCAACGGCTGCCCTCAGGCGCTCCGGCAGCAGGCGCAGCGTTTGAATGTGCGCAGCGCGAATGCCGGGCACACTGCTATCGGGCGGGCTGAAGCGGCCAATCGGATAGCGGAGGTCGTCCAGGTCTGTCATGGCGCGAACCTTGCGAGGTTGACTCGCGGAATTGAAACCACAGGTTGTGGCCCGGCCCCGGCGGTGATGCTGCCTTGGGGCCGGGGTTTGTTCTAAACGTGAGGATGATGGAAGTGATGAGGATGGTGGTGGTGATGATGATGAGGCCCCATGGCAAACGCCGGAGAGGCAAACACCATCAGGAGGAGCACGGCAGCAAGAATCTTTTTCATGGGACGAATGTAACACGATGCACTCGCCAGCGGTAGAACTGAAATCGCCCTGGCATCAAAAGAGGAACGGGGCCATCGGAGCGCGCTCTGGCGTAAACTGAAAAATACGATGAGCATACCGGCCGCTTCGCCACTCCTCAATCACAAGCGCTATTTCTTTGAGAAATTCGGAATCACCGAGCGGCTTCTGGAACGCTGCCTGGGCGAGGCGCTCTCAGCCGGCGGCGACTATGCCGACCTTTACTTCGAATCGATGACAGCCACCTCGCTGGGCGTGGACGAGCAGATCGTCAAGTCAGCCAGCCAGGGCGTCAGCGCGGGCTGCGGCATTCGCGTACTCAGCGGCGAGCGCACTGGCTACGCCTACACCGACAACCTCAGCCCCGATCGCCTTCTCCACGCCGCGCGCACTGCGGCTCTCATCGCATCCGGCCCGGCAAAGCAGCCCGTGCAAGGCTTCATCGAGACGCCCGCCCCCGGCCTATATCCCGTCCCGCTCGGCGGCTATGATCTGGATCTGGCCGCGCGCCTGGAGCTGATTCTGCGCGTTGACCGCGCCGCTCGCGCCTATGATCCGCGCATTGTGCAGGTCCGCGCCGGCTACTCCGAAGAGCTGCGCCACATTCTTATTGCCGCCTCTGACGGCGCCTTCGCCACTGACACCCAGCCCCTCTGCCGGCTCAACGTCTTCGTCATCGCCAAGGAAAACGAAACCACCACCAAGGGCTCGGCGGGTGGCGGTGGCCGTGCGGGCCTCGAACAATTTACCGGCTCCAAAAGCCCGGAGGAGCTGGCGCGCGAAGCTGCACGCGGGGCGATTCTGCAACTCAACGCCGTGCCTGCTCCGGCCGGCGAAATGGAAGTGGTGCTCGGTCCCGGCTGGCCCGGCATCCTGCTCCATGAAGCCATCGGCCACGGCCTCGAAGCCGACTTCATCCGCAAAAAAACCTCGGCATTTACCGGCCTGCTCGGCCAGCGTGTGGCCAACTCCAAGGTCACCGTGGTCGATAACGGAACCATCCCCAGCCGCCGCGGCTCGCTCAACGTGGACGACGAGGGCATCCCGACGCAGGAAACCACTCTCATCGAGCACGGCATCCTCAAGGGCTACCTCACCGACAAGCTCTCAGCGCGGCTGATGGGCGCGGCCAACACCGGCTCCGGCCGCCGCGAGAGTTATCAATGCATCCCCATGCCGCGCATGACCAACACCTACATGCTGGCCGGCGATGACGAGCCGGAAGACATTCTGCGCAGTGTCAAGCACGGCCTCTACGCCGTCAACTTCGGCGGCGGGCAGGTGGACATTACCAACGGCAAATTTGTCTTCTCAGCCTCCGAAGCCTATCTCATCGAAGACGGCAAAGTCACCGCCCCTGTTCGCGACGCCACGCTGATCGGCAGCGGTCCCGAGGCGCTGAAGTACGTCTCCATGGTCGGCCACGACCTCAAGCTCGACAAAGGCATCGGCACCTGCGGCAAGGACGGCCAATCCGTCCCCGTCGGCGTCGGCCTGCCCACCATCAAGCTGGACAAGATGACCGTCGGCGGCACGGGAAGATAGTCGACTAGTACCGTGACCGCGTGATTTGGTCATTGCCTGAATGTAGCGCCGGCGTCCCCGCCCGCGCTTGTACATGACTAATTACCAATTCGTGCAGTCATGACACTAGCTCTTGGTGATTTCGATCATGCGGGTACCCCATCCTTGCGCTTTTTTCTGGCGCAAGGGTGGAAAACCTCAACACTCCATCGTCAATGCTTTGTATCAGGGCACGACTTTTAGTCGTGCCGTAAACGCCCCTAAATATGCCGGGCTTTAGCCCCTGCGGGAATGCCTTGGAGCGGTTAGAATCCGGATATAGACCAGCTTTGGGAATCTGGCTAGCCGGAGGTTGTTATGACCATTCCCCTCAAAGAGCTCGCTGCCGAGTGGTTGAAGGATACTGAATTCAAGGCGGAGTACGATCGTCTGGCTCCGGAGTTTGAATTCTCCGCTGAACTGTTGCGTGCGCGCCTCCGTTCCGGTCTTTCCCAAACGGAATTGGCTGCGCGCATGGGCACCAGCCAGTCGGCCATCGCACGACTGGAGAGCGGACAAACCCTCCCCAGCACCAAAACGCTGCTGCGCTTCGCCGAAGCTGCCCAATCGAATCTGCATCTGCGCTTGTCCGCAGCATAATGAAATAAGATGACAGTCGGCGGAACGGAAAGGTAGGAAAATGGAGCTGTATTCCAAGCGAAAGAAGGCGTTGGAGAATCCACCTACAGCATTTCGGTACGACTTGCCGAAGGAATTCCGGAATCAAGTTTGGCATATCTGGAACGATGCCATTGGATATGTGCAACTGGCTCCTTTGCCCTCACCCCTCTATCGGGGCCTTAACCTGAGCGGCTCATTAAGGAGCGACCGAATCTGCGCGCTTTATGCACAGATAAATATGGCGCTCTGTGATGAATACGGGATAGTTGATCTTCCTGGAAGTAGCCCGTGCGATGCTCTATTCCAATGGTTCTTGGCTGCAGATACAGACACGGCGCTCGATATTATCCAAGTTAGCTTTCTTGGAATCGCCGCTGGCCAGAATAGACAAGAGTTTATGGTGCAAGTACAGCCAAGGCTATCGGCTGTTGACGCTGTTGCAAAACTGAATCAGCGTTTTCAAGAACACGCAATCGGCTACAGGCTTGAGCAGCCAAGGATAATCCGTATCGATTCGGAGTTCCTCCATGCCGAAGCAGTAGAGCCCGCTTTGCATTCGATGTTTGCAAATGGCTACGAAGGAGCTCTCGCTGAATTTCAACTAGCTTTACAGTACTACCGGCAGGGCGCTGACCATTACGACGATTGCCTCACGAATTGCCTGAAAGCGCTTGAGAGTACGCTTCAGAAGATCATCGAGTTGCGCAAGTGGGAGATGCCGGGCAAAGCGAAATTTGATGGTTTATTCGCCGAAGTCAAAAAGAAAGGTCTTTTCCCGACCTTTCTCGGTAGCCATCTTGATGAGTTGAAGAAGCTCTTGCAGACCGTAGCAGTCATCCGGAACGAGGAGAGTGGTCATGGATCAGGAGCCGTGCCCAATGAAGTTCCGGATCATCTTGTGGCCTATCAAATCCATCTCACCGGTTCAGCCATCGTGTTCCTGATTCGTTGCAACGAAGATTACGACAAAAAGAAGTCGTAAAACGCCTTCACGCCGCGCGATCCGTCCGCAACAACGGCAATTCCAGTTCGATGCGGTCGTGAACGACTTTGGCGCTGATGCGTCCGCGAGGGCCGCCTTCCAGACGCACCAGCCCGTAATTGGCCATGGTTTTGAGGGTGCGGGAGAGGTTCGACTTCTGGCGTCCTGTGAGCTGGGCCAGCTCTTCAAGTGAGCCGGGCGCTTTTTCCGCGATGATGCGCAGCAGATCGCGGTTACCCGCCGAGAGCACCTTGGCAAACGACTCCGTCGAGGGAAACCATATTCTTGGCTCATGCGGCGAGAGTTTCCTCTGACCGCGGGCAATGGCCAACGTCAAAGCCTTCATCTCCTCGTAGCTGGCAATTCCAACTTTGAGCGTGGTCATGGGTTCACTCCTCTCTCTTTCAGCACCGAATCCACTTCTGCCCAGAAATCGGCGAGCAGCGTAGCGGAGTCGCTATAGTCGTACGCCTTCACCGTGCGGATGCGATGCCGATGATCCTGCGGATCGCCGCGTTTTCTCTTGCCTACCGGATGAGCGTTATCAAAGCCCGCCAGCCGTTCGCCATTCCGTCCATGCAGTGTGAGCGAATAATCCAACCCATGGGGCTTTTCCGGCGTCGCTGGAACCTGCGTGACAACAAACCGCACCCAACGTCCACCCTCCGGATCCACAACCAGGGTAAGGCCGTCCAGATCGAGCAGTGTGTCGAGGGCAGGATCGCGCTTCTGCATAACGGAAATAGGTTATCAGATAATGATAACCATAGCAACACCCATCGCAGGGGCCGTGGGAGACGCCCCCCCTCCACGACCCTCCATGCTAACCTGAAGTTTCCGGATTGTGGAGATTTCGTTTGCAGCAGTTCGACTTCATCAGAGCGGTATTTGAATTCGTCATTCTCGTCTTTTCGCTCTGCGTGCATGAGTGCGCGCACGCCTGGATGGCCTCGCGGCTGGGCGACCAAACGGCTCGCCTCGAAGGCCGCATCACGCTCAACCCCATGTATCACGTGGACCCCATCGGCACCCTGCTCTTTCCGGGGCTGATGATCTTCGGCCCGCTTTTCGGGCTCAGCATGTTTGGCGGCATGCTGGTGGGCTGGGCCAAGCCCACGCCGGTCATCACCCGCAACTTTCGCAAAATCGTCCGCGACGACAACCTGACCACGCTGGCCGGCCCTGCTTCCAACCTGCTGCTCGTGGTGGCCGCATTTCTCGTGCTGGCCGTGATTTCCGTCGCCGTTCCCGGCGGACACCAGCTCGCGATGGTTACTTTCATGGGCGGCATCGTCGAGGGCGTACCCTCCGGCCTTCAGGCAGCGCTGATGATCGGCGTGCTGGTCATTGAAATCAACCTCATGCTCTGCTTCTTCAATCTCCTGCCCATTCCTCCGCTCGACGGCAGCCGCGTGATGCGCAACATTCTGCCCTACAACGCCGTTCAGGTATACGACCGGATCCCCATCTGGGCCAGTTACGTGCTCATGATTTTCCTGGGGCCTACGATTCTGGGCCTCTTCTTCGGTCCGGCAATGCGGCTGGTTCTCTGGGGACTGAGCCTCGTATAGCTTTGCGCCGGAAGCAAGATTTTTCCGGCGTTATTTTAAGCAGCCGTCTTCGATAGCGTAATGCTCACGTCTATAATCCTGAAATAATCCGGCAACTCGTAAATTCGGTCTCTAAGGGAGCAAGACTATGTCCTTGGCAACCGGGGAATGCAAGAAGGATGACAGCCATGAGTCACGCCTGACGCTGGGTTGGGCCGTTCAACTGGCGCTCTCAATACTGGGATGCGCCTTTTTCCTGTGGCTGGCTCACAGAACAGATTTCAATGCGATTCATCCATTGCCCACCTTTGCTGAGCGGCTGCGTCAGGTTCAGACGCCGCTGATCGAATTCCTGGTGGGAATGCTTTTTTTGTCTTGGGCGCTATTCGTAATCTCGGCGAGGAAGCAACTGAAAGCCGAAGCATTACAGGCGAATTCCGCAGCGCCTGAAATCGGAAACAAGAAGCTGTCGAAGAGGGTCAGATGGATGCTCTTCGCCGTTTATATGCTTGCAGCCACCTTCTTGATGGGCGGGGAATTCAACAGGTTTCTTTGGCCTTCTCATGACAGAGCGATTGCATTTTTGTCCCTCGCCGTGATCGGACTATTTGGAATTGTAGGTCCAGTCATCAAGCAGCGCGGGCAGAAAACGCGGATTTCTCTTCCTGCCGACGAGGGCTATGTAAAGAGGGAGCCGCTGGTCATCAGTACACCGGCACTCGTTGTGATAGTGCTGGTGGCGGGTGCAGCCGCTGTCTTCGGAATTCATTATGCGGCGAAGAATTATTATCCGGCTTATGCGTCAAAGATATTGATTATCGGTACAGTCATTGTTTCTAGCGTGGTTTTCTTTCTCGTGTCGATCCTGCAAAGACCGGATGAAGATGAATCCAGTCGTTGCGCGGCTCGGCTGGACAAAGACGGCAATGAAACAAGAGAAGGCTTTCGACGCAGGATGCGGCGCACTACGTTCTATGTTCTTTATTCGAGCGCTCTGTTGCTGGTGCTGATCTCGCCGCTCCGCTCGCAGATCAAGACAGCGATCTTCTATGGACAGTTTTTGGCATTGTTTCCCGTTGCCTATCTGGTTTTGCGAGTGAAGCGCTGGATTTATCAGGTGGGCCATAGTGGGAACTTTGAGCGGGCGTTGCGTCTGGACAGGAAATGGTCTTTGCTGCCCTTTTACGGCGAGTCTCTGCAAGGAATGATTCTGTTTAACGCCGGACGTTATAGCGAAGCGCGGGAGTTCCTGAAGCCTCTGGCCTTCGACGCGCAGGGAAAGCCGCGGTTGGCCAGCACCGAACTCTACGCCTATGCGCTGGCGCTGGAAAATGACGGACACGAGCAAGAGGCTCAGGAGTTGCTCGAAGCCGCTGTGCCTGTGTCCAAGAAGCCGGAAGCAATGCAGGTGGCTTTGGCTACCTGTCTTCTGGCGCAGGACAAGGAGACGGACCGAGCCTGCAAACTACTGGAGCAGGCACAGGCATCCACAAGGGGTCTCCTCCGCGCCGACCTGGCGCGGAGGATTGCACGCTATGCGTGGGCGCTCGGGGCTTGCAAGCGGCGGCAGGAGGCGGAGTTAAAGATTCAGGAAGCGTTGGCCAAGGGCGCAGGACTTGGGAACGCAGACCTTGCCGGGGTCCATTACTTTGTCGGCGAAGCCTGGAGGGCGCTGGGCGATATGGCAAATGCGCGGGCAGCGTTTCAGGAAGCTGTGAGGCTGGCGCCAGATGGAGTGACAGCTTTGAGCGTACGCAAGGCCCTGGCCAAGATGGGTGGAACCTGGCACGTCTGGCCGTCTGAGGCCTAACCCGTCCGCCGAGCGATCTTCAGCACAATGGCCCGTTACAATGGAATGAGCCGCTTTCCCCGGATTTTCCGCGGTGGCGGTCACATTCTCTCGGCATCATCCCGGAATCGATAGGCAAAATGGCTGAATCCGCAATCTCATCCTCCCGTCCGCGCGTACTGAGCGGCATGCGTCCCACCGGCAAACTCCACCTGGGCAACTACATGGGCGCCCTGGCCAACTGGGTCAAGCTCCAGGACAAGTACGACTGCTACTTTTTCATCGCCGACTGGCACGCCCTGACCTCCGACTACGCCGACACCTCGAAGATTGCCGCAAACACCATGGACGTGCTGCTGGATTACCTGGCCGCCGGCCTCGATCCGGCCAAGAGCGTGATCTTCCTGCAGAGCAAGGTCTTGCAGCACGCCGAGCTGAACCTGCTGCTGGGCATGATTACGCCGGTCGGCTGGCTTGAGCGCGTGCCCACCTACAAGGACCAGCAGAAGAACCTGGCGAACAAGGATCTGTCGAACTTCGGCTTTCTGGGCTATCCGGTGCTGATGGCCTCCGACATTCTGCTCTACCAGCCCGATTTTGTCCCCGTGGGCAACGACCAGAGCGCCCACGTGGAGCTGACGCGAGAAGTGGCGCGGCGCTTCAACCAGTTCTACAAGCTCGATGGCCGCGAGGTTCTGCCCGAGCCGAAGGCGCTGCTGACGCCCTCGCCGCAACTGCCCGGCACCGACGGCCGCAAAATGTCGAAGAGCTACGGAAACACGATTCAGTTGACCGACCCGGAGCCAGTGGTGCGCCAGAAGTTGAAGACCATGGTCACCGATCCGGCCCGCATTCGCCGCACCGACAAGGGCGACCCGGACAAGTGCCCCGTGGGCGACCTGCACAAGGTCTTCTCGACGCCAGAAACTATGGCCAAAGTGTATGAGGGCTGCCGCTCGGCCGGAATTGGCTGCATCGAGTGCAAGGGCTGGGCCGCGGACGCATTGGTGCAGATTCTGCAGCCCATTCAGGACCGGCGCGCCAGCTACACCGAGGCTCAGGCGCTGGAGATTCTTGAAGATGGCTCCAACCGCGCCCGCGTACGCGCCGAGCAGACCATGGTTGAGGTGCGCGCCGCCATGCGGATGACGCAGAACGGCAAAGCGGGCCAATGAGCCGGGCCTGAACAGAAGCGGGCCTTCATGCAACGAACGAGGCTTAGGCCCTTGCGGTATGCTTTTCGGGAGATTTGCTTTCTGTTCCCGCAGCCCTTTTTTGCCTCGCATGAGAAGGGGCAAACCAGATATGGTTTGAGCCACCGAAAAAATGCAATCGCTTGAGACGACAATCCCGTGGTGGCGAAAGGCCCTGAATTTCGCTCTGGATGGCATCCGCTCGGGGTTTGGCCTTTTTTCGCGCTCCTCAAAGACCGAAGCTGTCGCCGAGCCGACATTCTCAAATAGTTTGGAAGAAAACCAGGAAATAGAAATAACCTTGATTGATCCTTCCCCAAAACCCGAAAGCGTTGCCGCCGCGCCAGCGATTCTGGCCGAGCCAGTGTCCGTCGCCGAATTGTCCGCTGCCGCCGAACCCGTTGTGGAAGCCGAACCAGAGCCCGCTGAAGTTTCAGAAGCCGAGATCGTGGACGAGCCTGATCCCGAGCCGGTTGAAGCGGCAGAACCCGAAGCGGAAGCCGAGCCGGAGATTGTTGAAACTCCAGAGGCCGAGCCTGTCATGGAAGCCGTTTCGGAGCCTGTTGAGATTTCAGAAGCCGGGATCACGGACGAGCCTGATCCCGAGCCGGTTGAAGTGACAGAGCCCGAAGCGGAAACTGAACCGGAGATTGCGGATACTACGGAAGTCGAGCCTGTGAGCGATGCTCTCCAAGAGCCGGTCGAAATCGCCAAACCTGTCATGGAAGACAAGCCAGAGCCTGCTCCAATTTCAGAAGCAGAGATCGTGAGTGATCCCGATTTCGAGCCGGTTGAATCGGAAGAGCCCAAGCCGGAAACCGAGCCGGAGATTAAAGAGATTACGGTTGCCGAGATCGTGAGCGAACCTGATTTCGAGCCGGATGAAACGGCAGAACCCGAGCCGGTTGAAGAGCCGGAGATTACTGAGACTACTGACGCCGAGGACGCGAGCGAAGCTCTTCCAGAGCCGGTCGAGTGCGCAGAGCCTGTCGTGGAAGCAGAACCGGAGCCTGCCGAGATTCCAGAAGCTGAGATCGTGAACGAGCCTGTTCCCGAGCCGGTTGAAGAGGCAGAACCTGAACTAGAGATTGCTGAGATGACAAAGACCGAGGACGCAACCGAAGCTCTTCCGGAGCCAGTCGAGAGTGCCGAACCGGTCGCAGAAGCCGAACCGGAGCCTGCCGAGATTCCAGAAGCCGAGGACGCGAGCGAAGCCTTGCCAGAGCCAGTCGAAAACGCCGAGCCTATTTTGGAAGCCGAACATGAAACAGCCGAGATTTCAGAAGCCGAGATTATGAACGAGCCTGTTCCCGAGCCGGTTGAAGCCGCAGAACCCGAAGTGGAAGCCGAACCGGAGGCTGCTCAGCCCACTGAAGCCGAGGCCCCAACCGAAGCTCTTCCAGAGCCAGTCAAAAGCGCCGAACCCGTTGCAGAAGTCGAACCAAAGCTCACTTCCGAGCCAGTCGCCGACGTTCCTGTCCAGCTGGTGCTGGGCACCGAGCCCACTGTGGATGAAAAGACGGCAGCCAAGCTGGCCGCGCAACAGAAGAAACGGGACGAAAGCTCCGAGGAATCTCCCTTTTCCGTGGTCGTGGGCCAGGTTTATGACGGCCCCCTCGACCTGCTGCTGGACCTGATACGCAAACAGGACATCGACATCTACGACATCCCCATCGCCAAAATCACCGCGCAGTTCCTGGCCTATGTGAACCAGCTCAAGGTCGGCGACGTGGACGTGGCCGGCGAGTTTATCTATACGGCTTCGCTGTTGATTCACATCAAGAGTAAGATGCTGCTGCCTCGCGCCTCCTCCGGCCCCGAGGATGAAGCCGAGGATCCCCGCCGCGAGCTGGTCGAGAGGCTGCTCGAACACGAGCGCTTCAAGAATGCAGCCCAGATGCTGCAACAGAAGCAGATGCTCGAGGCCGCCACCTGGTCCAACCCCGGCAGCCGCGAGTTCAAGGACGATGCCGCCGCCGAGCCGGAGATCGCCGCCGACACCGTTGATCTGGTTCGCGTCTTCAGCGACATTCTGGAGCGCGCCCGCAAGCGCCCCGTGCTGGACGTGACCGAAGACTCGGTTACCGTGGGCCAGATGATCCAGTTCCTCGCGCGCCGTCTCACCATGGAAGACAAGCCGATCGCGCTGCGCCGCCTGTTGAGCCACACCCATTCCGAGCGGGCGCTGATCGCCATGTTCCTGGCGCTGTTGGAGCTGGTCCGCCTTCAGGCGATCCTACTCCGCCAGGATCGCGCCTTCAGCGAAATCTTTATCAAGAAGCACACCGATTTCGACGCCATGATGAACGACGGCCTCGTCAACACCCACGACGATTGGCGATAGGGCCCGCGAAAAGCCAGTCAAGCAGAAGAAACGGCGAATCTCTGCCGCGATTCCCACATTCTTCTTTGAGCAAAACTCCGGGGCAAGAAGCTGGCGGGGAATTTGGCTTCGCGAAGCGCCTGAAAGCCGCGTTTTGCTTGGCTGAAACGCACAGCGGAACCCGCGTCGGTTGGCGGATTTCTGGACGCTCTTTTCCCATTTCGGACGACTCTGATTTCCACCGCCGCCCAGTGCCCCCTTCCCAAGCCCCCCCCACCCCCGTGTAGAATTATTACAGCCAAGTGAATCCCCGCCTGGCTATGCAAACAACTGCGTAGATATGCGGTTGTTGGGGTTTTATGGACGCCAATTTATCCGGCTCTGCTCTCTCCCGCCACAAGCGATCCCTCTTTTATTTGCTATGTAATTCTGTTGTTGAGTCTCAACATCGGAGGCCCAGGCGTGTCCGGAATCTCTTCGGCCGCATTGGTGAACTCTGATGGCCGACTTGATAACCGCCGTGGAATCAATGACTCCAGGCAAATCCCTGCTTGATCACAAACTGAACAAGGCTTCCAGCCCCACGGGCATTGCGGTATTTCTGCTGGCCCTGACCAGCGGCATCTGCTACATCGCATATCACGTAGTTCGCGACCTCAACACGGTCACCATTACCAGCATCTGGCCCTATATGCTGCTGGCCCTGGCGCTCCTAATCGCGCTTGGTTTCGAGTTTGTGAACGGTTTCCACGACACCGCCACCGCGGTAGCCACTGTCATTTATACCCATTCGCTGGAACCCGACATTGCTGTAGTCTTGTCGGGACTTTGCAACCTGACCGGCGTGCTGTTCTCCTCTGGCACGGTGGCCTTCGCGGTCGTCACGCTGCTGCCCGTCGAGCTTATTCTTCAGGTCAGCTCCGGTGCCGGCTTCTCCATGGTCTTTGCGCTATTGATTGCGGCCATTCTGTGGAATCTGGGCACCTGGTGGTTCGGCCTGCCGGCCTCCAGTTCCCACACCCTGGTCGGCTCCATCCTCGGCGTGGGCATCGCCAACCAACTGATGCACGTTCACGCCAGCACCTCCGGCGTGGATTGGGCGCAGGCCATTAAAGTGCTCGAGGTGCTGCTCGTCTCGCCCTTCGTCGGCTTCTTCTGCGCCGGAATACTCCTGTTCCTCTCCAAGCGGCTTCTCAATTACCCCTCGCTCCAGGAAGCGCCTAAAAAGGACGAGCCGCCACCGTGGCCCATCCGAGTTCTGATGGTGCTCACCTGCACCGGCGTCAGCTTCTTCCATGGCTCCAATGATGGGCAGAAGGGCATGGGCCTCATCATGCTCATCCTCATAGGCACCGTGCCCACCGCCTATGCGCTCAACCACGCCGCCACTGCCAGCGACATGACGGCATTCATGGTTGCTTCCGAGCAGGCCGGACGCATTCTGAACAAGCACTCCGATCCTGCCATTGGCCTCAGCTCCGATCCGCGCACCGAGGTCACCAACTATGTCCGCACCGGACAAATGATGCCGGCCACGATCCCGGCGCTCCGCGATCTGATTCAGGAAGTGAACTACGAGGTCACCCTCTATAAGAGCTTCAAAGCCATTCCGGCCAACCAGCAGACCAACGTTCGCAACGATCTGTATGTGACCAGCGAAGCCTTCCGGCTGATGGCCAAGACCAACAACTCGGGCTTTGCCCCCGATGAAGTCAAAGTCCTCCAAAACTACAAGAGCAAGGTGGACAAGTCCACCAGGTTCATTCCCGACTGGGTCAAGGTCGCCGTGGCCCTTGCCCTCGGCCTGGGCACCATGGTCGGGTGGAGGCGCATTGTCATCACCGTGGGCGAAAAGATCGGCAAGGAGCAGATGACATACGCCGAGGGCGTCGCAGCTGGCCTTGTGACCATGGGCACCATCTTTGCCGCCGACACCTTCGGCCTCCCTGTGAGCACTACGCACGTACTCAGTTCCGGCATCGCTGGCACCATGGCCGCCAATGGAAGTGGTCTGCGCCTCTCCACCGTTCGCAATATCGCCGCTGGCTGGATCTTCACGCTGCCTGTCGCCGCTTTGCTCTCCGGAACGCTCTATTGGCTCTTCCGAGCGATCTCTTAGGCCGTTTTATTCCCTTAAATTCAAGAAAAGGGCGGCATAGGACCGGACGATTCGCTTTTTTTCAGGGGCTGAAGCTCCCTATTCTCCAGAATCGTAGGTCTACAGCCGTACTTCTATGGGCGAACCAGCCACCATTGCCAATGGCCTGTTCCGGTCCGTACGCAGCGTGGGCACGGCCGCCAGCAGGCTGCGCGTGTAGGGGTTTTCGGGCGCGGAGAGAATCCGCGCGCAGGAACCCGATTCCACTACCTGCCCGGCGCGCATGACCGCAACCCGGCTGGCCACCTGGCTCACCACCGCCAAGTCATGAGAAATAAATAACATAGCCAGCCCGTTCTGCCGCTGCAACTCCCTGAGCAACTCCAGCACCTGCGCCTGAACCGTCACATCCAGGGCGGTCGTGGGCTCGTCGGCAATCAACAGCCGCGGCCGGTTGATCAGCGCCATGGCAATCAGAATCCTCTGCCTCTGCCCCCCCGAAAACTGGTGCGGAAAATCTCCATAGCGCCTCTCCGCATCAGGAATCGCCACCGCCTCCAGCGCCGCAAGTGCTTTTTTTCTAGACTCTTTGCCCGTCCAGGAGGGAAAATGCGCCTCAGCGCTTTCGGCCACTTGCCGACCAATGGACATGACTGGATTCAGCGCAGTCATCGGCTCCTGGAAGATCATGGCGATCTCAGAGCCCCGCAACCGCCGCAACTTCTCCGCCGGCTGGCTCAACAGGTCCATCATGGCTGGGCTTTTGCTTTCAGTCGTTTCGCCCAAACCTTCCGCTCCGGCCCTCCGCCACAGGATCTGGCCTGCAACCTGCGCCGCTGGTCCCAGCAGTCCCAAAATCGCCAGCGCCGTGGCGCTCTTGCCCGATCCCGATTCGCCCACCAGGCCCAGAACCTCGCCCTCATCGAGCCGCAGGCTTACACCGCGCACCGCCTCTACCCCTCCAAATCGAACGTGCAAGCCGCGAATATCAAGAAGCACTCCCATGAAGCCATCCTAGTGCATCCAGGAGCCCGCACCGGGTCATCTCAATGCGCCCCAGAATGTCCAGATTCTTACCACATCCTGTGCAATACTATGCACAACCATTTTTGGACTTGTTCCTAACTTCAACATATATATACATCTCATTCGGCATAGCGATTGCTTAGACACCATCAGTAACAATGAATTAATACCGTGGTAACCAGTATCGAGGATACCTTCGCGTGCCATCTCGCGGGTCCCTTGACCCTCGTTTCGGAACCCAGGAGGCACAGTCGGGAAACCGGCGATGCACAGCACTTGCATGTAGCCGTGAAAGCGCAAGTTTCCAACATGCGCAGTCCTCTCGGCTTTCGCGCATGGAAGGCAACTGATGACTGACAAATCACAAACTGCGAACGAACGGCGGGAAAGACAGCGCTTTGGGATAAGCGCTCCCCTTACGGTGATCATCGGCAAGCGGGCGATTCCTGGATTTACTCAGAACTTGAGCAACCGGGGAGTGTTTTTTCATTTGGACCTGGCCGACAGCGCCATGATTGGCGGCAATTTTGAGTTTCGGGTCGAATTGCCTCCGGAGATTACGCTCTCAACCCGCTGTCTGGTCGAATGTCAGGGCCGGGTAGTCCGCACGGAGAAAGTATCAGGGCAAATGACGGGAATCGCCGCGGAGATTCTCCATTATTCGATTCAAAGGGAAGCCTCAGCCTGCGCCTAGGAACTTGTTGAAAAACGCTGCGATGCCAGAAGTTGTGAAGAACGGATCGCGCCAGAATGCCCCAGGAGCGATCCGCGGAGAGTTGGCAAGGGTTTGTGAACCCCTGTTTATCCCATTTTCCGG